>ERZ795045.2189-NODE-2189-length-19830-cov-4.187560_pt1 | contig 19830 bp, 11 predicted proteins | sample MGYA00375129_ERZ795045 | MGnify/ENA primary metagenome ERZ795045 (study PRJEB30174, sample SAMN05720166) | activated sludge metagenome | isolation source: anaerobic digester from wastewater treatment plant | place: Japan | collected 2015-05-15 ...
AGGCGACCATCTGGTTTGATGAGAACGACCCTATCAGCACCCCCACTGTCACCAATACCATTGATGACGGAAAACCTGCCAGCACAGTTCTACCCCTGGCTGCCGCCACCCACTGCAAGAACTTCACCGTAATCTGGCAGGGTGCAGATAGTCCTGGTGCCGGCATTGCTTTCTACGATATCTATGTTTCCACCGACGGTGGAATGTTCTTTCTCTGGCTGGGCGGAACGGCGGACACATCCGCCTCATTTACAGGCGCCAACGGACATACCTACGCGTTCTTCTGTCTGGCCCAGGACAACGTCGGCAACCGCGAGGAACTACCTCTGACTGCCGATACCTCCACCCTGGTGCTGACCGGGGACCTCAACAACGATGACGCCACCGATGTCGTGGATATCGTTCTCTGCCTGCGGATGGCGCTGGGTCTGTCGCCAGAAAGCAACCTGGCTGACATGAATCAGGATACACAGGTAAACATCCTGGATGTCATCCACATTTTGAGAGCCTCTCTGGACCTCTGAAGTCTAACGCGGGGGTGAACACGGGGATATGCCTAAACCGGCCATCCTTCTTGTTCACGGGTTCGCTGGGTCGCCTTATGAATACCAACCGATCATCCGGTACCTGAGACGTTGCGGGGTCAACACGTTCCACCAGTTTTCCTACCGCCAGAATCTCGGCACGGTACCGCTTAGCGCCATCGCTGCTTCCCTCCAGCACTATGCTGGTCTGCTGCCGAAAGAAAGGAATCTGGTAACAATCGGCCTGAGCCAGGGCGGGATTATCGCGGCTTACTGGCTGGAGTTTCTTGGCGGGAAAAAATACTGTCGTACCTGTATCACCGTGTGTTCCCCATTCCACGGGTCCTGGCTGAGTTATCTCCTGCCGTTGCCCGGGCTGGTTGATTTAAGGCCGGGAAGCAGTCTGCTTTCCTCATTACGGCAGGCCATGGCTACCAGCAGCGTCAGATATGTTGGCCTCTGGAACCCGTTTGACCTTTTCGTTTTTCCTGGCTGGAGTGGAAAATGCGCCGGCCAGCAATTTTCCCGGGCCGTACCGGCGCTGAGTCATCCTTTAACCTTCTGGATGCCCCTGACCATCAGGATAGTTTGTAAAGAACTGACCAGTCATTAGTGGTATACTTTCACCATACCAGGGGGAGGCGATGAAGAAGATCTTGATTGTTTACCACACCCTCGGCGGCAATACCGAGGCCGCTGCACTGGTGGCGGAAAAGGCGCTGAAAGATTTACCCGACACAGAAGTTCGGCGGAAAAAGGCCGGGGAAGCAACGCTGGAGGACCTTCTCTGGTGTGACGGGCTGATTGTCGGTTCCGGAGACTACTTCAGCTACATGGCCGGCGCCCTCAAGGACTTTTTTGACCGGACCTTTTACCCCTCCCGGGGCAAGGTTGAGGGTAAACCGTGTTTTGCCTTTCTCACCCATGGCGGTGGTGGCGCGGCTATTTCCAGCCTGGAGGCGATAGCCAGGAGTTTTAAGTTCAAGCGGCTGGTGGATCCGGTGCTGATTAAGGGTCGGCCTGATGCGGAAGCAGAAAAGCGCCTGGTAGAAGCGGTGAGAAAGTTTGCCGCCTTTGTGGCGGGAAGTTAACCAGCAAGACAGTTTTCTGGTTTTCCAGCTAACAGGCTATCCTGGTAGCTGGATACCTGCCTGCAGGGAAATAATGGTGCGACAGGAGAAGAAGCGGCGTCTGAGCATTATCGTCACCGGTCAGGTCCAGGGGGTAGGCTTTCGTCCCACGGTCTACCGCCTGGCAGTCAGGCACCGGCTCACCGGTTTTGTTTGTAACACCACCACTGGAGTTCTGATTGAAGTTCAGGGTCCCCTGGATGGGGTGAAAAACTTTCTGAAAGAGTTGGGAGCCGCACCCCCGCCCCGGGCTAAAATTCAGAAAATAACCACCAGAAGCCTTCCTGTGGAAAAAGAGGCTACCTTCCGCGTGGTAAAAAGCCGGAGAAGCCAGGAGAAAAACCTGGAAATTCCGCCGGACATTGCTACCTGCCAGCAGTGCCTGGCTGAACTTTTAAGTCCTTCAAACAGAAGATACTTACACCCATTTATCAACTGCACAAATTGTGGCCCGAGATACACCATTATCAGAGAAGTTCCCTATGACCGGGCAAATACCACCATGACAAAATTTTCCATGTGTAAAACCTGTGGAAAAGAGTATGAAAACCCTGTGGACAGACGGTTTCATGCCCAGCCGAACTGCTGCCCTGAGTGTGGTCCGGTCTTAACCCTGGTCAGCCGTTCAGGAAAGTGCCATGGTGGTCCGCCGGAAAAGGTGCTTTCGGTGGCTGCTTCCCTGCTGAAAGAAGGGAAGATTTTAGCCGTTAAAGGCCTGGGCGGTTTTCATTTAGCCGTAGCCGCCGCCAGCGGCCCCGGTGTTTCCCTGTTGAGGAAGAGAAAGCACCGGGAAGAAAAGCCCCTGGCTTTGATGGCTCCAGATGTGGAAGTAATCCGGCGTTTCTGCTATGTCTCACCGGGAGAACAGGCGCTTCTTTGTTCCTGGCGCGCGCCGATTGTCTTGCTGAGGAAAAAAGAGAACTGCTCTCTTCCTGAAGAGCTGGCTCCGGGAAACAACTGTCTTGGTTTCATGCTGCCTTATACACCGGTCCACCATCTTCTTTTTCATTATGGCTGCCCGGAAGTACTGGTGATGACCAGCGGAAATTTTTCTGAGGAACCGATTATTTATCACGACGAACAGGCGCTAAGGGAGTTAAAAGAGGTAGCAGACTTTTTTCTGTTTCACAACCGTCCGATTCATGTTGGCTGTGACGACTCTGTGGTCTGGGTCCACCCGGTTTCCGGGACCACGGTTTTTTTCCGGCGCAGCCGGGGTTATGCGCCTGAAGGCCTGCGGTTGCCCTTTTCTGCCAGCCAGCCGGTCCTGGGTTGTGGTGGTCAGGGAAAGAATACCTTCACCCTGTTAACCGGCCGGAAGGCCGTGGTCAGCCAGCATGTGGGCGAGCTGGAAAACATGGCCACTTACAAATTTTACACCGGACTGATCAGCCATCTGGAAAAACTTACCGGTATCTTTCCGCGGGTAATCGCTTATGACTTACATCCGGGGTATATGGCCACCACCTATGCCCGGGAAAGAATGACCAGGGAAGGCCTGCCCGGTGTGGGCGTGCAGCATCACCACAGCCACATTGCGGCCTGTCTGGCAGAAAACGGTGTGGCTAACCGGAGAGTGATTGGCATAGCCTGTGACGGTACCGGCTGGGGCGATGATGGCACTCTCTGGGGCGGTGAGTTTTTGCTGGCTGATTATGCCGGATATGAGCGGCTGGCGCATCTTTTGCCGGTGGCGTTACCTGGCGGGGAAAAGGCCATCAGGCAGCCCTGGAGAATGGCCGCGGTTTATCTGAAAGAAAGTTTTGACCAGGACATCTTCCAGTTGAAAATTCCTCTGGTGAGAAGGATTAACCGGAAAAACTGGAGGCTTCTGGAAACGGCTATCCAGGAAAAAATCAACGCGCCCCTATCTTCCAGCCTGGGCCGTCTGTTTGACGGAGTTGCCTGCCTGGTGACTGGCCGGGAATTTTCCAGTTACGAAGGCCAGCCAGCCATGGAACTGGAAGCCCTGGCCGGAAAAGTGGCCAGGCCTCACTATCCGTTCACCCTGAGGGAAAACTCCGGGAAACTGGTGCTTGACTGGCGGCCACTGGTGCGCTCGCTGGTGGAGGAACTGTCATCTTCGGTTTCACCGGAAGTGGTGGCTGGTCGTTTCCACGAGACGGTAGCCTGGATGATTCTGGTTACCTGCCAGGCTTTGCGGGAAAAAACCGGGCTGGCTGAGGTGGCTTTAAGCGGCGGCTGCTTCCAGAACCGGCTGCTTCTTCTCCGGAGCGAACAACTCCTGGGAGAGTCTGGCTTCACGGTTTATACCCACCACCTTTTCCCGCCCAACGATGGCGGTATTTCTCTCGGCCAGGCAGTGGTAGCGGCCTTTCAGCAGCGCCGGAGAAGGACTTAACTCAGCCAATTTTTTCCGTAGCCTGAAGCACCAGCGTTACCGTCCGGCGGACTGGCCCCATCCGGGAAAGGGCGTATTTTTTTAGCCAGTGCTCCGGGACAAGACCGCGGTGGCACCTGACCCAGTCCTGAAGGAGTTTTTCTCCCTGTTTCAGGTTTTCCTTCAGGGCCTGGCGCTGCTGCCTCAGGGAAAATGGGTTGAGACGCTCAACTTCGCCGTTCAGACAGGCCAGGTGAAGGAGGTTCTGGCTTTGCTGAAAGATGGTTTCCCGCCAGGACTGAAGTTTTTCCGCGGCCTGCCGGCAGGCCGCAAAATGGCTGGTCGGCAGGCCTTTTTTCTGGCAGTGGTTCAAGAAAGCGCTGACCCAGCCTGAGACATCTTCCGGAACATAACCATCCCAGGCAATCTTGCCACTTAAGACCAGGGTATCCAGGCTGACTTCCAGGCTTTCACAGGGACTGACAAAGGTGTTGTAGCGGCTCCAGCCGGTGGCAATGGCTCCCACCATCTTCATCTTTCTTGCCTGCTGGACCCAGGCGCTCATGTTGGCTAACCTTACCTGGATGCTGGCGTGGTCAACGTAAGGACCATCGGCTCCTTTGAAGGCGGAAGCGGCCCAGAGCCGGCCGCCAGCCGCAGCGAATTTTTCCAATGTCTCATGGGGGAGGCGGTGGAAAGGGTCAGCAGCGTAATTCCAGCACATCAAGTCAGCCTGCCGGACCAGCCGGCTCAGTTCTGACACGGACCAGCTCCTGACCATATCGTCCCAGATAATCGGTCTGATGCCCTGCTGATGAAGAAACTGGAAAAGCGGTTCTAAGTGCTCCAGGTACAGGTCTGCCTTACCGGAAGCAGCAACACGCCTTCGGCATTCCGAGCAGGAACCGAGGCTGCCAACTTCGTCCGCGCCAAGATGAAAATACTTCAGCGGCGGGTGAAGAGCCAGGATATCCTGAACCAGGTGCAGGATAACTTCCCTGCTGCGGGCCCGGCAAGGACAGAGGTCACTGACACAGCCGGAAATTTCCTGAAGGTTGCGGAAAACTTTCCGGGAAAGGACATTTTCCAGGTGGCCGAAGGACTGGACCAGCGGTATCACTTCTATCTGCAAGTCCTGCGCCTGCCTCAGAAACAGTTCCACAGTCTTCCGACTGTAAGCCGTTTTGCCTCTCAAAAATGGATACCTCTGCCAGGGGAAGGTGTCTTCCCACTCCACCAGAAGGCAGTTAAGACCGGCTTCCGCCAGTAAAAGCGGTAGCTGGAGCAGTCTTTTCGGGGTAGGCGGCAGTCCTTTCAGATCAAGATGGATACCTCGTAACGGCAGGGCCGGTTTTTCCCGGTCAAAAAATCTCTTATCCATAGCTGGTTACCTCTTCAGAACAGAGTTAACTGCTCTTCCTGGGCCTCTTTCTTTTCTTCTCGTTTCATCGGCCTGACTTTTTTCACGGCAGAACCTGAAGAAGCCTTTTCTTCTTCTGGTGGCCTGATTTTTTCGGCCACCGGTAGCGGTGCAGACTGGTCTGGTTTTGTCTTTTCCGCGGTCTCCTTAATCCGGAGAGAACTGATCAGAGAAACAAGGGCTAAAACCCAGCAGCCAAGAAAGATGGTCCGGTAAGCCGCCGCCGGATAGATGATGATACCGCTGGTGACCGCTTTTCTTGGCACATAAAGGTCTAAGACCCAGCCGGAAAGATTCATCAAAACCGCGATGGAAAGGTAACAGATGCCGTTGAGAAAGCCCACTGCTGTGCCAACCGCTTCCGCGGGATTTAACTCCCTCACCGAAGTGCTGAAAACCACTGAGGTTCCGGAGGAAAGGCCTAAAAGAAGGTAGGGCAGAAGAAAGAGTTTTTCCAGGGGACGACCGGCGACGCCCAGTAGCAGAAGAGACACGGCTGCCAGGCTGATGACCGTGGCGGCCACCATAATCGGTTTTCTCCGGTTAAGAGCCCTGGTTCCGAAACCAGCCAGCAAAGAAGCGGTCATAGAGAGAGCAATCATGCCACAGGTGAAACTGCTGGCCGCCAGGGAGCTGAAGCCACTGAAGTCCTGGAGAAACTTGCGACCTAACATCGCCTGAATCAGAAAGTAGATGGAAAAGTTAATAACGGCTGAGATGATCACCGGAAAGGACTGACGGTTGGTATAAACCTGCCACATTCTCTCCGCGGAAAAAGAGCTACTTTTTTCTGGCTGGAAACCAACCTTCCAGCGGACCGTCAGGGTTGCCCCGACCAGAAAAAGACTGGCTACTGCGGAAATCCAGAAAAAAGCCGCCCGCCAGCCGATGGCGGAAACCATCCTTTCCAGAGGCAGTGTGCCAAAAAGCCCTCCGGAATAACCTAAGAAAAGAGCCACGCCCAGCATGGCCGGAAAATCGCGACTGGAAAAAAGTTCGTGCAGGGCTTTGAAGAGGCAGACATAAATCAAACTGGCGCCAAAACCCACCAGTGCCCGGGAAGCAAAAAGGGTACCGGTTTCCGGGGCTCCGGCGAAGGCAAAAGATCCGGCCGTGAGCAAACCTGCGCCCACCAGCAGGACCTTCAAAGCGCCAAGAGCATCAGCCAGCAGCCCGGCAAAAAACTGCATGAAGCCGTAGATGTAAAGGCAGATTGTCCCTAAACTGGCCACCCCGCTGGCCGAAAGAACGAAAGTTTCCTGGATTTCGTTAAAGATTGTCCCCGGTACCGCGATCCGGTGGAAGTATGAAAAGAAGTAAAGGCTGCACATCAAGCCAAACAGCAGTATCCGGGTGGAGTTAGTCAGTTTCTTCATCTTTTCGCTCCAGCTGTGTCAGGGCCTGCGTCAGGTCAAGCGAAAACCTTTCCAGCGGCTGGAAAAACTCCTGACAGACCGGCAGGGAGTTTTTCATCACCTGGAAAGAGGTCAACAGCCTGGCGTCAAAGACGATAAAAAAGCCCCGGTCAGTTTTCTTCCGGATTAAACGGCCGAAAGCCTGCCGCAAGGCAATCGTGGCCAGGGGCAGCAGATACGCCTGCCAGGCATCCTTTCCCTTCCGGAAAAGGTCCTGGCGCCGGCCAGCAATCACCGGCTCGTCCGGGCTGGCGAAAGGCAGTTTCTCCAGGATGACGCCGGTCAACCCGGAGATATCCACGCCTTCCCGGAAGCTCTTTGTTCCGAAAAGAACCGTGGCCTCCTGGCTCTGGCTGAGCATCTCCGCCAGATGTTTCCTGCTGCCATCTATGCCCTGGCAGAGGAGCATTATCTTCTCACTTTCCAGTTTCTCCTTCAAGTCAGCGTAAAGATGCTGCATCCTTTCACGGGAGTTGAACAGCACCAGGATTTTTCCCCGGGTGACGCTGGCCGCGGTAAAAATTCCCTCCCGAAGCGCTGCCAGAAACTCGGCGGGTTGCTCGTGGGAGAAACCAGGGAAGTCCTCCGGCACGGCCAGCAGGACACTCCGGCGATAGTTAAAAGGAGAACCCAGAACCCTGGTGAGAATTTTTTCTTCAGGGAAACTGTCCAGCCCCAGTCGCTGGAGAAGAAAACTGAAATCTCCAGCCACCGTCAGGGTGGCGGAAGTGAAGACAATGCTTTCTCTCTCCCGGTAGAAGGCCTGGAGCAGTTTCCCTGGTTCCAGAGGTGCGGCTTTCATCTGCCAGTAAGTCTTTCCTTCTTTCCCTGCCTCAGTCTCCAGATAGAAGACATAGCCTGGCTTTTCTTCGCTGAACAGAAACTCCATCTCCTCCCGGATTTTTCCCCACCTTTCACTCAGTCCGGTAAGATGGAGGAACGCTTCTCCCATGGAATCGCTTTTGAGGGAGACGGCTTTTAAAGAGTTTTTTAAGCTCTGCAGAATTTTTTCTACCTGTCGCCAGACCAGCAGAAAGTTTTCCGCGGAAACTTTTACCTGCGGCCAGGCCGGGCAGGCCACCAGGTCTTTCCACAAAAGAGATTTCTTTTCCGGGACCAGGGAAAGAAGGCCGGTGGTGAGGACTGCCAGCAACTGCTGCAGGCCGGTTATCTTCTCGGCCAGTTTTTCCCGCGCCGGCTGCCAGCTTTGTTCCGGCAAAAGGTTGACCTTCCTCAGCGCCTGCCAGAAAGGCCGCATCCGGTTGTACCGGTGGCGTTCGTCCAGCCAGAATAAAGTTCTTTCCAGCAGAAGGGAGGAAACTTCCCGGGAGAAGACTTCCGTGGCGACATCTTCCACATTATGGGCTTCGTCTAAGATCAGTTCGGTAAAGTCAGGAAACCAGAGCGGACCGCTGAAAATCAGGGCGTGGTTGGTCAGGATGAGGTCAGCCTGGTGGGCCTTCTGCTTCATCCGCTGGTAAAAACACATCTTTTGCCAGGGGCACTTTCGGAGAAGACAGCCTTCTTCTTCGCTGCGCAGTTGCTCAATAATTTCCCTTAGCCCGGGCACCCGACTCAGGTACCAGCTGCTCACTTCTTCCAGGAGGCCGGTTTCAGTCTGCTTTATCCAGGATGTTAGGTAGGCCAGGCCGCGCTTATCTTCCGGGAAAAGGGGCAACTCAGACCTCAGCAAAGCATCCCACCTGCGCCAGCAGAGGTAGTTTTCCCGGCCTTTAACCAGGGCCGCGGTGAAACTTCCGGGAAGGCATTTCTGGAGAAACGGGATTTCCTTGTACCAGAGTTGGTCCTGGAGATTCTTGGTGTTGGTGGAGACAACTGCTTTCCGGCTATTTTTTCTGGCGTGATAGACGGCTGGCAGAAGGTAGGCTAAAGACTTTCCCGTGCCGGTCCCGGCTTCTATGAGGAGGTATTTCCTTTCCCGAAAAGCCTGCTGCACCAGGTCAGCCATTTCTTTCTGCTGCGGTCTCAGTTCATACTCTGGCCAGTGCTGCGAAAGGAGTCCGCCTGGTTCAAACAGAGAAGAAAAATCCGGCAGAAGCAGTGGGCTGCTTTCTTTTATTTTTTCGGAAACTTCAGCCGCACCTGCTGGTTGTTTCTGCTGCCGGAGATACTCAGCCAGCCTGGCAAAAATCTCCTCCAGTGGCCAGTCAAGGCCGCTCAGCAACTGCCGGATTTCTTCAATCCGCTCAGCGTCTTCCGGCTTGAGATTATCCAGGAGGCGGCACCAGAGGTGGTAGGTGTTTTCACAGTCGCTGAAGGCACGGTGAATTTGCTGGGCCTGGTAGCCAAACCTGGTAAGCAGCCCGGCTAAGGAGTAATGACCCAGGCAGGGATAAAGAAGACAGGCCAGTTCGCAGGTGTCATAGACTGGATTGGCCAGGGTCAGTCCGTGAGACTGAAGAAAACTTAAGTCAAAGGAGATGTTGTGGCCTACGATGGGGAATCCGTCAACAAATTCCCGCAGTTGCGGCTTAATTTCCTCCCATGGTTGGCCTTCCTTCTCCAGCCGTTCCCGGGTAATGCCGGTAAGCCTCTGGATGGCCAGGGGAAGACCAATACTGGACTGGACTAAACTTTGCCACCTGTCTCTTGCCTGATTGTTGGAGACCTTCAGACAACCAACTTCAATAATTCTGTCCCGCCGCGGGTCCCGGCCGGTCGTTTCCACATCCAGGAAAACCAGCGTTTGGCCGCTGTTGATGACACTGGAAGCCGACATGTTTTTAGTGTAACATGGAAGAGCGGGAGTTGATACTGAAGTGGCACTGGAAAGCGTAGTCATCTGAAGATAAAGAACTTGCAAGGACGGGCCTGATGTGCTTGGCGGTACCGATGAAACTGGTGGAAAAAAAGGGTGAAGAAGGGGTGGTAGAATTAGCCGGTGTCAGAAGGAAGATCCGCCTTGACCTGGTGGATAATGTCCGGGTCGGTGATTACCTTATTGTTCACGCCGGTTTTGCCATTGAAAAACTCAACCTGAAAGAGGCAAAGAAGACCCTGAAACTCTTTCAGGAGATACCGGCGCCTGGCCAGAAGTAAGACCGTTTGTTGCCTACCAGTCAATCCGCAGCACTTCCCAGACTCTCTTAACCTGAAGGGAAAGACTGGCCGTTCCCCCGGCAAAACTGAAAGGCAGCGTCCTTTTCCCCTGGCTCACCCGGACAGGCCTGCGGCCATCCCGGAAGAGTTTCAACGAGACCTTTCTTGGCGGCACCGGTCCCACGGTTCTGGCCCAGACAGGAGCAGTGACCCCAAAGATTTCTTCGCCGGCATGGTTAACCAGGAAGACCCACCAGGTATTCTCCTTTTCCCGGAGAAGTACCTCAATGTTTCCACCGATAGCCTCAGCCCTTACCCGGAAGGTTACCGGAAGCCGCTGGAGCAGTCCCTTCATCCACAGAAGTTGCTGCCAGTTGCCATGACGGTAGTAGTCGCTGAAGATAGGCACGGCCAGATGCCAGATTTCTCCCCGGCCAGCCAGATAACGGGTCAGCACCGGATAGGGCGAAGGCTGAAGACAGGCCGGACCGATGCCCCAGCCGTACCGCTGGCCAGCTCTGGCTTCAAAGGCCGGAATGGCTGGCAGGACGGTTTCGGCTCCGGCCAGTTTCAACCGATTGCATTTCCCCCGCACCAGCACCGGTAACCCCTGCTGGTCTTCTGGCCAGGCCGGCAGGTAGAGGTGGTCCTGCCAGAGTTCTTCTTCCACCAGCAGGCCAGCCCACTCAGTTGTCTGACCGTCAATCCGGGGAAGACAGCCTGCACTCAGGAGACACCCCCCATTTTCCACAAACTCCTGCAGAAGGCTGGCCGTGGTTTCCTTCAAGGAGGTCAACTCCGGTAGAATAACCAGCCCGGCTTTGTCCAGGTGGTCTTTCAGAAAAGATTCCGCGACCACCGCGGTATTCACACCTGCCTCCAGCAGCAGCCGGTGGCTGCCGCCGATGAGGGACCAGACCCGTTCTCGTCCCTGGACGGTGGCAAAGTAGCGGTAATCATCTCCATAAGCCACTTCTGGGGTATGCAGAATCAAGACATCCGGCTTGGGCTCACTACCATTTTCCGGCGCAGCCTGGCTGAACTGCCGCTTCACCTTTTTGATAAACTTCAGCGCGACCAGGGTTTGCCGGTCAAGACAGCCTTCTGGTCGCAACCGGTCACCAAGATAAAGCCTGGCGCCATGGCTCCAGACCGTGGCAGCAGCCTGTTCCATCCGGGTTAATGGCGCCAGACTCCAGTCTCCCCAGCCCTGGTTGAAGATGGTCGGCATAATATCGGCTGGCCGGTCAGCCGTTACCGCATAAGCCGCATTGGTAGCCAGTTGCAGGGATTGCGGTCCTGGCGTGGGCGGGTCAAGGGTTAACACTGTGACAGCAGGTGGCATCGGCTCCGGATAGGGAAGGCTGCCGATCTGATTAAAGCCCACCAGGCTGCCGGGCAACCTTGCCTGGATGAACTCAGAGATACGTTGAAGAAGAGCGATGCCCCGGTCATGACGCCAGCGGCCAAACAGGGGAAATAAGGCCGAGTTTTCCTTTTCGGGAATTTCCTGCCCGAATTCTTTCTGGAAGGCTTGCCGGCACCACAGGCAACGGCAGGCAGCCAGGGCGCTCATCGTGTCAAAAAAGAAACCGTCTGGCCGGTAAAAATTGATCAGTTCCTCAATCTGCGGCAGCATCAACTCCTCTGTGTAAGGGCTAAACGGGCAGACCTGAAGAAAAACATTGGAATCCTCAGCAATTACGGGTGTTCCCTCCCAGTGCCGCTGCCACTCTATGTGTTTCCGGCCAGCCTGACCGTCAAGGCCGAAACTTACGTAAGCCAGAACCTTGAGGCCGGTTTTTCGGCAGGCAGTCACCACCCCGCCAAACAGGTCCCCTTTCAACCGCGGATGGACGGTGCCGACCCTGGTGGGATAGTAAGCGTAGCCAAAGTGACACTTGGCAAAGCAAATAATTTCTTCCACGCCAGCAGCCTTCAGGGCTCTGGCCATTCCCTTGAAATCAGCACAGGTGTTCACCGGTACGTACCCGGGCGTATGCAAATCAAAGTGCCACGCCAGCCTGACCATTGTTTCCCCCTTTTTTCAGCGCAGGCTCTGTCAAAGACTTCAGGTTGTTTTTCAGTCTTTTCTTATTTGTGTCTATCAATGGTTTTGTAACTCCTTATTTCCGCGCCTTCCCGACACTGTCAAAAAATGAAGGGAATAACTGGCGAACTAACTGCGAAGGCACAGTTACAAGACAAGACGAAAAGCGCACGCGTTCGGTAAGCGGCCCGGAAAAGTTCAACCGGGACGCAATACCTTACTCGGCGGTGTATGAATTCGCCACCTGGCGAATGAGTTCGCCGAGCAACCGATTTCGGCGTAGTTCTTGTCTGTGCCGGAGCAGCTTGAGTGAGCCAGTTTGTTCCCTTCCTTTTCATCCTTACTTTCTTTCCTTTTTTGACACTACCCCTGCGCTGCCCTTGCTCTGGAAAAACTTCTTTTTATCTTCTCTCCCCCGAGCAGATGAGCAGAAAGGATAAAGACGGGGGGAAACCACCGCCCCGGCTCTACTCACGACAGCGCGGCGGGGTGGTGGTTAGCACCACCTGTCTTAGTCTTTCCATAAAGTAGCGGTACTGCTCAAAACTGATATTGGAAAGCGGAAAGTGGTCAGGTCCGGGGATGTACCGACCTTTCTGAATGTGACGCGCTGCCTTCTCCATTTCTTTTTCCACAGCGTCCTGACCCTGAGCCATGGTATTTTTCTCCAGCCCGCCGATAATGCCCACTTCCGGATAATGCTGCCTTACCCGGTCCAGGTCATTGCCTGCGCCCACTTCGTAAGGATAAAGTGCCGTCACCCCGCTTTCCAGCATCAAACCGGTGAGTTCTTCAATGAAACCGTCAGAATCCACCAGAATAATTTTTATACCATGGCTTTTGGCAAAGGCAGCGATTTTCTCGTACTGGGGCTTGAGGAATTCCCGGAAGGTACCAGGCGAGACCAGGCTTCCGTTCCTGGAAGCCATATCCTCCCAGCATTCAATCAGGTCAAACTCCACCTCTTTTACCATCCGGCTCCAGACAGCGATAGCCATCTCCGTGTAGGTTTCCAGAATATCCCGGACTAATCCAGGGTCATCGTAAAAGGCGTAACAGAGATTTTCATCGCCCAGCAGGGTCCGGGGAAAACCGTAAACTCCACCGTGGGTCAACTGTAACGGATAATCCCGCTGCCGGTACTGGGCGACCAGCTGCGGCCAGTTTTCCGGAAACCTTCCCGGGTCTTCCGGAGAAAGATAAGCTGCCTTAATCCTTTCCCAGTCTTTCCGGTTCTGCACCGGATAGCGGAGCACCCGCTGGTGATAATCTCCGGTTTTTTCCTGCCGAACAACTGCGCCGTGGGCTTCCTGCCGGATAGTATAGGCTTCATTTTCCTCCAGCACCACCGGCGCCGCTAGACCGGAAAGACTTAAATTAACCGGCGTGGTCTGCCAGCCCCGGTAAGCGCCTTCAAAGCCGATCAGTCGGTCAATGCAACTGGAAAGACCTGGATTTTCCTTTTCCCAGGAAGGCAGAACCGCATTGGTCGTGCCAAAAACCTTGATAAACGGCACCCGGTCAACCTTTTCGCCGATAAGTACCCGCACGAAACGTTCCCGGGTGGTCATGGAAGGGAAAATTTTGCGGAAATCAGCGTTGCCGTTTGGGGCTGGCTTTCTCCGCTGCTTCCCATAGGCCCCGGCCAACCTGCTGAGCTTCCCGGCAAGCATCTGTTAGCCGCTTCTCATACTTGACGTTAGGCGGCCGCACCAGCACCTGGCCGTAACCTTCTCGCAGCAGCAGTTCATTGAACATTTCGGCCCCGTCTTTATCCAGCCAGAGGTAAACTAAGAGAAAACCTTTGCTGTCCCGCCTCTTCTGGTCAAATTCAAGGTAAACCTTCTGCGCCGGCGTAAGTTTTTGAACAGCGAAAATCTTGGCTTTCTGAGCCGCTTCCGGGTTGTAAATGTAAGCGGGGTCCACGGTTTTTTTCATCTGCTCCTGGGGCAGGTTCACACCAATCAGCCTGGCATAGACTACCGCGCCGGCATACTCCACTTTGAAGACATCACCGGCAATGACCCGGCGCACCCGACTTTCCACCAGGTTATTGGCCTGACCAGAGCCAGCCAGAAGTGTAAAGCAAACAACCAGCCCGAGAAAGAGACTTTTCTTCATCCTCTCAGAGTTTACCCTCCGTTAAAGCACCGGTCAAGTGTTTTCCAGGCCCGTCCTTGCAGGTTTAGTCCTCGCCGATAGTTAGGTCGGAGAAGAACCAGGCAGTAGGGTTCTGCGGGGAAAAGTGCTGGGGATGAACATTTTTCAGAAGAGGTTCTTTCCCGGAGGCACCGTTTCCCAGGATGAGGTACTGCGGTGGACCCTGATACTTCTCCGTGCGTTTGACTTCCCAGTCCTTCACCCAGGCTTTGCCGTCAGCACTGCCGTAAAATTCTATCACAGCAGGTTTAAGCGAGATTTTCACCCAGTTAGCCCTGTAAGGGAACCAGCCAGGCAGAGCGTTTTTAGACACAGGACTGCCCCACCTTGACCCGGCACCGGAAAGCCGGTAGAAAAACTTGCCCCTTCCTGTGCCGGGCGTCGCCTGGGCATACTCGCCGTTAGGCCAGTAGAGGAAAAGACTGCCGCCCCACTCATCACTGCAGCCGGTAGGCGCGCGCAGAATCTGACACTGGACAGAAACATTATCCTGATTTAACTCGCGTCGGACGTGGGAGAAACCGTAGTGGTTGCCCCAGACGCATAACCGGCCGTCAAGGATGTCAGCGCCAGCACTACCCTGGTGGGCATCTTTCGTCCAGGCAGAACTCAACACTGGCCCGGTAAAGCTGTCACTAAACTCCTTAATTACGCGGCCAGGGCCGGGCAGCTCTTTCCCAACAGGCTGGTTGAGGGCCGGGTCAACGTACTGGTCTGGTGGAGCCAGCACGATCAGTTTCAGGTCGTGCCGGTCAAGGTTTAAGACGATGGTTTCTGTCCCGGCTTTTTTCTCCAGAGTTAATTTTTCTCCGGTTTCCGCATTGGTGACCGAAAGTTTTCTCGGGTCCAGGCGCAGTTTCTTCCAGTTCGGGACTGCCCGGACAGGGGCTTGCTTCTCCCCGGTGTTGCCCAGCACCAGAAGCAGCGCCTCAGGCCGGCGGTAGAAACTAACTTTTACTTCCGATGGTTCTACTTTAACCCAGTCAGCACTTTTCCAGTAGCCGACAAATTCCACTTCTTTTTCCCAGACCCGGAAACTGTTGCGGGCGTGACGGAGTCTGGCTACCACCCGGGTATCCCGCGAACCAAAACTGCCCACGTCGTGGTCGTGGAGAAACGCCAGCATCATTATACTTCTGGTGTCCCGGGAAAAAGCCGGTGCGTCCCTCTGGGGTGAGGACATGCCGACCATAGGTATCTGACCAAAAGCCATCGCTGGATTGAAGGCCGCGTAACGTTCCAGGGAGCCGTAAAATCCGAGGTTGTCCCTGTCCCGGAAGGGGTTGTAGTAGCCGTGCTCGCAGGGTGCCCAGCAGCCGATAAAGCCGTAGGCTGGCATGTAGTGGGCATGGACGTGCTGGGAGTCCCAGAGGATGTTGGGTCTCTGGTGAACGAAATTGACATAGGCGGCCCGTTTCCATCTTTCCCGGTAAATCCAGAGACCGGAAGAGGCGATTGGCGTGCCGTCTTCCCTGCGGTAGCCCAGCCCTAATTCTTCGTCATAAATCACCCGGGGATAACCGCAGTCGTCATAAAAACCGCATAACGCCGTATGCTGGAGCGCCAGGTCATAGGCATAGGTTATAAAATCCACGTAGCTGGGCACGGTCCTGGCGCTCATGATGATGTAAAGTTCCTGGTTGTCTCCATAAAACCTGTTGCTCCATTCCCAGGAGCGGACTTCAGTTGCGGCCTGCCAGGTTTCCCTGTTAATCCCCCATTCTGTCCGGAAAACCCTGGTTTCCGGAAAACCTTTTGGCACTGTTCCCCAGAAGTGGTAACCACCGACAAACTTAGTGCCAGAGGCCATGTCCTTCTCTATCTTTTCTTTGCTTTTTTGCAGCTGTTCCGGCGTTGTCCCGGGATGGATGAAGTGGGTCCCACCAGCCAGGGTGTAACCGGAACCGGCATAGGCGCTGAGGTCTACCGGGCAGGGAGCATCTTTCACATCTCCGCCGTTCTGATACGCCCGCCAGTTTTCCGGAAGTTCTTTGGTCGGGCCGGCCTGGAAGGAAAATTCTAAACTACGCGGTTCCTTCAGTTCTGTTTCCTCGTTGACCAGGTTCAAACACAGGGTCAGGGTTTCTCCCTGGCGGTAGGCTTCCACCGCAGGCCGGTTAAAGCCGTGAATCCAGCCCCGGTCGTTATCAGCCGCGTAGCAGAAGCAGGTTTCATAATCCCCTACCCAGAACAACCCGTTAAAGTTCACCGACATTCCACCGGACTGCTGATGGTCCAGCCCGTTGAAGACCAGCCCCTCCTGCTGGGGAAGCACATCGTAAGAAAAACCCTGGGTGGCATCGTCCTGGTAGAAATAGGCGGCACGTTCGGCCCGGCCGGATGGGCCAGCCAGCCAGGGCATCCCGTCAGAGGAGAAAAAGCGGCACCAGCGGCTGTCCAGCGGAACCCTTACCTGGAGATGAGCCACTTTAACTACCTGGCCGGCGGGACCATAACTCAGGGTGTACTTCACCAAACCGTCATATTCTGTGGTCGCAGTTAAATCTATCACTAAGTCACCCAGCTTCAACCTGGCCTGGCCGGTGACTTCTCCTTTCTTCTCCCTGGTGAAGAGAAACGGTTTTTCCACGGTGGCGGAAAGTTTCTTGCCATCCACCTCACCGACCAGTTCTGTCTTACCTTTCAGCCAGGGCTTGCCCTGGGAAATGACGCTTTCCAGCAAACCGGTCGGCGCAAATACATACTGTCTTCCCCACAGGGAGAGGCTTCGGCCCTGAACCTTCAGCGGCTGGTAACCGCTGGGCACCGGCTCGCCCACTCCGGCAGGATTCTTCATCCAGGCAAAAACTTTCTTTTCAAACCAGTCTTCTGTCTGACCCAGCACTTTTCCGGCAGGGTCAAGCAGGGTCACCCGGACAGTATAAGTACCTTCTGGCAACGACGCTGTTGATCGCCGCCACACGGTGCGGCTGACACCAAGAGAATCCACCTTTTCTTTGAAAACCAGTTGTTTTTTCTCACCCTCTCCGGAAAAGACCTGAATCTCTGCCGTCAGGCTGGTACTGTCCGGAATCTGGTGTTCCCACCTGGCAAAAGCAGGGTCAAGGCTGACTGTCAGCCGGTCCAGGGAAGGCAAATATCTCATCTCCGCCGGTTCTTCGCTGTGGAAAAAAACATCGTCCAGGTAGAGTGGCCCGCGCTGGCCGCCCCTGAGGTCAAAATGCACATTAGTCCAGACCACACCTTCCGGCATGGTAATCATTACCGCGTAGCGCTGCCACTGTTCGGTCACCGGGAAAGAGTACCGGTTCTTAAAATCTTTGGGCAGTTTGAGGTTGTCCCCGTAAAGGTGGAAAGCAATCTCAAAATTGGCCTCTTTCCCCCGGGCGTAGCCGCCCACCAGATACCTTTTTCCAGGCCAGACGCCCTGAGCCCAGGCCTGGCCGACCGCCTGCATCACCCCTATCCAGCCCCGGCCTTCGGTCTCTAACTTCAGGCAGACGTTTCCGGAATGAGCCTGTTGCCGGTCGTAAACGACGGTAAGCAGGCCCCCTTTGGTGCCGTAGGTGTACTGCCGCCAGTTGCCAATGACGGTGGCTGAGGAGTTTTCAAAGCCGGTGTTGACTAAAAGGTTGTCTCCGGCCAGAAGCCATCCAGCCAGAAAAAGAGTTGCCAGAAAAACCGCTTTGTTTTTCATTTTCCCCCTTTTTTACTGTTTTGCCCGGTTTTTATGCTGGCCGGGGCAGAGTTAAGAACCGGGTGACAGCCGGGGGTAACTGCCGGCCGGTGCGATTAAAATCACACGGAGGTCATGCCGTTTCACCTCCACGGAAAGGTTGTTCAGCGAAAGCATCTGGTCTGTCTCTGCGTCCAGGGCAGTAAGACTGGCCGGGTCCAGTCCCAGCTTATTCCAGAACAGGTTTATTCTGGCGGAAACGGGTTTATCCCCAACATTGCCGGCAAACAGCAGCAGTCCGTCTGGCCGGCGGTAAAAACTAATTCTCACACTCTCAGGCTGCGCCTGGACAAACCCGCTGTTTTCCCAGTAGCCGAGGAAGGATACTTCTTTCTCCCACGGCCGGAAGCGATTTTTAGCCGCGCGCAACTGGCCAATCACCTGGCTATCCCTGGCGCCGGCATTCCAGCTACCCAGGTCATGGTCGTTGAGCAGCGCCAGCATCATCATGGACCGGGTATCCCTGCTTTTGAGGACCGGGTCAGTCTGCGGGGAAGACATGCCAACCTGAGCAATCTGGCCAAACTGTTTGGCTGGATTGTAGGCCGCATATCGCTCCAGAGAGCCGTAGAATTCAAGGTTGTCTCTATCCGGGAAGGGGTTGTAATAACCCCGTTCGCAGGGTCGCCACATCCCGATAAAGTTGTAGGCCGGCAGGAAGTGGGCGTGGCAGTGCTGGGAGTCGGATAAGAAGTTGATCTTACCGTTCTTGTAGTTAACGTACTGGCTGCGTTTCCACCTTTCCCGGTAATTCCACAGCCCGGATGACCAGACTTTCTTCCCGTCTTCCCGGATGAACCCAAAACCTAATTCCTCGTCATAAATCGGGTTGGGATAACCGCAGTCATCGTAGGTGCCGCACAGCGGCGTGGTTTTCAGCGCCAGATCGTACGCGTAGGTAAGGAAATCAACGTAACTTGGCCGGCCGCCAGTGTCAAAGAAGACATACCTTTCTTTATTCTCCCCGAAAAACCGCGCTTTCCAGAGAGAATTGTCCGCAGCCGGGCCGGTGGCGCTGTCCCAGGTTTGCCTGTCAATCCCCCATTCCCCCCGGAAGACCCTGGTTTCCGGAAAGCCTTTTGGCACCTTCGGCCAGTAGGTGTAGCCCATCACGAATTTGTCTCCGCCGGCGACGAACTTCTCTAAGTACTGCCGGGAACGCTGCTGTTCTTCCGGAGTAACCCCGGGATGGATAAAGCACAATCCACCACCAGGCATGGGATTACCACTGCCGCCCACCTGCACCAATTTTATCGGCGCCTCAGTGGGGTGAACGCTATCCTGGATGCCGCGCCAGCCTTCAGGCAGTGGTTTGGTTGGGCCGGCCTGGAAGGCAAATTCTAAACTACGCGGTTTTTCCATGGTGAAAGGTTTGTCCACCAGGTTAAGCCACAGGGTGACTGTTTCGCCTTCGCGCCAGGCTTCCACCGCCGGCGCCTCATCCCGGATAAGCCAGCCTTTGTCGCTGTCAGAGGCGTAGCAGAAGCAGGTGTCGTGGTCGCCTACCCAGAAAAGACTGGCAAAGGTGGGTGAACAGCAGACTGACCGGGTATTTTCCAGGCTGTCGTAAAGTTTGCCCTGTTTCTGAGGCAGGATTTCTGCCTGAATGCAGGTGCCCTGGGTATCGCCAGCCGCAGAGTAAAAAAGGCAGAATTTAGCATTCAGCGGCACCATGACCCGCAGCCGGTTAACCTGCACCTTTTTAGCGGCCGGCCCGTAAGTGAGCCGGTAGAGCAGGAAACCGTCGTACTCACAGATGGCTTTCAGTTTCATCTGGAGGTTGCCAGCCTGAAGCAAAGATTCGCCAGCCACCTTGCCGGGCTGCCGGCTGGTGATGGTGAAGGGTTTGGTAACTTTGACCGGCTCGTTTTTGCCTTCCACCTGTGCCAGAAACTGCATCGGGCCGGTCAGCCAAGGCCTTTCCTGACTGGTGAGACTTTTGACTAACCCGTTCTCTCCCAGCGTGTAGCGTCGGCCCCAGGGCTGGATTTCACTCCCCTCCCCCCGGGGGGGAGGGGCGGGGGGAGAGGGAA
>ERZ795045.2191-NODE-2191-length-19801-cov-5.831206_pt1 | contig 19801 bp, 17 predicted proteins | sample MGYA00375129_ERZ795045 | MGnify/ENA primary metagenome ERZ795045 (study PRJEB30174, sample SAMN05720166) | activated sludge metagenome | isolation source: anaerobic digester from wastewater treatment plant | place: Japan | collected 2015-05-15 ...
AGCGGGACGTGAATAGCGAATTGATTATTAGTACGATGCGCCGATAGGCCGTAATGTATTTTCAAGCGCCGACGGCGCGCCCATTGCTAGCCCGGGGCAACGCCTGGGGAACTGGAAACAGGTTCATCCGGTGAGTGCGTGCCTATTTTAAGAAGGCGTAACCGGTTTCCCATGGGACTGGTCTGGGAGATCAACACCAATTCCTTCTCCCTTTGGGAGAAGGGGAGGGTGAGGGAATTTTTATATGAGCGGACCTGGGTGTTTGCCCTCATTCAGGGGCGAATGGAATCAATGTGACGCCATCAGGTCCGCGATTCCCGGATGAACCGTACAAAGTGTGTGTTTTCCAGAGAGACTTCTATTTAATACGCGAAGCGTCCTTCTAGGGACCAAGGAGTATTTTTTATGGCGAATACAAAATCACCTTCTGATTCCACTCCGATGACCCGCCGCCAATTCCACAAAAGCCTGGCGTGGACCTCCATTGCCTTGGGCGCCGCCGCGCCATCGGCCCGGCGTGTGCTCGGAGCCAACGACCGCCTCCGCCTGGGGGTCATCGGCTGCGGAAGCCGCGGCGGGGCCCATATGGATTTGCTGATGAAAATGCGCGAACAAGGCGAGCCGGTGGACATTACGGCGGTTTGCGATACCTACCGTCCCCGGCTGCAGCGCGCGGCGAATTTCACCAAAGCGGCGTTCGCCACCATGCTCCATGAAGAACTCCTGGCCCGGCCGGACATCGATGTCGTCCTGATCGCCACGCCCGAGCATTGGCACGGATATCAAACCATCGACGCGATGCGCGCCGGCAAGGATGTGTACGTTGAAAAGCCCCTGACCCACTGGCGGCAGCTCGGCCTGGCGGAAGAGGTCGCGCGGGTGTCTCAGGAAACCGGCCGCCTGGTGCAAGTCGGCTGCCAGCGCATGTCCTCGTCCGCCTACACCCAGGCCAAGGCGCTCATCCAAAAGGGCCTGATCGGCAAGCCGGTCATGGCCGAGACTGGATATTTCCGCTTCGGCGACTGGGGCGAACGCGGCATGCCCATTGACGATCCCCAGGCCCGGCCGGGGCCGGACCTCGATTGGGAACGCTTCCAGGGCGACTGTCCCCGCCGGGAATTCCACGTCAGCCGCTATTTCCGCTGGCGGATGTATTCCGAAACGGCGGGCGGCCCGGTGTCGGACAATTACATCCATTTCTACAATCCGCTCGCCTACACGCTCGATCTGGGTTATCCCACCAAGGTCTGCGGGCTGGGCGGCATCTACCGTTACACGCTCGCCGAAGCCCCCGATCCCGAATATAAACAAGAACGGGATGTGCCTGATACCTGCAATCTGGTCATCGAATACCCGGACCATTTCATCGTTACCTGCGCCGGAACCCAGGCCAACGCCTACACTACCTACGGCAGCAACGAAACACCCATCATCCGCGGGTGGGATGGAACCCTGCTGATCGGCGGTCGGGAGATCCTCGTGCTGCGCTCGGACGACGGGCGAGAAATCCATCGCGAACCCATTCAGACCGGCATCGACCAAAATAAATTCTGGGCCGATTTTTTGGCGTGTTGCCGGACGCGGCAGCAGCCGCTGTCCAACGCCGCGTTGAGCGCTCCGGTGAACACCACCATGCAGATGGGCGTGCTGGCCGTGCGGGGCGAGCGCGTGGTGCGGTACGACCACGAACGCAAACTGGTGATCGCGTAGAAGGCAGCGGAACGCGGTTGGGTTTCAGGCTGACACAATCGTGTCTTCTTGCGCAATACGTGCGTTTTTGCCGTAGGCTTCGAATCCTTGTGGAAGAATCGAGAATCAGGAACAACCACGCCATCCTGGATAGCGAACGCAGACACGGGGAGACCGGTCATGAAGGCGGTGAACCAAGCATTCACCCTCATCGAATTGCTGATCGTAGTGGCCATAATCGGTATTTTGGCCGCCATCGCCGTACCGAATTTTCTCAACGCGCAGACGCGCGCTAAAATCGCACGGGTGCAAGGAGAATTCCGTTCGATCGCTACCGCCCTCGAGAGTTATCACATGGACACCAATTTTTATCCGCCCTGGCGCACGTTCGAAAATGGAGACATTTGGCCGGTGGCGTGGCGTCTGCGGCCTCTCACCACGCCGGTGACGTATATGTCGTCGGTGCCCTATATCGATCCCTTTGTGACCTCGTCCAGTGGTGTGACGTTGGAACAACCGCATTGGGCGTATGAGGTGGGCTACAACTACGGCGACGCGTACTCGTCTGCCGTCACGATGAAGCAACGGCCGTTGTCCGCCGATTGGCGCTGCAGCGAGTGGCGGATCGAAAGCGCCGGACCGGACGGGATTCAACACGCGGCCGGCATTCCCAGCTATGATCCTAGTAACGGGCTGAAGAGTTTGGGCGATATTCAACGCTTAGGGCCTCGGACCGCGTATCCCTGCAATGATTCACTGGTCGGGAAATAATTAACGCCGGGCAATAAACAGTGAGGATTTCGTGTTCATGCCAACTCCCCGCGGGTTCACCCTGATCGAGCTCCTGATGGTTGTGGCGGTCATCGGCATTTTGGCGGCCATCGCGGTCCCCAATTTCCTCAACGCCCAAATCCGCGCCAAAATCGCCCGGACCTATTCCGATATCCGCGCGCTCTCCACCGCGCTGGAGATGTACCACACGGATCATGGAACCTATCCGGAAGGCCGTTCGACCTGGGCGGTTTTCGGGTGGAACAAATTGACCAGCCCCACCGCGTACATGGCTTCTCTTCCGCTCGATCCCTTCGCTCCCCGGAAGGATTCAAACACCCCCGCCCCCGGCGGCTATGGCTGGTTTCCGGAAATTCTGCCCTTCTATGTCTATTTCTGGGCCCGGGACATCAACGATCCGCTGAATCCGGCGATCAGCCGCGATTACCTCTTCCGCAAAGGCATCATGAAAAATCCGGAGGCTACGCCTCCCCGGATTTTCCATTACTACCAGATCCGGGCGATGGGGCCGAACGGCCAGGGCGATTATTCCCTCGCCTACGACGCCAGCAACGGCCTCATCAGCGCGGGGGATATCTCGTTTCATGGCCCGGGAGCCGGCTTCTGACGCCATTGGGCCGCGCAGCCCAATCGATTCAACAAGGAGAAAGAATCATGAAACCCAACGCCATCACCCGCCGTTCGTTTATCGCGGCCTCCTCGGCCTTCACCGTGGGCCGGACCTGGACAGCCGCGTCGTATGCCCGCGTGGCGGGGAGTAACGACCGTATCGGCATCGGTCTGATCGGTTGCGGCAGCCGGGGTTCCGCGCTGCGGCAGGAGGTACTGCAACATGCCGAAGCCGCCAACGCGCGCGTGTTGGCGGTGTGTGATATCTGGGACGCCATGCGCGAGAAAGCGGCACAGCACGTCGAGGATATTCAAGGAGACGCCCCTCAGCCATACGCGGATTACCGGGATTTATTATCGCATGCGGGACTGCATGCGGTGGTGATCGCCACGCCGGATCATCAACACCCCATCATGCTGCGGGATGCCGCGCGGGCCAAGTTGGACGCGTATGTGGAGAAACCCCTGGCCATTGACTTCGAGGATCTGTGCGAGGCGTACGACGCCGTCAAGGCCAACGGCACAATCGTACAAAACGGCACCCAGCTGCGCAGCCTGCCTTCGTTCACCGGATGCCGCGAGTTCGTCACATCCGGCCGGCTGGGAACCATCTTGCGGTTCGAGCAGGCCCGCAACGAATACGTCCCCTATTGGCATCAATACCTGCGGGAGATCAAGCCCGAAAACACGAACTGGCAGGCGTTTCTCATGTACGCCGAGTTCCAGCCGTGGAATCCGGAGGTGTACACCGGCTGGATGGGCTACCGCCCGTTCTCTAACGGCGCTTTCGGCGGATACATGACCCACTTCACCGACCTGGTGCATTACATCACCGGCGTCACGCCGCCGCTCTCCGTAGTGGCCATGGCCTGGAAGAATCAGCACAAAGCCCCGTTTACTGTACCCGCCAGCGTGCAGGCGGTCTTCGAGTATCCGGGCGGTTTCAGTGTCAGTTACCACACCACCACCGGCAATGGGGGAGCCAACTTTTTCCGCGCCATCGGCAGCCAGGGGATTCTCGACATGACCGACTGGAACCACCCGGTTGCCAGCGGCGAAGGCAGTCAAGATCCCCAGGCGCTGAAGGAAAAAACCGCGATCCCGCCCATACCGCGGGATGAGCACATGCTCAATTGGCTGAAATGCGTCCGCAGCCGTGAACAACCCAACGCGGACATCGATGCCGGTTTCTATCAGGCGTTGACGGCCATCATGCCGGATGAGTCGCTGCGGCAAGGCCGGCGCATCCGGTTTGACTCCGTCCAACGAAAACTGATCGCGGTTTGAGTGGGTTTGCTTGTGTGGTTTCTATTTATTGATATGGTTCTTCGTTCTTCTGGCGGCTTCGTATTCCTATTCAATAAGGAACGAACGCGTGTCCACGCAGAATGGATTGGCGCGACAACGCGCAATCCGCCCAAGGTCCGCTCATCAAATCCGGTCATGCCGGAGTAACCCCAAATCAGCTGGTACGAACCACAAATATCCTGCCAGCGAGGAGTGAAACATGGTTGTAACACCTACCGATAAGACCCAAACAGATTCCCGGAGTGATCTCTCACTCCAACATTGCCTCACCGCGATGATCAACCGCGTCGAGACCGAACAGCTGGAGAACTTGCTCCAGGCGGCGGCTTGGATGGCGGACGCTGTCGAGCAGGATCGTCTGATTTACATCTATGGCGGCGGTGGTCATACATGTCTGGTGATGCAAGAGTTGTTCTGGCGCGCCGGCGGCCTGGCGAACATCTGCCCCATGATCGATTTCGCCATTCATCCGGTGACCCCCGCGTACATGTACCTGTACCACGAACGCATGCACGGCATCGGCGATCAGACCGTGAACTATTATGGCGTGGGCGAAGGCGACCTGGTCCTGATTTTTCACAGCTATGGATTCAACGCGCCCACGATCGATTGCGCCCTGGAAGTGAAACGCCGCAACGCCCGGCTGGTGGGGATCTCCTCCAGCGATTGGCACCGCTCGGTTCCGCCCGATTTTCCCATCCGCCATCGATCCCAAAAGACCCTGTTCGATATTGCTGACATTGGCATCGATGATTACGTTCCCTACGGGGATACGGTCATCCACATCAAGGGATTCCCGCAACCAATCACCAGCGTTTCGGGCATGATTGATTTTTATATCGCCCACCGCCTGGAGATGGAATGCGTCAAGGCATGCGTGGCGCGGGGCATCGAAGCTCCAGTCTGGTCCAGCGCGAATATTCCCGGCGGCGATCAGCGCAATGAAGAACTCCGGGCCCGATACAACAGCCGAGTCAAGTTTCTATAATCCAACGAAAGCGAGACCACGCTCATGGCCGTTCATGAAACCGGCGTCAGTTACTATGGCATCTCCTATCCGGAACATGCCCGGCGGGATTTTGAAGAAATGAAGCGGCATCACTGCACGGCAGTGCTGCTGGCGCTGACCGAATTTGATATTTTCTTCTGGTATCCCACGATTCCCCAAATCGTGGAGGAAGCCAAAAAGTTGGGGTTGACGGTTTACTTGGACACCTGGGGAATCGGCAAGTTTTTTGGAGGCGAGCCCCCCAGCCTCTTTTTGCAGGAAAATGTGCACAACCGGCAGGTGACGGCGCTCACGGGCGAGCCGGTCGCGGCCGCTTGCCCCAACTCTCCGGCGTTCCGTGAATATTTCCTTGGCATCGTGGAAAAACTGGCGCATGACTGCGACAGCGATGGTTTCTTTTGGGACGAACCGCATTACGCGATGCCCATCGATCCCGTCGGCTATCAAAGCACCAGCGATTGGACCTGCCGTTGCTCCATTTGTCAGAAATTATTCGAGACCGAATACGGTTATCCTCTGCCGAAAGTATTGACGGACCAGGTAAAAAAATGGCGCCGCCGTAAAGCCAATGAAATTCTCACCCTGGCCAGCACGGCGGCCAAGTCGATCAATCCCCGCTTGAAAGTGACCCAGTGCAGCCTGCCCGCGGAAAACAATTATTATCTTTCCTACGAGCGCGGTTACGACGATTGGGAAACCATCGCCGCCACACCGGAATACGACATATTTTCGACCTCCATTATCGTCAGCTACGATATTGCCTTGGAGGTCCACCGGCGTATCGCCGGGAAAACCGTGGCCTTGGCCCGCAAGTACAATAAGATTCCCCAGCGGTGGGTGATGAGCTACTTTCAATCACCGGCCGACATCACGTTCATCAAGGAGATTGTCCGCACCTATGCCGCCTGCGGCATCGAGTCGATCTTCTCCTGGACCTACCGGGCCGGGCAAGGCACCCTTCTCGCGGCGCCCAATCCTCAACTCGCCTGGGACACCCTGGGCGAAGCCTATGAGGAGGTATTGAAAGACTCGTAACACCACCCGTGGCACCTGATCAGCCCCATTGGCGCCCCATTAGCAATCTTCGGACGGCTGTCTAAATACTCATTGGGTTTGACCCATATTTCGGGTATCATGAATACAAAGTGCTCCGGGGGGAGGAGGTGATCGCGGGCCGGTTGCGGCCGGCCTGAGGAAAGTCCGGACTCCACAGAGCAGGACGCTGGGTAACACCCAGGAGGGGCAACCCTACGGAAAGTGCCACAGAAAACAAACCGCCCGCCTGCCCGGCGGGCAAGGGTGAAACGGTGGGGTAAGAGCCCACCGCGGTTCCGGGTGACCGGACCGGCACGGCAAACCCCGTCCGGAGCAATGCCAAATAGGAGAGGGAGGCGTGGCTCGCGCCGCTTCGCCGGGTGTTTGTTGGAAGCCTGTTCATCATTTACAAATCCCGGCGGAAAACTCTCGGGTAGGCAGCTTGAGACCGTTGGCAACAACGGCCCTAGAGGAATGATCACCCTCGACAGAATCCGGCTTATACCTCCCCCCGGTTTTTTTCCCCTATATCCGGTTTGCTACCTTCCGGGGATTGGGACATCAATCAATGAAATCTTTCTGAGCGGAAGGCGCGGGGAGTTTCAGGAAATCCAGAATTTAAAGTCCCCGCGGGTGTGCGGAGGGGATCACCCGGAAAATGCGTTTGGTGTGGCGTGAATTACATTCATGTTGAAACGCGTCCACCGCCTTCCCGGTCATCGGATCGAGAATCACGCGGCGGTGGAGCACCACGATGTGCGAATCGGTCAGCCACCCTTTCTCATCCGGTTCGCCGAGCAATGCTTTCTTGGTCGTTTGACAGTAATAGCTCAGAGTGAAGAGGTCGTCCAACCGGACCAGTTCCTCCATGTAATGCTTGAGTTTCCGGATATCAGTGGGGCAATAGGCGAGCTTCATTCCCCACCGCCGCAATTCCTCGGACCACGAGATTGGATCTTGCGTGTTGATCCGTCCTTGGAAAAACTCGGGGGAATCTCCCGTCAGAATGGCCAATACCGTTGATACGCAATGCGGCCCCGATTGTTTGACCGGGGAAAAAGTCCTCGCGCGGAAAAAGGCCTCCTCCTCTCGCGGCCAAAGAAGAGACGTGGCATCGTATGGCATAAGGACGACCTTTCACGGACAGGCAGATACTTTTCCGATGATCCAGGTGGTATTCATGCCGGGACGGCATTCGGGAGGTGGCGGTTTACAATGTCCACCCTTCCCGGTATTCCCGGTGCAAGAACCGGTTGGCGTCTTCGTCATTGGTAATCCGGCCATTCGGTCCATCCCATAGCAGCGGGTGGCCGGCCCGCAGGGCAACGTTCCCGAGCAAGCACGTCTCGGTCAAAAAGCCCGCGTGATCCACAAAGTTGGAGCCCGGCGCGGAACCGCCCCGGCACGCGTCCACCCACTCTTGGAAATGCCCCGGCGAGCGGGGGAGGATTTGAGGAGCTTGGCCGAACGCCTTCATTTTGGTTTCGGGAATCAAGCGGGGTCCCATCAAGACGCCGTCCTCCCCGATGTAAATCGTATCCGAGATGCCCCGGCCGGGTTCCAATTCTTTTGGGTAAGGCGGCTTGAGTCCCCCATCGTACCAATGCAACGTAACCGGCGGCAGGTTTTCCCGGGCGGGGAATTCGTAATGCGCGAGCACGCCCAAGGGGTAAATATCAGGAAACATCTTAGTCGAACTCGCCTCCACGCGGACCGGATATGACAAATTTAAGGCCTTGAATACCGTCGAGAGCCGATGACAGCCGAGGTCCCCCAACTGGCCGGTCCCGAAATCCCACCAATTCCGCCAGGTCCAAGGATGATATTCCGGATGATACGGGCGCGCGGGCGCTGGTCCCAGCCACAAATCCCACTCCAATCCTTCGGGTACGGGGGGTGTCTCTTCCGGCCGGTTCAGCAACGCCGGCCAGTGCCAGAAGCGGGCGGATATCGCGACGTGCACTTCCCGCACCGGTCCAATCGCACCGGCGGCGATCATTTCCCGGGTCAAGCGGTCTTCCTCGCTGGCCTGCCCCTGATTCCCCAATTGCGTGGCCACGCCCGCGCGTTTCGCCTCTTCGGCGATGAGCCGCGCTTCCCGCACCGACCAAGTCAGCGGTTTTTCGCAGTACACATGCTTGCGCTTTTTCAGGGCGGCCATCGTGATCACCGCGTGGGTGTGGTCTGGCGTGGCCACCATGACGGCGTCGACGTCTTCTTTCTCCAGGAGTTCCCGGTAGTCGGCGTACGCGCGGCAGGCGGTGTATTGTCCCTTCCCTTTTTGCTCCGCGTAGAATTCATCCACCGTGTGACGGGCCGGTTCGCGCCCCGAGACCTTGGTCTCTTTCCCCTCCGCCCAATCCCAGGAGATATACCCATCACTTTCCCGGTTGACATCGCAGACCGCGACGATTTGCAGATCATCAAATTGCAAGAAAGTCCGCAAGTTTTGATAGCCCCGCCCGCCCATGCCGATACATGCCAACGTGGTTTTATCGTTCGGGGCGGTCCGGCCCGCTTGGCTCAACACGGTGAAGGGAAGGACGGAAAACGCCGTTCCCGTGGCGGACATCCGTAAAAAACCACGGCGGGATAACCGGGCACCGGCTCCCGGGCGCGGGGGCTCATCGTGAGGTCTTGAACAGGTCATGATAAAATCTCCTTGATATCCGGGGACGCGGTAATTTTCCAAAGCCTAATATCCCACAATCGGCCACCCGGCGCCTGGATGAAAAACCAACTCTCCTCACCGGCATTCCGGACGGGGCTTTCGGCCGCAGGTGGGGCATTTTTCATCTTTCGCGTGACCGTTTGAGTAGCCGGTCCCATCGTCCAGCAGCTCCACCACATGCTTCACTTCCATAGGCAGGCCGCGTTCGTTCACGCCGTAGCGTAATTGGAGCAGGCAGCCGGGATTGGCGGTGAGCAGAATGTCCGCGCCGGTCGTCTCGATATGGTCCATCTTGCGCTTGAGCACGCGCATGGCCATGTCGTAATGCGTGATGTTGTAAATCCCGGCGCTGCCGCAGCACCATTCCGATTCGGGAAGGTTCACAAGCTCCACGCCCGGCACGCTCTGAATCACCTTTATGGGCTGTTCCCAGATCTGTTGGGCATGGCAGAGATGGCAGGGCTGGTCATAGATGGCCTTTTGGGGTGTATCGAAGGGTGGCTTTTCCACCGGGGCGGTATGCGGCCATTCGGCCAGGAACTGGGTGATCTCGCGGACCTTGCCGCTGAAACGCTGGGCTTTCTCGTGATAATCGGGATCGTCCTCGAAGATTTCCCGGTATTCCTTCAGGGCCGCGCCGCAGGCCGCGCAATCGGTCACGATGTAATCGACCTCCAGCGAATCGAACAAGTCGATATTGAACTTCATGATATCGACCGCCTTGTGCTTGAAGCCCTCCGACATCAAAGGCGCGCCGCAACACCGGATGGCCTTGGGGGTGATCACCGTGCAGCCGCTCCGGTGGAGCACATTGACCGTCGCGCGGGTGGTCTTGTTGAACAAGATACTCATCATGCAGCCCAAAAAATACCCTACCCGGGCTTTCTCTTCTCCCTGGGGATGGATGACGTCCGGGATGGTCCGGCGGAAGGGGGTTTTCAAATCGTCGGGGGGCAGGGCCTCCATGAAGGCGATGGATTTAGGCAACAGCTTGAAAAATCCGATCTTATGCAGAAACGCGCGCAAGCCGGTTTTTTGATAAATCCGTAATGGCAAGGCCACCAGTTCCAACCGCCAGTGGCGCTTAAACAGCCAGCAAAGCGCGATGTTGCGGAACAGCTTGACCAGTGGATTCCGTGGCAGATTTTGCTCAGCCTGCGAGCGGGCGGATTCGATCAGGTAGCCGATGTGCACGCCGGAGGGGCAGGCGGTTTCGCAAGCCCGGCAATCCAAGCACAAGTACATTTGCGCGGTGAAATTCGGGGTAATCTCCAAGCGGCCGTCGGCCACGGCACGCACCAAAGCGGCGCGGCCGCGGGGGGAGGCCCGTTCCACCTTCAGTTCGTTGTAGGTCGGGCAATGCGGCAGACACATCCCGCACCGCACGCAATTGAGGATCTTTTCGTAATCGGGGATGTTTTTCCCTTCGAAATAGCCGGATTTCAATGGTTTTTTTTGCTCAGAAGAATGAGAAACGGCGGCCATGATTCACCTATGCGAATGTGGAAACCAGAATGTACTAGAATGATACGCTCATGGCAGACTGTCAAAGGTTCCAGGGATTCCTTTCACGGGTTCCATCCAGATTACCTGGTAAGCACATTCTTTTTTTCCCGGATGTCCGGCCGGAATCCCCGCGAAGGGATCAAACAGGTTCATCGGAAAACCAATCCGGCTGATAGGGTGTCCGGGCTGGAGTCAGCCCGAGGTGGGTATAAGCCTTGGGAGAAAGCATGCGGCCGTTGGGCGTGCGGTTCAGAAAACCTTCCTGGATCAAAAACGGCTCGTATACCTCTTCCAGCGTGCCGTCGTCCTCGCCCACGGCGATGGCCAGCGTGCGCAGACCCACGGGGCCGCCGCCGAACTTTTCATGGATGGTGGTGAGGATGCGGCGGTCCATCTGATCGAGGCCCTGCGTGTCGATTTCCAACAGGCGCAGCGCGTCCCGCACGACCAATGGAGTCAGCCGGCCGTCCGCCCGCACCTGGGCGTAATCGCGGACCCGGCGCAACAAGCGGTTGGCAACCCGGGGCGTGCGGCGGGAGCGGGCGGCGAGTTCCCGCAGCCCCTCCGGCTCATAGGGGATCTCCAAAATACGGGCCGAGCGGTTGAGAATCTGCTCGATATCCTCATGTTCGTAGAAATTCAGGCGGCATTGGATGCCGAAACGGTCGCGCAGAGGGCCAGACAGCATCCCCGAGCGGGTGGTAGCCCCGACCAGGGTGAATTTCGGCAGGTTGATCTTCACCGACTTGGCATGCGGTCCCTCGCCGATCATGATGTCGATGAAGAAATCCTCCAGGGCAGGGTAGAGGCACTCCTCGACCAGCCGGTTGAGACGGTGGATCTCATCCACGAAGAGCACGTCGCCTTCCTTGAGTTCGGTGAGCAGCCCGGCCAGATCGGCCTTGCGTTCGATGACCGGGCCGGAAGTCGTGCGCAGGCTGGTTCCCATTTCGTTGGCGATGATGTGCGCCAGGGTGGTTTTGCCCAGGCCCGGCGGCCCCGAGAGCAGCACATGGTCCAAAGCCTCGCCCCGCCGGCGCGCCGCCTCGATGCAGATCGCCAGTTTGGTTTTGACCTCCGGCTGCCCCACGAAATGCGGTAACGATTGCGGACGGATCGATTCGGGGATGAGGCCATCCTCCACCCCGGCCAGGGGATCCAGCACCCGCGGCGGATCGTGCTTCATGGTGGATTCGATTTCGGGTTTGTCTGCTTTGCGGATCACAGGGCCACTCCTCCCGCCAGTTTCAGGGCCACGCGGATGGCATCCAGCAGGGATTGTTCCGAGGCTTTGCCCGTGCCCGCGATGTCAAAGGCCGTGCCATGATCGACCGAGGCTCGGATGATGGGCAGCCCCAGAGTGACGTTCACCCCCGTAACCCTCTGCCATTCTTGCTTTTCCGGGTCGAACTTGAAATTCGCCAGCTTGAACGGAATATGCCCTTGATCATGATACATGGCCACGACGCCGTTGTACCTCCCGCCGGTCATCTGAGGAAAAATCGAATCTGGAGGGAAGGGACCGGAGACATGAATGCCCTCTCCCGCGCATTGGTGAACCGCGGGGGTGATAACCCGGATTTCTTCATCCCCGAACAACCCGCCCTCGCCGGCATGGGGATTGAAGGCGCAAACCGCGATCCGGGGGGCAGCGCCGTCGAGGCGGGTGAGCGCTTCGTGAAACAACCGGATGGTGCTTGTAACCCTTTCGACGGTAAGCAAGGAGGATACCTGGGCCATGGCCACATGACAGGTGACATGCACCACGCGGAAATCGCCCGCGATCAACATCAGGCTGTATTCCTTCGTGCCCGTTTTATCCGCCAGGATTTCGGTATGCCCGGCGTAGGGATGTCCCGCCTGGTTGAGGGCCGCCTTGTTCAGCGGCGCAGTCACGATGGCCGCCACCTGCTTTCCCATGGCCAGCTGGATAGCCCGTTCCAGCCATGCGAAAGCGGACGCACCACAGGAGGGATCGGTCACCGCCAAGGGGATATGCTCCCGGAGGTGGGTCTCGTCGTTCCACAGCACAACATCGGAGAACGAAGGCGGGATTTCCTCCCCCGCCGGAAGGCATTTATAGGGAAACGAAGTCCCCGTAATCCGCATGGCCCGCCGCAGAGCGCGTTCCGATCCGATGATCAACAGAGTACAAGCTTTCAAAACCCAGTCATGAGGAATTGCCTTGGCGATGACCTCCGGGCCGATCCCCGCGGGATCCCCCATAGTGACCGCGATAACGGGTTTGCGCATGCGCATGTCTCCAATGGGTAACGTGAAACTTTCCGATAGGGTATTGTACGCGGGATTAACCGGCAACATCTAGATGGTCCGGAGCGGAGAAGTTTCGCTTGAGCATGGAACCCAGCAGGATTACTAGAAAGAACATCAACTGAACCATAACAATGAAGACGGGCCGGGAAAATACAGGGTAAGTAACCGCCAGCGCGAGTCCTCCCAGCACGCTGATCAAGGCAAGGAATATGGAAAGCAGCACCATCCGGGTTAAGCGGGAGGTCATCAGCCGCGCGCTCGCGCCCGGCAGGACCAAAAAAGCCGAGGCCAGGAAAATCCCGGCTGTCTTGATGGTGATGAACAAGGTGAGAGTCAAAATCAGGAAGAAGAGGTAATGAATCCGGGATGGTGAAAAGCCGAGTGCCCCGGCGAAAGGGGAATCGAAAAGAAAAATATAAAGCGCTTTGTATCCGAAAAAAGTCAGCCCACTTGCCAGAAGCACCGTTCCCGCGAGGAAGCCCAGATCCAGAACGGTGATTTCCAACGATTCACCGAAAATGTACCGGATCAGGACTCGGCTGGTTTCTTCCTGCCCCATGGATAATGCAAACCAAAGAAGCAGACAACCCAGGAGGATGATTCCGATAGCCCCATCGGGGGTGAACCAGCCGCTACGGTTCAAAAAGGCGGTCAACCATCCCATCCCCAGGACGAAAACCCCGGCTACGGCCCACACCATCGCTTCCGTTCCCCCCAAGCCCGGAATGAATTGATACGAGAAGGCCAGTCCAGCCAAAAACGAGCACCCGGTTCCCGGCCCAGCGAAGACCGCCCGTTGCATGATGACGAAAACCGAGAGCATCGAACACGAAAACGCGGCTAACAGCAGACCCAGCAGGGGCTCCTGAAAAAAGGGATGATTGAGAATCGCCGCGGCGGAATCCCAGTCGAACTTGAAATCGGGAAAGACAGGGCTGAACCAATCCATGCGCGCGTCTTCTCTTCTGTAATTTCAGTAATTTTGGTCTTACCGCCAGAATTGCATCGGCCGCCGGGGAGGAGGGGGATTTTTCGGCGCGCGAGGCAATTCTGTGTGCCGGTCTTTACGGGACCGGTGAAATCCGTTCCGTGTGCGGACGGGATGGTGGTTGCAGGGATCTTGCAGAATTTCCGGCGTGACCTGGCTGATGTGCGTCTGCCAAAGCAGGGTTTTGTCGAGGCATGCCATCCGGTCGCAAACCGGCCGCACCCATTCTCCTTCCGGGGTGGTGATTATCACCGTCAGTTTATATTGGGCTTTCTGATCGTTCAGTAACTCTTGAACCAAGGACCGGCCCGCCGCGTCCAGCATCCGGAACGAATCATCCATCAACAACAATCGAGGCCGGATCACCAGCGCCCGGGCGATACGAATCAACTGCTGGCGGCCAGGGGAAAGCCGGTGCGCCGGGCAATCCTTCAGTGGATCAAGACGGATCATGGAAAGCAGGTACCTGGTTTGGAGATGATGTTCCTTGCGGGACCACGGCAGCCATGATCCCGTTCCCCACGTGCCCATCAGGACGGCTTCGTATACCGTGGCGGGCACATCCGGCGGGAACGGGGCAAACGGCGAGACATATCCCACCGGCAATTGGCGGCGCAAACGGCCATTGGGTTGAGAACCATAGATATGGACCTTCCCCCGGGAGGGAGAAAGAAATCCCGCAATGGTCTCGAGCAGGGTTCCTTTCCCGCCGCCTTCCGGGCCGATAATCCCCAACACATCCCCTTCCCGGACATAGAAATCAAGATTCTGCAGAACCGGCCGGCCCGGCTGGTGCACGCTGACATTCTGGAGATCCACGGCGTGCGGCGCACGGATTCGGGGAAGGGTTTCCGATTCCCGCCTAACCGGTATTGAACGCCGCCCATACTCATGGACCATGGATACCCCCTCCCAAGGATCTCCTTTTTTAACTATTTTATCTTATCACTAATTATTGGTTAACGATGGAAACGCCTCCGGGTTACGGGGATCTCTATCCAGGCCGAAGGGAGGCTGTTTTCTCTCAGGGAGAAAAGGGAGATCAATCTCCGGCCCGCCACAGACTCCTTCCCGCCGTTTGTTTTTCACCGGTCTGAATACCCCCCCGGCCTTATTTTCATAGAACCCCCGGTTTTTTCATTTTGGATCGAATCCCTTATCCCGGCCGCTTCGCTTGACACCGGGTGGGATGTCCCCAAGAATGCGGCCAATGTTCATTTCGCAGCCTGGAGGTTGCGTGGGAGGAATAGCCGTGGAGCAAATCAAAAAGTCCAGCGTATTTGAGGGTGTTACGCCTTATCATTGGATGGTGGTGTTAATCGCCTCCGGCGGTTGGTTGTTTGACTGTATGGATCAGCGGATCTTCGCCTTAGCGCGCGAACCGGCTCTCACGGAACTCTTGCACGGCAATGACGAGGGTTTAGCCAAGCTCAAGAGTTTCGGCGGTATGGCCACCGGCGCGATGATCTTGGGTTGGGCCACCGGCGGGATCATCTTTGGGGTGATGAGCGACAAGTTCGGCCGCGTAAAAACCATGATCGCTACCCTGCTGGTGTATTCCGGTTTTACGGGGCTGTCCGGATACTCCCATTCGTGGCAGGAATTCATGATCTACCGGTTCCTCGTCGGTCTGGGTGTGGGAGGCATGTTCGGCGCGGCTACGACCTTGGTTGCGGAAAGCGTGCCGCCGGGTTTCCGTACCCTGGCGCTGGGATCGTTGCAAGCCCTGTCCGCCACCGGCAACATCATGGGTTCGCTGATCAGCACGAAGATACAGCCAGGCGCCCCGGAATTTTTGTTTGGTTTATCGGGCTGGCGGATCCTCTTTTTTGTGGGCATCCTGCCCGCGCTGCTCGTCATTCCCATTGTATTTGTGTTGCGGGAGCCGGAACCTTGGATCAAGGCCAAGGAGGCGTCCCGGCGGGGGGGTATCACCCAAAAGCAAGTGGGCTCGTTGCCGGATTTATTCCGCCATCCCCGTTGGCGGTATCATTCGATCATTGGCATGTTCTTGGGCCTAGCCGGGATGGCCGGGCTGTGGGGCGTGGGATTCTTCTCTCCCGAATTGATTTCCACCGCCTTGAAAGGCGAACCACAACAAGTCGTAGACTGGGTGCGGGGCAATGCCACCGCCCTTCAGGATTGCGGCTCGTTCTTCGGCATGTTCACCTTTACTTTCTTTGCCGCCCGGTGGGGAAGGAAACCTACCTTCCTGGTCTCATTCATTCTCAGCCTGGGAGTTACGATTTACGTCTTTAACAATCTGAATTCCGCCCAGGACGCGTATTGGATGCTGCCTCTCATGGGCTTCGCCCAATTGTCGGTCTTCGCGGGCTATTCCATTTATTTTCCTGAGTTGTATCCCACCCGGTTGCGGGGCACGGGAGTGGGATTCTGCTACAACACCGTGCGCTACTTGTCCGCGCCTTTCCCCTGGTTGATGGGAGCGCTGGCGGATTGGCTGTTGCTGGCCGGTTATGATAATCCCTTCCGCCTGGCCTGCAGCATCGTGGCGTTCATTTACGTGGCGGGGATCATTGCCATCCTTTTCGCGCCGGAAACCAAGGGCCAACCCCTGCCGGAGGATTGATGCCGCCCAGCTGATCAGGCCGCCTGCCGCCTGTCTTCCACGTGAATCCCATCCGGGATTATTTCTTGAACAGCGCTTGGCAATGTGCCAGGCAGGAATCCGCCAAGGCGGTCAGGTTGTATCCCCCTTCCAGAAACGAAAGGACCCGGCCTTCGCAAGACCGGTTAGCTTGCGCCCGCGCCATGTCCGTGAGCGCCGTGTAATGCTTTTCTTCCAGCCGCCAGTTGCCCAGCGGATCTTCCCGGTGGCCGTCGAAGCCGGCGGAAATCAGTAAAAGTTCCGGTTTGAAGCGGGGAACCACTTCGTCCAACGTCTCTTGAACCGCTTCAAGAATAATCTCGGGATCGGTGTACGGGGGAAACGGAAGGTTGCGGGTGAATCCCTTTCCTTGGCCTTTTCCGGTTTCGTGGGGAAATCCCGTCCCCGGATAAAGGGGATGCTGGTGGGTGGAGATGAAAAACACCGTGGGATCTTCATAAAACACCGCTTGGGTTCCATTGCCATGATGAATGTCCCAATCCAGGATCAGGATCCGCTCAATTCCATATTGCTTTTGCGCGTAGCGGGCGGCCAGGGCGATGTTGTTGAACAAGCAGAAACCCATCGCCACCGACGGCATGGAGTGGTGACCGGGCGGGCGGGAAACGATGAAGACCCGGCGGGCTTCGCGGTTAAAAATAGCGTCCACTCCTGCCAGACCGGCCCCGGCGGAGAGGCAGGCGATCTCGAACGAGGCGGGAGAGACGACCGTATCCGGATCCACGGATCCTCCCCCTGTTTCTGCAAGGTCCTTGATCGATTGGATGAGCGATTTTTCATGGATCCAGGCCAGTTCTTCCCCGGCTGCGTGGCGGGGCTCTTTCCATAAGACAGATTCCGGCGGCAACGATTTTTTCAGCAGGTGGATAATGGCGTCCATGCGGTGGGCGTTTTCCGGATGCCGCCCGGTGTCATGCTCCTTGAAACGGTCAGAATAGACAACGCATAAGGGGGAGGGAAGCATAAAGGATGAATTCCTTTTACAAATGAATTGTGGGATTCTTTACCGCACCCCCGCCTTTTCTAGCATGGTCAGGATCCGGTCATAGCGGCCGAAAGCGGGAAAGATATACGCTCCTTTGACCAAAGGATGCCGCCGTGCTTCGACCAGCGCTTCCGTGGCGATGGCGATGCCCTCCTCCTGCTGCTTCTCCTTGGTGTCGTGGCGGGCCAACCGTTTCATGATCTCCGGCGGGACTTGCATGCCCGGAACGTTGTTGTTGAAGAATTCAGCGTTCTTGTAACTGACCAGCGGCAGAATCCCAACAAAAAAGGGGATCGGCTTGACATGCTTGATCTTGTCCAGGAATTTTTCCAGCAAGCCGTTGTCGTAAATCGGTTGTGAAAAAACATATTCGGCCCCGGCCAACACTTTTTGTTCGTACCGCTCGGCTTCCCGGTCCAGGTCGGCGGCGCCGGGATTGCACCCCACGCCGATGACGAATCCCGTTTGACCCTTAAGCGGCCGTCGCGCGAAATCCAGGCCCCGGTTGAGCCGATTGCAATTCACCACCAGGCCGATCGAATCGACGTCGAACACGGCGGTGGCGTCGGGATACATGCCCATCTTGGGGGGGTCTCCGGTGATCAGCATCAGGTTCCGGATACCCATGGCGTTGGCGCTGATCAGATCCATCTGCAAGGCCAACAGGTTGCGGTCGCGGGCGCATACATGGATGATGGTGTCGATGGGCACTTCCCGCTTGACCAGGACGGAGAGCGCGATAGGAGACATCCGTCCCGTCGCGCGCGGGCCGTCGGCGATGTTGATGACATCGATCCCATGCTCATAGAGAAACTTGGCTCCCTGCACGGACTTGGTGGCGTCTACACCTTTGGGTGGATCCAGTTCGACTGAAATCACGAATTTATTCCCCAGCATCCGGCCGAAGGGGCTTCGTTCCTCAAGAGGAATGGGCGGCAGGCTTTCTTCTTCGGAAGGTTCGGGTACGGGTTCCGAAATCACCGTGATCACCTTGCGGGGTTGAATCGAGCGCAGAAACGAATCCATTTCGCGGATCATCGCGGGCGTGACGCCCCCGCTTCCGCCGATGACGGACACGCCTTTCTGCACGCACCGGCGCGCGTAATCAGCCAGATACTCGGGCGAGGCCAGGTATAACAAGCGCCCTTCTACGAGTTCTGGCAGCCCGGCACTAGGCAACACCGCCACTTTCACGGTATCTCCTGCTCCTTTCACCAGCCCAGGGACCAAGTCGAGAAGTTCCGGTGCGCTGCCGCCGTCCACGCCAGCCAACTGGGCGCCCCATCTTTTCACCGCCGTTATGTACCATTCCGGCGACAATTGATTCCCGCCGTTGAATGCCTGGGCGAGCAGCGAGACCCACACGGGAATCTCCGGCGCGGCATTGGGCACGGCCTCGTAGGCCAATTGCAGCTGATCCAACGTATGAAACGATTCGAGTTTGATCAGATCCACCCCACTGTCCGCCAACACAAGGGCCTGTTCCCGGAACGCCGCGGCGATCCGGCTCGAATCCAATTGCCGTTCTTCCGCGCGGGGCACCGGGCCGATGCAGCCTGCCACGTACAATGTTTCCTCCGCGACCTCCTGGGCCAATTCCACTCCCCGCTGGTTGATCTCTTCCCATTTGTCGTACAATCCGAAACTTTCCAATTGAATCCGGTTCGCGCCGAAGGTATTGGTCGTGAGGATTTCCGCCCCCGCCCGGGCGAATTCCCGGTGAATCTTTTGAATGACAGCGGGTTGCGAAAGGTTCAATTCGTCATAACACTGATTGACAAAAAATCCCTGGGCGTAAATGGCCGATCCCATTCCCCCATCCGCCAATAAAACCCGCTTTGCCAATGCTTCCAACAATGGTTCTTTCATCTCTCCAATCGAGTCCTTTGTGATGATGATAGCGTCTTGATGATCGTTACTTTATGATTTTCCGGAATGAAGGTGTATTCCCATCATAGCAATCCTTCCAGGAAATCAGAACGGATCGCAATCCCTCTTTTATGTGCGGTTTGAATATCTCATGTTATAATGGTGAAAGTGAGGTGGATCATGAACAGGTATCGGTATTTCTGGATCAGCGGATTGTTGATCCTTGGGCTGTTCGCCAGTTTTTCCGGCGGCGCGCAGGAAACAAACCGGGCAACATCGAAAACTACATCCAGTTCGATTCCCGGATTTCCCATGCCTGAACCTCAAAGCCCGGATTCGAAAAACTACAAGTCTTCCATCCCCGGGTTCCCCATGCCCAAGCCTCAAAGCCCGGATTCGAAAAACTACAAGTCCTCCATCCCGGGATTCCCCATGCC
>ERZ795045.2194-NODE-2194-length-19756-cov-17.492310_pt1 | contig 19756 bp, 23 predicted proteins | sample MGYA00375129_ERZ795045 | MGnify/ENA primary metagenome ERZ795045 (study PRJEB30174, sample SAMN05720166) | activated sludge metagenome | isolation source: anaerobic digester from wastewater treatment plant | place: Japan | collected 2015-05-15 ...
ATCAAAAGTATCTCCTATTATATTTAAACCTCTATACTTCCAAACTATTCCTTTTTCAATAGGAATAATTATATCACTAGCAGAAGGATCTAACTTTCTAAGTTGAGCTTGAGTGAGCATAAAAGCTCCATTTTTTGGTCTGTACACATATCCAATTTTATCTGGATAGGGACCATATGCACTGGTTACTCCATCACCCCTCTCATTTACATCATAAACTGTTAGCTGTGCTCCATTAATTTCTTCTATCAAAAAAGGATACCCTGCATTATCTATAAACCAGTCCCCTACCTGCATTTCCATAGTATTTGCACCAGGTTCATTTGGATCCAGGTAGTTCACAGTTAGTTTATACCTATAGGGAGTATTCCCTAGTAAGACATTCCTAGCATATGTTGACCATGCTACTTCTGGTAAATACTGACTCATACTTTAAAATCCTAATTTAATTATAACTGGAGTAACACCCCCACCTAAAGCTGAAATTCTAAGTCTATTGTATCCGCTATTATAAAATTCACAGGTATAACTAGAATATGCTAAATTACCCTGTAAAACAGTAACATTTTGAGTGGAACTATTAACAGAAAGAACTGTTACAAAAGAGTTTAACTTGTCTAGATTATGGGTTACTAGTAAATCTGCTCCATCATCTGTTAAAATCCACCCTGTAGGATAATCCACTCCTTCAACCAATCCAGTAATTCTTTGGGCTACAGTAGTTCCAGTATTTAATTTTATTGTGAATACATTTACAAATGCACCTGTATCAATATTACTTTGACTATTAAAATAATCTACTATTTTTTGGGAACTCCATACTGAATCTGATGAAATTGAGCTATCATCAACAGGTTTTATAGAGGGATTTAGATTTAAAACTCCTTCTTCAAGGGATAAATTACTTCCTACTGAAAAATTTGTAAGGGCATTTTCTAATTTTAATGCTTGTTCAGCAGTCATATATCCAGGACTACTGATAGTAGCTGGATTAATAATATTATTTTTTTGAGTGCTAGTTAGGTGTAGATAATTTGAATCCTCATTTAAATCTGATATCATGGCATGAGATAGAGTTACAAACTCAAGAGCACTATTCGATTCATTACTTCTCAATACCATTGACCCTGAAGAAGGAATAGGAAAATCTAAAATATCTAGTAAATTATGAGAATGTTCAAAATCTGTTATTTGATTTTTGCTTATTTTTAAAGCTCCTTCATGCTGTTTTACATCCTGTTCTGTTACCTCTGTAAGGTAACCCACAATAGCGTGATTACCCCAATCGTATGCAGTATTCCAATTAGAAATATCGTTCGTTGTTATGGATAAAATATATTGTGGAACTTCCTGTCCTTCTGGCAAGTCATCTGAAGTTATAAACCCTGCATCATTTGTAAATAAGCTTAGGTTAGTATCTAATGAAAAAGTTCCACTTTCAGGATTATAGTTTAATGGAGAATTAGCACTAACACTAAATAATGACCTTATACTAGTTGGAGAAAGTGGTCCATTTATCAAATTATTTAATTCAGATTGTACATGTTCAGTTACCCATCCTATATGTGGAATATCTTCTACTTTTTGTGGACAAACAGTATTCCCATACTTAATAATTCCAAAAAAAGTGCCACCAATAGAAGCCTTTACATAATCTGTAATACTTCCAGATATGCTACTATTATCTCCTTCTTGTAAAAAATCATATGAAGGAAGAGCAGTTGTTTTATCAGGGTCCAACTCAAAATTATTTTGTATAGTTGGAACTACTGTTACCTTAAAATCATATGAAGGAGATAGTTTATTACTCATAGTAAAAAGGTTTAAATGTTCTCACACAGGATACAGCAGCTTCTGCACAATTATACACATCTTCCTCTTTTATGGAAAGATTTGCCTTTTCTTCCTCAGTTACTGAACTCCAGTACTTAAGACAAGTTAAATGTATATCCAATGCTATTAGCACTTCTCTTTGATGTTTAGCGGATTGAATATCCCCAATTTTAACTCTGGATATGTATATCCACACTATCTTACTGGCTTCAACCTTAATAAAATTTATTATATCAAGTAGGTTCATATTACTTCATTCTTTGTAACATTTCTATTATGGATTGGAAAGAATCTGAATCTCCTATAGAAGATGCATAGTATAAAAAGTTTAAAAGCATCATTTTTTCTTGTATCCTCTGCTTAATAGCTATAGGTTGGTATATCCTGTAGGATAATGCATCCTTAATAACATCCTCTGTAACTATAGCTGCAAATCCTTCTGTTAATGAAATTGTGGTAGTTTCACCTTTTAGTTCAAATGTATAAATACCATCTTTAAATTTTTCTACCCCAACATCTGCTGCATTAATAGTAAGTCCACTGTCTGAAAGAAATGCCGTGAGATTTTCCCCATTAATTGTAATGGACTTAAAAGTATCTTGGTAATTATTATCTATAGTTAGTACTAAAGACGTCTCATCAGTACTCCCTTTTATAATGAATCCCAAAGCATCATTTCTTTCTATTATACTGAATTTTAATCCAGTTGCCATAATTTATTTATTTTAATTTGGTTAAAAAATTCAAAACAAAATCTGGTCCAAATGCTATTACTATATAAATAATAAGAATTATCCAAAGTGTAAGTATAGTTACCCCCCTCCATCCATTTGCAAATACAAGTCGAATGAATTTAGTTTCATCTTTAACAGTTTTAAGATCATCCTTCACGGTATGTACTGGACACTTTTCGTGTTTTATTTCCAGATTATCAATACGATTATCTAGCTTACCAATATTAGTAGATATTTGAGATATGTTCTCCTTTAGAAGAGATTTGACTTCCTCTAAAGATTCCTTAACAGCATTAATGCTATTTTGCATAGAATCAAATCTTGAATCAATGTATTTTTCTTTTTGTTCTTCTAGTAGAACCCTCAATTGGTAGAGTTCTGATTCTTTATTTTCTTCCATATTTTCACTACATACTATAGAAGTTTAATATTGGTCATAAGCATCGTATCAAAATTAGTAATAAAAATTTACAAATAGTAAAAAGGGGAGAAAAATCTCCCCTTAACTATAGCCAAATAAACCACTATCCAAGAATTGTGTTAAGAGCTGGAGCAGCTAAGCCAGTCTTAGCAGCAATTACCAAGGTAAATGGGCTGTGAATTTCAGTGCCAGTTGAACCAATTACCACACTAGGCTTCACTACTATAGTACCTATATTGTATGCGTAGGTACTATTTGCTTCCATACGCAAATCCCTAGTAGGGTAGATGCTATTGCGAGCCCACTGCTCATTGCCCTGAGCATACATTTCAAGTTCTGCAACCTGAGCATAAGTACCATTACCTGGAGTAGGAGCAACTGCCTTATACTCTACACCATACTCACCAAATGAATCAGTTAGTACATCAAAACTAACTTGAGTTGGATATCCAGTTACTGGATTAAAAGGTTGAGCAATACCAGTAAACTTTAATCCACACTTAGTAGGACCAGGACTTGCTTTAGCAAATTGAGCAGATGATGTAGTAGCACCTTCCCAAGGATAATCCAAAGTAAAGCTATTAGTATCTTTTGCAATTACTTTAAATAATGCAGAAGTATTACCAGGTGCACTGCTTTCACTTAGTCTAATAATATCCCCAACTGATAGTCCATGACTAGCTTTTGATACCAGCACACTGCCTTGAGTAACTGACACTCCAGTAGCTGCTGTTCCATAGGTACCATCACCAACCCTCTCACATCTAATCGTGGGATTAGGTTCACGAGTAGGGGAGAAGTTCTTTTTAAAGCTTGCCAATAGAGCAGTTACCAAATCCCACTGAGTCGAAGAAATAGCAGAGGCACTAATGTGCTTTACTTCTCCCTTTAAGTCATAAAGACCTTTGGTATGGTTTAACCATAACCCAATAATGTAATTGGTGCCAGCAGTAATTGTTCCTAAACCAGTGATAGAACTACCATCATATCCAAGATAGCTTACCTGTTCCTGGGGAGCAGCGTATGCAAGATACGACTTGCTAATAACATCACTTCCCTTGAACATGGGTGACCTTAGAACAGTACCATCACTTAACTTGTTAATAATTTGGTAAGTTTCATTGGCACTCAGTGCTGTACTCTCTACAGCTACAAGGTTTCCACCACTTACCTTACCAACTACTACGGCTCCAGCAGGAAGGGTAGTAACATCAATTGTATCCCCATCAGAAATACCAGTAGTAACATTTGCTACATAGAGATAGGTAGCATTCTTTTCTGTAATCATAGTTTTTAATGTATTAAGTTAAACATAAAATTTATTTGTTAAAAAAATTATTCCTGTCTAGGTTGTTCCTGTTGCTGTACAGGTTGAGCAACAGGTTTAGGAGTAAATGCTCCTAGTAATTTGTAAGAATTCAATGCAATGTTTACAGCAATATCAATAATTTCATCCTCCCATGCCATATCTATATCAGTATCCACTTGTAGATTGCTATGTAAATTTACGTGCTGTGGATGCTTTATGTAAGTAATAATATACTTAGCAATTACTGCATTGTCAACTATTAGTTCCACTAAACCATTTGAAAGATCACCTTCAGTTCTCCAAACTAAATTTCTATAGGGTTTCTTAAATGGATTACTCTGTTGTTTGTTAAAGTAAGTAACTGGAACAGGTTTTACAGGAATTAAAGCAGTGGAGTTATTAAACTGAACTAACTCGCTGTAAATATACCTAATTTGGCTTCCTGTTGGAAAAGGCCACAACTCTCCACCTCTTGGACCTACTCTTGGACCTACTCCAATACTACCCCTATCAATAGTTTTTGTTATTATAAGGGGCTCTAGTCTTTTTCTTAAATCTTCCTTGCCATTAAAGTTTTTATAGGTTAAGTCAACCCAAGTATCTATAGCTTGGTTTATAAACATTTCAATGTCTTTAGACCTTATAATAGGTTCCTGTTCGGTATATTGTTGAAGTTTTTTAATAAACTTCAAATGTTTACTAAAAGCACTCATGTCTATTGACTAGTTTGTGGTCCTTTAATCATAGTATTAACTGCAATTCCTACAGCTAAGTTTACTATATCATCGTGCCATTTACCCCCTATATCTGTTATCTGTGGTGGTTCAGTGGAATCAAATTTTTTAGGAAATTTTAAATAGTAAATAATAACTTCCACAGATTCATCTTTATCAGTATAGCTATCAAGTACTATTAAAAATTTTTCATCCTCCTTAATTGTAAGTTTAGGTGTTAAAAATAGTGTCCTATTTTCGTCACTAGCCATAAATAGATGAATAGTGTCTAACGAAACAGGACTTAATGGAGCAATAACTTGTTCTTTAACTCGTTCATTAATACTATCATATACTCTAGTAAAAGCAGCACTTCCTGCTATAAAATCATAGTAATCATCTGGTTTTTTAATAGTAACAATGGCATTACTAGTAACAATGGCATTACTAGAATCTTCATCAAACTCATTTCCTTCTATTTTAACTATTAACTCTGGTATATCAGCAAAAGCTTCTGCACTAGAAAGTCGCTTTAGTAGCTGCATTTGAGCTGAGTTAAGGAAGGAGCAGATTTCTGACTCCTCCCAACCCAGACTTTCTACAGTAGTAGCAGCATAAAACTTTGTATTGAAACTTTCAATAAATTCATCGTAAGTCATTGTTACCTAGCTTTAATTTGTGCATCAATTTTACCATAAAGTATGTCCTTTTCCTTTTTAAGCATATTCAGAAAAGATACTAATTCACCAAGAGTAAATACTCGATCTTCCCCAGTAATCTTGTATGAAAATCCTTCCTTAATTATTGCTCCAGCTTTTATTCCTTTTAACACAAATATCTTCATTTCATAATCAGGGTCTGACATTATTTTCAGGAATCCATCCCTATCCTCATTGATAATTTTACCAATCTCTGCCTGTAGGGTTTCCTTACTCATGCTTTCAGTTGCCTGTTTAGTCATTCTATTTTCTATGAAGTATACATTCAAGAAATCCATCATCTTAGTAGGACTGTCCTCAATCTTCCCATAGAACATATAAATTTTCTTGTTTATATCAAGTTCTTGGGAAACCTTACTTTCTTCATAGTCCTCATCTACAAATACTAATTCATAAAAAGGATTTGGATTTCTCTTATACTCATCAATGCTAGAACATACAAGACGCTTATTAGTAAGTAGTACCTTATAGTCTAGCATATCAGCTGGGTCTGACAAATCAAACTTAATGCCTACTTTTATAATACTTGGATCCTTAATTATTCGATAGGTATATTGTTCCCAAAAAGTATTATTTGTATCATAGACATTCAGGTTTGCATTCACCACACTCTCAAAGTACTTTCTTTCCTCATCAGAACTAAAAGGATTTATCATCCTTCCACTTTTATCTACTCCAATTGTATACTCTCTAATAGACCCATCAAAACCACCATAAGCTACGTGTTTAGGGTCACTTGTAAGAGCATTAGCCTTTGGAATTAATTTTAGGTACACAGTCTTTTGCTTCAGGAATCCTTTTTGCAAAGCTTCTTCTCTTGTCATACTCTTGCCTTTTAATTAAACATTAATTTTTAGTTTTACAAATTTAGGAAATTTTGGGAGAAACCTTACAGTTTCCCCCAAAAAATTCCTAAAAATTTACTAGAGTTGATAAATAGATGGAATGTAACGTCCAGTTTTCTTAACATTAGTCATATGGATACCACCAACCCACTGTTTGAATACAGCATATCCGTCCTTAGAAGTAGCAGCCATACGAGGAGTGCTCAGGTTATTGTAAGGCTGATAAGGGTCACGCATACCAGGTATATATGCATACAGTTCCTCATAATCCTTAACCTTAATCTGCTGAACATTGGGTTTACCATCAGTAGTACCAAAGTCATAAATATCATAAATATATGAGGTAACAGGACCACCAGAGGGATGCATCATAGTATGGTAAACAGTATTGTCTTTCATCTTGTCAAGCATAAAACTAATTTCAATACCATTTACAAAAACATACTTCATCATTTGCCCCTCATCTAGAGTAACGGTATTACCCTGAACCTTAAAGTTATGACCAGACTGTAGCCAAGCATAACCTTTAGCTTTATCACTAAGAGACTTATGAGCCTGATACAGACCATACTCACCAGTGGTTACTACAATCTTACGCTTGCTCTGTCCTACCATATTATAGGTAATGTCAAGAATAAATTTAGCAAAGGTATCAATGTCAAATTTATTGTAGTACTTAACATTACCAGAGTTCATGAACTGATACAGTCCAAGACCAGCCTTAATGGTATTACCAGATTCACCCTTTAGTAGAGATGGAGTATCTCCTAATGTAGTAGCCTTACCATAAAGCATTAACAGGGCTTTCTGTCTGCGGAACTGCTTATTAAAGTCATACTCCAGTTTAGGTAGCCAAGCTTTAAACCTCTTACCATCATCAGATACAAATTCCCAAATCAGGGGAGCATTTACTCCCTTATTAATCATATTACCAGGAACTTCGTAGTTAATACGAATGGTTGAGGTAGAATTCTGGAGTTCAAAGTGACTACCGTGCGATACTGTAACACCACGAATGGAGAACTCCTGTTCTACCAAACCAAAATTTTGTACCCACCTAGTTCCAGCTGCAACTTCACTTGCAGGAACAAAGTTTTCACTGGTTGCAAGATCTACAAGTTGTACACGATACCTAGTATAAAGACCAACCTGAACTCCAGGCTCAGCAATACGTAGCATAATTTGTTCGGGATGACTTGATGTCAGAGTACCAGTAACATCAAAGGGATCACCCTCAAACCACATATAAAAGCTACTACCCTTATACCCAGCTTTGTGGGCATCAGTTACAGCAACACTACCTGCCTCATCCATAGTAGCCTTGATAAGGGGATAATTCCTTTCTTCAAGACCCTGGAGGGCATAACGATAGGGACCTTCCTCGTTAAGTTCATAAACAGGAAGTTGCTCTACAAAATTTACAAAGTTATCAGACCCAATTTCAAGGTCTACAAGACGTTCAATGGTCTTTGATACCTGAGTCTGGGAATACCCAAGGTTAGCTAGGTGACTTTCCCTAGTTAATTTTCCCCAGTACTTAGGATCAGAGATTTGATTTCTAAAAATTTGCATAGTCTATTAAATTTAATTGGTTAATACTTATTTCGTTTATTTAAAAAGTTTTTCTATCAATTCTTTTCCTGAACTACCACTTGAACCTGTAGGACTTCCATTTAGTGCTCCACCTTTAGTAGCCCATAACCTTTCAAGTTCTGTTACTTTATCAGTTTTAACTTGTTTCTTAATCTTATCAGTTTTACCCCAGAATGTTCCAGTAAGCAAATGATAAGCAAGGTATGCATCAAACTTCTGAGGGTCTTGTGATCTAGCAGCCCATATTGCATTAAGAACATTCCCATTGGCATCCTTTGCAACAGGCCTTAATACCATATCAATAATCTTTTCCTTGGTCTGCTTATTAACTTTAATTCCTTCTAAAAACTCATCCTGCTTCATTACAAACTCCTTGAAGTTTTCTTGAGCCTGTTTAATTTGTTCCCTATACTGCCTTTCTTCCTCTTCAACTCGTTTCTTTGCTTCCTCAATTTCTTTGGCATTTATCCTTTTTAGCTCATTAAGTGCTTCTTTTGCTTCCTCAATATCATCACCAGAATTAAAACTATTCTCAATTAACTTCTTAATCTTAGCATCACTGAATGTAGTAGTACGTTTGTAATGCTCGTAGAGAATTTTTTCTCTTAAATTGTCATCTTCTTCAAGTTGCTCTTCAGTAATATTACTAAAAGTTTTTCTATCATACATTAACTTTTGAGCAGTTTCTGGATCTATCCCCGCATCCTTAAGTCTAAAGTATTCCTCAACTTCTTCCCTATCAGCAGCATAAATCTTCTTTGCTTCTTCAAAAATAGTTTCCCGCTGCTTTTCAAGTAAATACTTAAGTGCTCCATTTAATCCTTCCTCTTTTTCTATCTGAAGAAGCTCCTCTTCATTAACATCAGAAATTACCCCCTCATCCAATTGGAACTTTGCAAAGGCAAGAGCAAAGGAACCAGAAGCAGCATCATCAATTTCATCAGATGAGGGGGATTTCTGAGTTTCTTCAGCCTCACCAGATGGCTTCTTTTCTTCCTTTTTCTTAGTCTTGCCCTGTTCTTCGTCCTCAGCATCTTCTGAAAATAAATCAGAATCTTCTAGAAGATCTTCTGGACTTTCGCCAAGTACCAATTTAATTTCTTTCTTGTTATTCACTTCTTTCACAGAATCTTGTCCTGCTTCATCTCCTTCTGTTTTGTTAGAACCACCCTTAGGTTGTTCATCACTAAACAGTAATTCTGACCCACTACTAAACAGTTCGTCAAAGTTTAATTCAATTTGCTCCTTGCTCATAGTTTTTGCCTTTTAAAGTTCAACACAAAATAAAAATAGATTTTTATTTCTAACAAATTTTATTAGATTATACTACAAACTATTATAACCAATTTCCATTATTGCTGTTCCTGATAATCCCAATACTGGGAATTTTCATCCTCTGTATCATCACTGTATTCCTGAGGAGGAACTCCAAATAGTTGTTGCTGTATATCCTCTGGAATAATTCCTTGACTTAATTGATTTAAGTGTGAATGTGCTTCTTCTAGTTTGGCAGCAATGTCTAGGTCAACATATGGGTCCATTCCTAACTGTTGATTTAACTGCTCTATTTCTTGCTGCTTACCTAAATATAATTGTTGTATCAGATCTTCAATAGTAGGTATTTTCTGTTCCTCCATTGAAACCTGATTGGATGAACCCTCTTCTTCCTCTTGTGGAATAAATCCACCTTCAGTCAGAATAGGCATACCATTGTTGAAATCTTCAACTGCCTGCTGTCTGGAATACCCTAAACTCCTATAAAGTTTAAGTAGGTCTATTCTATCCTTAACATCTAAATCATACCACTTCATATTACTTCTCCCCTGGTACTTTATTCTGTATTGCAACTTTTGCTTTAAGTTTTTCTCGTTCCATAGCAGCCTCATCCTTTTTCTTTTGAATTTCCTTCTGGAGCTTCATAGCTTTCTCCTGTAGTGCCAGTTTCTTTTTCTCAAGTTCTAACTTCTTATTTTCCAACTCAATCTTTTTATCTTCAACCTGTTTCTTAAACTCCACTTCCTTCTTCTTAGTTTCCTGTTCCATTTTCTTACCAAATTCCTTAAATTGAAGTTCCCTTTCCTTTCTAGCTTGATCTGCAATTTCCATTGGATCAGGAATACCATTACTATTTTGGTCAAGACTTGCAGTCATTCTATATGCATTTAGCTCTGCAACAGTAATTCTAGTTTGGTTCTCTTCCTGGGCTTTCCACATTTCAAGTTGCCTGTCTAATTCTCTTTGCTCTGTTTCAACCTCCAGCTTCATCATTTCAAGTTCCATCTTTTGCTGTTCTATTTGTAGAGCAGCCTCTTGCTGAGCCTGTGCTGCCTGAGACCTCTGCTCCTGCATCTTAGCTTCATAATCAGCAATTGTTCTAATAATAGTTGCAGGATCTTTAGTTCTAGCAAGTTCTGCAGCAAGAGCAAATGAACCACTAGCCTGCAAGAACCTATCAGCAAGACTCTTAAGATACTGAACAGTAGCTTGATCATCTGCAGAATTACTTACATCCACACCATAACAAGCTTCTTTATATATATTATAGTCAAATTCAAGAACTCCCTTAGTTCCTTCATCAAGAATAAATTCCTTTACAAAGCTCTTTCCCTCATAAGCAATCTTAGCAGCTTCAAGTAAAAGTCTTAGTGCTCGTGTCTTTGTGTTATCATGTATTGAAAACCATTCCTCTGTTATATTGCTTGACTGTAAAACTGAACGTTCAATACCACCAACAGTTTCATTACTACTAATAGCACCCTTGCGTTGCGGGGTTATACCAGTTAAATTATCTACCTGTTCCTTAATAAAAGCAAGCATGGCAATATAGGATTGAATTTGCTGTTGATTAGATAAGTCCATATGAGTAGGTATTCCACTCATTGTACCAGCAAGTTTACCTTTAGCAAATCCCTCCTGTCCAGCATTAAATGCATCTAGTGGTAACAATCCTAGTTGTGTTCCCCAGAAGTATATCTGGTCCATGGACCACCCATCTGGAAATAGGTGGAGTGGCAGAAATCCAATTTTACCATAATCTTTTGCATAGGCGAGTTTTAATTTATACATAAAGGTATTCCATAAGTACTGCCACTCCTTAGCTATCCCCATTAATCCCTTACTAGTTCCTTTTCCAGTTTGAACTATAGAACCTACAAAAGGCGGGTATACTTTAGAAGGGTTATCAAGGTCCCGAATTTGTAATTCACATGGACCCATTTTTATGTAAATATCCTTTCCTATTCTAATCCCTTCGTACCACTCATTAATCCAGGCCTCTTTTACCTGTTCCCCCATTTCCTTGTTAGGCTTATACTGTTCTGGCATTATATCCTTTACAAGTTGCCCATCCTCATCAAAACTATATACTATGTTTACTTTTCTCATTCCTTTCCACAGTACTCTGGTTACCCTGATGTTCCCCTCAGCGTCATAATATCCATCTATAAGATTGTAAAACTTATTTATATCCGCAGAGCCCATATTGGTTAGGTCTATGAACTCTATATTAGGAAGGGACTGAGTAGGAATTTCAGGAACCAGCATTTTAGTTCCAGTTCTTACTGTAGCATAACCATTCTCAACATCTGAAATTTGCTGTGGAGTTAAATATTCATAGTACCTATCCAGTACCTTTCCAACACTTAGATAGGCATCCTCTACAATAATATCAGCATCTTCAATTTTCCAACTTAAACTACCCCTAATAACTGTAACATTAGTAGGATCAACCCTACGCAGTACAGGATTCCCACCTTCTATTTCTACTGTATATATTTCTTCCCCAGTAATAAGTAAATCTTTAAAGCCCCTACTAAATTCCTGCGATAAGTCAAGTGTTTTACATAGGTAGTTTAATAGCTGGGTACCCATTCTTTCCCGCAAGTCCTTCCAAGAGTAGTTTATAAATCGGCTGAACTTCTCAAGTTCCATTTTTAACTTCTCTTCATCCTGTATGTTCCGCTGTAACTGCTCAACATACCATTGAGTAAATAGTTCCTTTTTCTGCTCTAACTTAGAAGTTACAGCATCTCCATTTATCACAGTAACAACAGGATTGTAGGGCCTCCTTCTTTCCTCCCCACAGAGAAGATTAATATTTGGATTTACAAGTGGATAGTTCCTATAGGTGGTAGGAAACTTGTCAGTGTTGAATATTCCTAATGGGTCTAAGGTAAGTTCAACTTCTTTTTTATCCACAATATCATCATATAGATTATAGCATACAATTTTTTCCTTCTTAGAGGACCTAACCCCTAAAGAAGTTTGAATGCTATCCATTCTTTGAGCCATTCCTACTGCAGCTTCAATACATTCCTTAAAGAAATTCTCATTTTTCTCTGCAGCAGTTCTTTTTTGTCTTGGGAATCCTCCACTATAAGTTTCTAATGCCATAGCCTCATATTGAATTTACAAAATTATTACCTATAGTATAATTACAAAATTTAAGTTTAAATAATATTAAATGGCTTATAACCAAACTTATTATTTTTATTACTATATACCTTTTCAAAAAATGAATCCTTTACTTTAGCAGAACCACTTTTAGCAGTTCTAACCTGACCCAAATCTTCATATGTTGCAAGTTCCCTGTCAAATATCATTACAGCAGTCATTGCATCTACTCGGTCAAAGTTACCATCTGGATGCCACTGACTTGCTTCTTCAAGATATCCAATTGATCTAATTTTATGAAGGTTAAGTTCAGTTTGTATTGCTTGTATTTCATTTCCACTTTCCTCTGGGTCAGTTATAGTAGTTGCTGCAGCACCAACTGCAGGGGACAACATCCAAGTGATTTGTAGTCTCCTTCCATATGCCTTTATTTCTGGAGTAGAGCTAAATCCCTTTGCAGTATTTCCATAAAGAACTCTACCCCGCATGTCGGACTTATCCTTTAAATGCTGTGGATAATCCGCAAGTAGAAAATCAGCCTTCTTAACATTGTGGAAGTAGGCATATAGACCCTTCTTCTGATTTTCATACATAATAGTTGCATTATAGAACAGGGAAGTTTTGTAAACCAACTCATAGAAGTCATCTACAAACTGTGGCCTACCAGTATACTCAGCTACAATTCTTCTAGTAAACCTATCAAAAACAATCATTGAAGCAAGTGATACTGAGTACTTAGTTTCATCATTCTCTATTGGGTCAACTCCAATTATATATCTAAATGGGTCTGTGTTACCTGATATAGGAAGTTCATAAACTTCCAAAGCACCAACAGGGTCCTGGTCTGGTTTTAGTGGGTAATTTCTTATTGGGTATGCATCTGCTCTATTCTTGAATTCAATACTTCCCCCAGTAGCAACTATTAAATCTCCTGTGTAATGCTGTGCAGTAAAAGAAGCCATTACTGGATAAATATTTGATAGGTATTCTTTAATTTCAAGAACAGGAAATGCATTACCTTCAGTTCTAAGAACTGCTTCTTCTGGAGTAACAGGAATTTCAGCCTTCTTACCAATTAACCTAAGACTATCCTTGCTTGATAGCCTAATCTTTTGTCTTTCTCTTAGAATTTTTACAAGAGCCTTGATTACATCAGAATTACCATTTTCATCATAGCATCCCTCATAAGAAACATATCCTGGAACAAAGAATGAGCAGATTCCCCTGCCATTAGTTTTACTATATACATTTTTCAATGGAAGAATGTTAAATGCTTCTGGTCCATAAAACATTTTCTCTGCTGTAGAGAAGTCTGCTCCCTCTGTTCCACCAGTCCCCCCTGCTAGCATAAATCCATAAACAAGATCCCCCTGTTTTACAGATTCCTCAGCAACTGTCCAAGCTTTTTCTAACTGTGGAAATATTCCAGACTCTTCAAAAGCCAACAGTTTACCAGCTTTACCTCTTGCCTTATCTGGGTCATCCTTACATGTTACCCCAATAACCTCACTTAATCTTCCTCTATCAATTCCATTATCCTTCCATCCAGCCTTAGTATGTGGTAGTAGGTCAACCAATCGTGGACTTGCAAATGGAGTATGTTTTTCAGCAAAGGATGCCTGAAATTTAAACTTATTCATTGTACCATCCTTATACATATACTCCTTCTGGTAAGCAATGAGATAACTCTTTGATAGGGGAATATGATAGTAGTTCCTACAGAACATTGCACTTATTATATAGGAATATCCCCAGCGTCGTTTCTTTAAGTTATTTCCAAACAACCCTAGAGTTTCAGCTCTCTCAATGTAGTGAAACCACCAGTAGTGACTATCATATATCTTTGGAAATGCTTCCTCCTCTCGTGCTGTATTTCTACCTGTTTTTATCTTAATGAGTACTCTACCATAGTTCCAGTAGTAGTAAAGATATCCTGGTATCCACTCTCCGTCTGACTTCCTAACATAACCCTCTAAGCATCTCCTTCTTTCTTCCTTCCAGAACTTCATGTAATCAGAGTCTGGATCCCTGTTCTTTTGGAATTTAGTATAACACCCAAACTCTTCAAAGTGCTTAGCAGCAGGACGAAAGTAATCCATATCCTCTAGTATATGAGGATTCTCCAGATCAACTCTTATTCTTCCCTTGGGATTCAACTTCCTGTATGGTTCTCCTGGTTCCACCTCATGTTCAAGTGGAAGGTTAGGATTATCCCAACGCTCAAGGTCTCTTGCTCTTTTTCTATTTGGACTTATTAGGTTTCTGATTAGTTCTATCTTCTCAACGTACTCAAAGAATTCTCCAATAGAAACAGAGTCAAGACCCTGCAGCAGCTCATTATTAATCTGAGAGGTAACCTCATTAACATCAATCGTCGAAATATGGTCTTTCTTTTCCTCCTCTAATTCTTTCATTACGTTCCTTATCTTGTTTAACTATCTCTTCCAAACTTCGCAGTGACTTTACTGTCTCAACTGAACTCTTAATCATACTCTCCACTTTCTGCACTTCAGCTGCAGAAGTATCTGGAGTAATTTCAAATGTTCTAAAATAGGCATCTATTTTTGATAAAGCTATTTTAGCAGATTCATAGTACCTAGAAGTTGTGGTTTCCTCCAGTTCTCTATAAACCCTAATAGCTTCATTTACTAACCCATCAGGCTCCCAATCATTTGGCAAGCCTATCTTTTTTACTATGTCCCTTTTTTTAGTTTCCTGGTCTAAGTAGGATGAAAAGGGGGATGAGAAATCACACATATGAAATACAAATGCTAGCTCCTTTATAGCTCTTCCCTTATCCCTACTCTTATCCCGATTAATAAGATCAGCAAAAGCTTTTATTGTAAAAGCTTCTGGTCTTATGTCGAGTTTCCAGTTGCTATACTCAAACAGTTCCATTTCTTTTATTAACCTCCATTAGTTTCTCTTGAGATTTAAGTGGGACATAAAAGATACCAAATTTAGGCAGTCTAACAGAAGGAAAATATCCCTTTCCCCTATCTACCAATGTGGATTGCACATATTTAACAAATTCAAAATGTACCATAATTACTCTTTCCACATCCTCTATGGATACTTCTTCCTCTCTGGCTATAGTTTTTATTATCTCTCTACTTTTCAAAGTTTTCATGTCTTTCTGAAATTAACGTGTTCATAAAGTTATTAAATACTATCTTTTCTTCCTTAGTAAAATCATTTCTTATTCCTGGCTTATTAACTATTTTGGATAGTTTAGTAAGCAACTTTCTAAATACTGTCAATTCTTTAACATCGTTTTGATCCATTAGATCAAATATAATATTGACACTAAAAATATCATTCCTCTGTGGCCTTATCTCCATAATCTATACTGTTAATTAAAAATTCTTCCTGCTCTTCAAACTCCTTGTAATGCTTATCACATAATGGTATCTCTATACCATCTAGCTTTACCATATGTGTAGCTTTACTTTTTCTTTTCTTCCCGTTAGCTATACAAGCACTACAATGTAAATGTTTCATAAAGGCTAAAAATTAATGTCCCAACTATATACTATTTTCCCATCAAGCATATCAAACGAAAATCCTGGCCTAGTATTCCCAAAGTTTGCCATTATCCATTTTGAGGATCCAAACAAACTAGGAATGTTTCTATACCTAAAAAACTTTCCATGATTTGTATTGGCCTGATGAAGGTCTCCCTTCACTACATGAAGGTTATTTAAAGGAATATCATTATGTCTGGCATAGTCTAGTATAAAACTTTCTGTTTTTGTATCCAGATTTAGTGGGAACGGAAAGTTCATATCACTATCATCCTTACCGTGGGTAAAGATAAAGATATGTTCTCCTATAGTAAAGTGGTTTAAAAATTTGGTGCAGGTGAAGAATTCTACTGGATTATTTGCATAGATGAGTTTCATGTATTCTTCCAGACATCTCGTAGCAAAATACTCGAATTCCCCACCATGATTTGAATTTGTAATGTGAATAAACTTGTAGTTTGCTGATATTCTACTAGTAATTAACCTTCGGTAAAAGTCTTTGTGTACTTTTATAAATGTTTCAAATGCTTCTTTGTTTGTAAGGTTTTGTGGAATTCTGTGGTCTCTTCTTGTTGTATACCCGTCTAACCCATCAAGAGAATCCCCTAGGTTTACTACATACAAGTTTGTAAATACCCCAAATGTTTTGTATGCATTTAGTATTTCAATAAATACTTCTCCCAACCTGTATTCAAGTTCTTTTGGATTATAGTAATTTTCATATAGTGCCTCATCTGATACCATTGACCCAATATGCATATCAGATAGGTAAACAATCAGGGTTCTATGCCTTATTGGCTCTACTATTTCTTGTTGTTCAATTTTTGGAAGGTTATCTTCTTCTTTTAGAAGTGCTTCTACTACATCCTCTATTTTTGGTAGTTCATTTTCTTCTCTATTAGTAACTATACTATACCTTAACTCTCCTGATTGAGTTTGCCAAAACTTTACTGACTTAACTTCATCATGGCTTACTCCAATTCTGTTTAGGTAGGTTTCAAATTCATTTATTACATTAGCATTTTCATTCGTATTTTCAATAAAAGTTTTACGATTGCTTTTTATAATTTCCTTTGCTTGCCTGGCTTCTTCTTCAGTACAACTTATTCTACTGGCTATTCTGTTATTTCCAGCTTTCAAGTACCCTGGGTTCTTCATTAAAAATTGAATCACTCGCTGTAGGTTCTGGTTCATCATGATTACTATTATTTAATTTTACTATTTCATACTTCAATTCATATCCTAACTCACTGTTAGTAATTCCATAGCTAATGTATTCATAGTTTTCATTGTCTATGAAATGTGATACTAACTTTAAATGGGTCATCATTAATACAACTAAATCATTAGAAAATATACTAAGCATTTGTAACAAATTTAAAGGTTATCTCAGTAATGTCTTGCTCCATGAATGGTTTAGCTATTTTGTCCACCACCCCATAATCATCAATGAGATCTTTCTTCCGCAAAGATAGAAGAATATTGTAAAAGTTATCAATAGTAATGCCAAATTCCTCTGCTATTTTTTCTTTTGTTGTATGGTGAAATATAACCAAACCTCTCTGCTCTTTGGTAAGATTTTTTAGTTCATGGGTAAGCTGTAGCAACTTAGCCAATGTCTCAAGTTCTCTAGGTCTTAATGACTTAAATGGTTGAACACAGTCCAATATCTGCATTATTATTATCCATTTAGTATTGCTGTTTACTGGAACTCTTAGCTCCATCTTGCCTCCCTTATTCATAGTTCTACTATTTTGTCACAAATATAAATAATTTTTGTCATAATCAAAAAAGTGCTACAAAAAAATGGCACCATATAGTAATGATGCCATTAATTTGAGTAAACTCAAAACTTAACTATGAGATTATGCTATCCCATCATTTTCTTCCTGTAAAAGTTCATCTACCTTTGAGGTAGAAATTTCTGTATCCAGTGGTTTGTCCTCTACAACATGCATGCCTGTAGTATTTCCTGTTTCAGATTTTTCTTTTTTCCCATCCTCATTCTGTTTCTGTAGTTCCTGCATAGCCTTTTGCCATGACTGGAATTTTGAGAACACCTCAGTTAGCTGCATCTGATAGGTGTAGTACTTAATGTTCAACTCAAGTAGCTCAACTTCTAGCTTTAGTTGATCCCTAATCTGACGCTTTGTCCTAAATTCTGCAGCAGCCTTCTTTTCTTCGTCACTCATAGGACGCCTTTGGAAATTTTTGTTCATACTGGTTAGTTTTAGTTAGTTATTAAATCACTGTCAATTATGAAGTTTTCCTTCTTCACTGCAAGTTTAATATTGTTAATAGGCATTTTGATAAAGAACCTACCATTAGTTTCCCATCTTACCGTCATGAAGTTGTCTATATCCAAAACAATATCCCCCACCTCATAAACACATTCCTCCTTAGGGTTTATCTTAATAATCCTAATGTAATCAATCGTCTCCTGCTCATCCTGTTTACTTATCAGAACCACTGGAGTTTTACGCAGGAAAACCTCTAGCAGTACATGGTCAGGGGGTAAAATCACTGCTTCTGGGTCCTTAATTCTGTCACTTGCCTTCATATACTTTTATATTGGTTTACCCTACAAATATATGACAGTTATTTCAATCATACAAATTTTTCAAACTATTTCTACTCCTTCTCCTGCAATCTTTTAAGTTTTGCCCTATAACTAACAAGTTGTTTATCCAAATGACATAGTGGGAACTCTTTGGATTCAAAAGCTCCAGGTTGAAGAATACTCTTAAACTCATTTTTAGGTTCAGAGTACACTACCCTTACATATGGAGAAGGGGGTATTTTTCCCCAAGTAGCCCTAAGTTCTTCCTGCTTCCTTCCATATTTATCTTCTACGGTAACCTGTTCTACATTTACTGGAGCCTCTGTACGGGTAACCAGTTCTATGCTAACAGTTCCCCATACCTTTAAATACCCCACATACTCATTCAGTACCTCTCTTAACTTACTTAACTTTTCTTCTATAGTTTGTGTAGTTCCCATAGGCATTGTTTTTTTGTGCTGTAAATATAATACATTTTCCTTATAAAACAAAAAAGGAACTATAAAGTCCCCTTCACTTTTAAATTACTCTTTAAAAGTCCTTTCAAAACTGCTTATCCTAGTTTGGGCTTTTTAAAAAGAAATACCCCTGAGTTTTTGGTATTCCTCAGCAGCTCCTCTTTAGTTTTGGTTTCCCAGATGTGGTACGTTCGGATTTCTCCTATCACTCGTGTGGTCTTTTACACCACTGGGAGGCATTTCTATCAGTCCCTTAGCCTTTTATCCCTCTTTCCATCTGGTTATCCTAACCTTTTGTACTACAGGAAGTCCTCAGCACTATGTTTGTCTATTATTTCAAGACTGCACCTGCTACTCCCTGTTCTCCCCTCCATTTCCTTTCTCAAGGGAAACCCTTGGGGGTTCTAGAGTACAGTGCAAATATAAAACACAAAATTGAAAAAGTCAAGAGCTAAGTGTAAAAAATTTTTAAGAGTTATAAAAAAATATAACCAAAATCAAATTTTTCTAAATTTTTTCTCTAAAAATTTTTTTGGAATTTTTTTTAATTTTTTAAAATTTTTTCTGGAAAAAAGTTTGTGTTAAGTACCTCACTCTTTGACCCCCCCACTAAGGCTTGGACGGGGGGTATCCCCAGGGTTAAGCCGTCACACCC
>ERZ795045.2197-NODE-2197-length-19741-cov-19.660571_pt1 | contig 19741 bp, 13 predicted proteins | sample MGYA00375129_ERZ795045 | MGnify/ENA primary metagenome ERZ795045 (study PRJEB30174, sample SAMN05720166) | activated sludge metagenome | isolation source: anaerobic digester from wastewater treatment plant | place: Japan | collected 2015-05-15 ...
AATTTCTCAAAATTTTTATTATAAACTCTTGACTTTAATTAGCTGGTCTTTCTAAAATTTGACTAAATAATTCAAAGCTTCCGACACAGGAAGTGAAGGAACACAGTAAACATATCAAAATGTTTCAAATTCCGGCGGAGTTTTTGTTGAATATTCATTGAAAAAGCCTTGAAAAAGAGTTGAAATTCTGTGAAACAGCATATAGTTTATGGCGTTAATGCCCAAATTTAAATATCCAAATCTATAAAGTTGTGATAAGATAATATCGTACTTAAGGTACACGAGGATGGAGCATTTGTAGAACATTGGAAACATGATACGGTAGTTTGCAACGTTTTTGCAAGAAATAGAGATTATTATATCAAAGTGCAATGGAAATGTATTGAAAGATAATATTTTATATAGAGAAATGGGGAGCGAATACGATGGAAATAAAAATATTCACTATTAAAGATTTGTTGGAAGTAATATTTTCAACTATGGACAGAAGTGCAGGTTATTTTGCAGATGCTTATCTTCTTAAAAGTGTTTCTATTATTTCTAAATGGAAAAGTAAAAAGGTAAAGCCGCAAAAAGAGGATATAAATAAAATCGTAGAATTTGTAGTTAATGAATCAACGATTGTTCAGCAAAAAACTATTCGTGACAAAATAAATGGCCTTGTAAACGAATCTTCTCTTAGCACTGATATAAAAGAATTCATACTTTGTATTGAGGATTTTGAGCTCTTTCTGAAAGAAACGTTAACAATAGCTGTTTCAAAAGACAGCAGCTGCTTTGAGGCTGTTATTCATGAAGAGAAAAATGAAAACTTCCCCGAACTTCCTGAAAACACAAGCACAGTTTTATATAAAGATATCAATTTATATGAAGATAATAGCAATTTGAATTCAAAACCCAGCTCATATAAAAGCGGTAAATCCATAAATAAAATTAAACTGACGTTAGCTGCCGCTTCATCACTAATCATTATAATTTCGTTTGTTTTATTCGGGCAACTCAGTGCAGCTGATAATCTGAAAAAACCACAGCAGTCATCCTTGGCAGAAGGTGAGGATACTGTTTGTCAAAATAGCTCCTCTCCTTATAAAGATGATACTTTCGACTTGAGTCAACCTCAATATGAGCATTCCAATATTGAACCTACTGAAGGTTCCCCCGAATCTGTAAATAAAGAACAGGAAGAGAGCCCTAAGGAAGCTGCTGCAGCAGATGATATGAAGGGGAACAGCAGCATCAACCCCGAGAATGAACGAATTTCGGAAGTTCCAAAGAATAGTGGAGTAAGTACAGAGGCTTCACCCAAACATAACAGTATATACATAGAGATGGGTGACATAATTAACGGAAATAATAATATCATGATAAGCAATCCTCAGGACAGCGTTATAAGCATTGTCTACAGCCAGAATTAATTCAAATTTATATATTTGGGGAGAGTATAAATGCCGAAATTTCATGCTGCTTTGTTGATTTTATGTCTAATTTTCATGGGGCAATCTATTAATAGTTCTGCTTTAAACTCAAATTCAGAAACAGACAAATCTGTAATCACCGGTCTCAACCTTAAAGTGGCAGGAGGGACAGTATATGTTCCTGCAAAAATGGTTTTTCTATCCCGAGGTTGGGAAGTCACATGGTTTGCAAAGGAGAAAATGATTATTGCCGTAAAAGGCAATGAAAAAGTTATTCTGAAAATTGATTCCAAAAAAGCAATCATAAATGGGGAGGACGTTGAGCTTAGCGGCATTGTCAGAATTATAGACAACGAATCCTACATACCTGTTGATTTTGCGGCTCAAAAATTCGGAGAAAAAGTGATTTGGGACAAGAAGGGCAACATAATAATGGCAGGTCCGGATTTTGAGTCAAATGTTATAGTGAATGGACACGGGAATATTATTATTGCCAAGGCAAAAGGAGTTATTTTGGATATATTGGAGCCCATTAGCAGCGATACTGCTTACGATTTGCTCCGTGCCGCAGATACCCTTCTCGAGAATAACAATATACCGGAAGCTATAGAAAAATACAAAACTGTCCTGGAAAACGTATCAAAGGAAGGAAATCCAAGCTATTATGCCCATGCATCAAAGGGTATGGGGGATGCATACAGCATACTTGCGCAGATAAAGGATACAAAGGCAAATATTGAAAAGGCTATATCCTTATATGAGAATGCGGTTTCAATCTATTTTGCCGAAAACAATCCTGTCGACTATTATCATACCTTGAACAATCTTGGCAGTGCATATAAAGTACTATGGGAGACAACGGGAAGAAAAGATGACCTTTTAAAAGCCGTAAATTATTTTAAAAAGTCGTTGGATATGGATTGCGCGGAAAAATACATGCTTGATTATGCCTTTATAAAATACAATATGGGTTGTGCATATCTTGAACTAAAACAGGAAAATCTGGCAGCGGAATGCTTGACGGAAGTAAAAGATATATATGAGAGCTGTTTGGAGAATCTGGATTTTAGCAAAGACAGCTATACCTGGTCATCGATACAATATGGCTTGGGAAACACATACAAGCTTTTGGCAAAACTAATGCTTAAAAAAGAGTATCTCGAAAGAGCGGCGTCCGCATATAAAGAAGCTTTAAAGATTAGAACTATAGAATCTTATCCTTTTGATTATGCAGATATACACAGATGCATGGGAGAATTATACGGTGATATGGCTAAGCAGGGTATTTCTAAAGACAGTCTTAAAAAGGCATTGGAGGAATATAAGGAAAGCCTGGGCATTTACTCTTTCGAAAAATATCCAATACACTATGCAAAAGTCAATTATGAAATGGGGAGCTTATATATGCTCGCGTCATACACACAGGAGGATAAGCTGGGTAATTTTATAAAAGCGAATAAATCTTTTGGAGAGGTGATGAAAGTATTAAGTAAAAATGAGATTAGGCTATTTTAAAAAATATTAAAAGATTAAAAGGGGAGGAAGTATAGGGGTATGTCTAAGAAATTCGGAATAATAGCAATAATTGCCGTAATAATACCGTGCTTTTTTATGCTTATATGCGGCGCAGATTCAAATAGTGAGGTGTTGGTAAACATAAACGGTATATCGGTAGAGATGGATATTCAGCCGCGTATAGTTAATGGTGAAGTATTTGTACCTGTCAGGGAAACTCTGAACCTTTTCGGAATGAAAGTAGAATGGGACAAACCTTCAAGGACGGCTATAGCAACTAAGCAAAACAAAGCTGTGAGTATAAAGGCTGAAAGTAATAAAGTAATGATAAATGGCGAAAATATAGATTTCAATTTTTCATCCTTCATATATAATGACAGGCTTTTCATATCGCCGGAAATCTTTCGGCATGGATTCGGTATGGATTTTAGCTTCGACAGTGAAAGCAATACATTGAATGTATGGAGTACGGATAAAAATGATATTCTCATTAATGGCAGCGAGAATATTCTGATAAAAGATTGCATCGGCAGTATTATAAATATTACCCGCAGATATAAGCCGGATAAGCTTGGCGCTGAAATAGAGGGGGCAAATAAATTATATGATGACAAGGAATATATCGAGGCAATAAAAAGTTACGAAGAAATTTTAAAAAGTATATCCAGCAAAGAAAATCCCGAGGAATACGGTTATATAAATTTAAGCATTGGACACGCATATTTGGTGCTGGCTCAAGAAGCTGATACCGAAAAAAACGCTATTAATGCCATAGCAGCATATAAGCAGGCATTAACCGTAGACTCAAGCAAGATACAAGCATCGGCAAGTTACGGCTTGGGACAGGCATATAATGTGTTGGCCCAAATAAGGAACAGTGATGCAAATACCAAATTAGCCTTGGAATATCTCGAGGATGCCTTGAAAGTATACAAATTGGAAGATTATCCATTGGAATATGCAAGGATACAATTGCAAAAAGTAGCCTCTTATATAAATCGGAATGCCCATGACGGAAACACTGAGGGTCTCCACAACTCTATCGGTATTATTGAAGAGGTGTTGGGCATTTTTGAAGAAGAAGAGTATATGCTCGGATACGCAATGGCCCAGAATAATTTAGGTAAATGTTACTTTAATTTAAGCTATGCGGAAAATCCCAAAGAAAATTTATATAAATCTATAGAAGCGTATGAAAATGCTCTTAAAATCCTGGATGAAAAAGAATATCCTTATGAGTACTGTAATATCAAAGGTGACATAGGGGCAAGCTACATAAACCTCTCAGTTATAGATAAAAATGTTGAATACGCTAAAAAAGCGGTGCAAAACTTTGAAGAGCAATTGAAGATGTCTGCTTTTGACAAGTTCCCTGTCAGATATGCCGGTTCTAATTTTAACTTGGGACTTGCATATGCGAATCTTTCGGAGTTTGAAGATGTAGAGCAAAATATTCTAAAATCTATTGAGTATTATAAAAATTCATTGAAAATAAGAAATGTTTCGGAAACGCCAATATATTATACTTATGCTATCCAAGGTATGGGAGTTCAATATCTTAGATTAGCCTATATAAAAGATTGTGAGGAAAATGCTTTAAAATCTATTGATTTATTGAAAGAAACTCTTAAAATTTTTACCGGTGACAAGTATACCTTGGACTATGCGAATACATGCAGATATTTAGGATTGGCTTATAACAGGCTTAGTTCAATTAAAAATCGGGAAGAAAATCTAAAGGAAGCAATTAAAATATATGAAGAAGCAATAGAAATTTTCAAGATGAAAGATGAAATGTATATGGCGGCTTTAACAAATATCTGGTTAGGAGAGGCATATTATCTTTTGGCTTTGATAGAAGAGCCTGAGAAGAACTTGTCAAAAGCATATTCTGCTTATATGGAAGCTCAAGAGACAGTAGCAGCTGATGAGGTTGTATATGCAGATATACTGGAAGGCTTGGGAAATATTCATATATACAAGGCTGAGCTTGGCGATGCGGATGAAAATTTAGTTGAAGCATATAAGCTTTTTGAGATGTATTTAATAATATACGATAATATGAAGCAAATCGATGAAAATTATGAAGCGAAATATCATAAAGGAGAATATTACGAGGGAAAGATTTATCATACGTTCTCTCAAATAATGGATAAGGAAAAAAACCTAAATAAGGCAATAAAACTGTATGAGAAATTTCTGGAAATTTATAAGACGGCGGAACATGATTTGGATTATGCCAACGCCCGGGTTTCACTTGGAAAAGCATATGCGGAGCTTTTGGAAGCCGGCAGAGAAGAATATTTCGATAAAGCCTTGGAGTCCTTTGAAGAGGCACTGAAAATTATAACGATTGACAACAGTTTTTATGACTATGCGGTAATTTTGGCACAGGAAGCTAAAGTATATACGAAAATGGGTGAAATAAAGGCATCTAGGGAGTATTTTGAGAAAGCCATTGAAAAAAATATGGAAGCTTTACAAGTTTGCACAGCTAATGAATCTCCTTTTGAATATGCATTGATAAAGACTGGTCTGGGAGATGCTTATAGAGGACTTGCCCGGTTGGAAGAAAAGGAAGAGAACATTAATAAGGCAGTTGCAGCATACGCAGAAGTATTGGAAATACAAGATATAGAAGAGCTCCGCCTGCGTTACGCCAAAGTACAGTATAAACTGGGTCTTTGCTATTTTGAGTTGGCCGGATTAAAGAACCCGGAGCAAAATATCAAGAAAGCATTGGAATATTTCGAAAAGGCTCAGAGAATTTGCTCTGAAGAGGGATATCCAATACTTGACGATCAAATAGTCAAGGCCATAGAACAACTGTGTATAAGGTTTGAAATGTAAAATGTGTACTTAAGTAATATTAAATTGCCACTTTAACCGGGTTTGCCGGCCCGGTCAAAGTGGCAATTATAATAAATATATAAATTTTATTTTATGCGGGATTTATCTTTATCATCAAACCTTGGCTTTAGCACAATCGTTGCAAGAGGCGGAATGCGTAGCCTCATGGAATAAGGCTTGTTGTGCATACCCATCTCTTCAGCCTTAATGGGCTCGAAGTTTCCGACATTGCTTCCGCCGTATTTCTCCCAGTCACTGTTGAAAATCTCGTCATAGGTAGTGTTAAAAGGAGAACCAATGCGGTAGTCTTCGTGGGGAACGGGCGTGAAGTTGCATACAAATATGAGAGAATCATGCCAGTCCTTGCCCTTTCTCATAAAGGATATTATGCTGTGCTCCGTATCGTTGCAATCTATCCATTCAAAGCCATCGTAGTGGAAATCAACTTCATACAGTGCTTTTTCACTTCTGTAAAGCTTGTTGAGATCGCGCACATAATCTTGCATTTTCTTATGCATATCATAATCCAGCAGGAACCAGTCAAGGCTTTGCTTGTAATTCCACTCAATAAACTGGGCGAATTCTCCTCCCATGAAAAGAAGTTTCTTACCGGGATGCCCGTACAGGTAACCGTAGCTTGCTCTAAGGCCCGCAAATTTTTGCCAGTAATCTCCCGGCATTTTGCTTATCATCGAGCATTTGCCGTGTACCACTTCGTCATGGGAGAGGACCAGTATAAAGTTTTCCGAGAAAGCATACATCAAGGAAAAGGTTATGAGATTCTGATGGTATTTTCTATATATGGAATCCATACTCATATAGCGCAAAAAGTCGTTCATCCAGCCCATATTCCATTTGTATGAAAATCCGAGACCACCTGTATAAGGAGGTTTTGTTACAAGGGCCCAAGAGGTGGACTCTTCAGCTGTCATCATAACTCCGGGGTAGTATTGGAATACTGTTGAATTTAGCTGCCTCATAAACTCAATGGCATCAACGTTTTCCTTTCCTCCCCAGCGATTGGGTATCCATTCTCCATCCTTTTTGCCATAATCTAAGTAGAGCATGGATGCGACTGCATCAACCCTCAGTCCGTCAATGTGGTATTTTTCAAGCCAGAACAGGGCATTGGAAATCAGAAAGTTTCTAACTTCATTTCTTCCGTAGTTGAATATGTGCGTACCCCAGTCGGGATGCTCGCCCTGTTTGGGGTCATAGTGCTCATAGAGGGCTGTGCCGTCAAACCTTGCAAGCCCGTGGCCGTCTTTCGGAAAATGAGCCGGTACCCAGTCAATCAGGACACCGATTCCGTTTTGGTGGCATTTATCCACGAAATACATAAAGTCTTTTGGCTCTCCATACCTGCTGGTTACAGCATAATACCCTGTAATCTGGTATCCCCAGGACCCGTCAAAAGGATGCTCTGCAACGGGGAGAAGTTCAATATGGGTGTAGCCCATGTATTTCACATACTCTACCAGCATGTCTGCCAGTTCTCTGTAAGAGTAAAAGCCGTTTTCGTCGTTCGAAGCCCTTTTCCATGAGCCAAGATGTACTTCGTATATGGACATAGGTTTTTCAAAGGAATTGCTATTGTCCCTCTCACGCATCCAGTCTGCGTCATTCCACTCGTACCCGTCAATATCATATACGATAGAAGCCGTGCTTGGCCTAAGTTCCGAATAAAAAGCGTAGGGATCTGATTTGATGTACAACTCATTGTGAGGGGTCTTTATCTCATATTTGTAGAGTTCACCTTCAACAATGCCCGGGATAAACAACTCCCAAACTCCGGAATTTCCTCTTACCCTCATCTGATGCCGGCGGCCATCCCACTGGTTGAAATTTCCTACGACACTGACTCGTTTTGCGCAGGGAGCCCAAACAGCAAAGAGTGTGCCTTCAACGCCGTCAACGGTCATTTTGTGGGCACCCAGCTTTTCGTAGATTTTATGGTGGTTTCCTTCATTGAACAAATAAAGGTCATAGTCTGAAATTACAGGCAGAAAACTGTAAGGGTCGCAAAAAGTAAAGCTGTTGCCCTCGTAGTCGGTAGCTTTTAGGTTGTATTTGAAAAAGTCGTTTCTGTCCTTAATTACAGCCTCAAAAAAACCTCTGTCGTCGACTTTTTCCATCTCGTACGTGTTATTCCCGGAGAGTTCCGTTACTGTTATTTCTTTTGCATTCGGCAGATATGCCCTTACGACCATTGCATTTTCAGACTCTAGACGGTGCATGCCCAGCACGCTGAATGGATTATGATGTTCCCCATTGATAACCTTGATAACCTCATCAATATTAGCTGTTGTGTTCATCATTATCATACCTCTTCTTTGTGTATTTATTTTAGTATAAACATAATATTTTCTTCTTAAACAAAATCGACAAATGCAAAACAAAACTTTATTTTATTTTCAACAATACGGATAAAACACGAATAAAAAACAGACCGAATGAACCAAATTTTTATATCATGGAAAAAAACGCAAATGTTATGATAATATAATATCATAACTGATTAAAATATTACAGTAATTTTTAAATTTTAAATTGTTTTAATTTATTATATGTAAAAATCATGGGATATAAACTAAAGATGGGACATAAAGGAGAGAAAAATGAAGCTTATAAAAAACGGGCTTGTCTTAGACTTTCAAAAAGGATTTCAGGTCCGGGATATACTAATTGACAGCGGAAAAATCGCAAGTATTGATAAAAAGATTGAAGTATCGGAAGAAGGCTTCGAGGTCCTGGATGCAGAAGGATTTTATGTAGTTCCGGGATTTATTGATGTGCACACGCATGGAGCGGCAGGCATCGATATTATGAAGGCAGATTCATATCAGTTAAATGACCTGTCTCTATTTTTTGCATCCAAAGGAGTTACATCATTTCTTGCCACTGTTATGACAGATTCAAAAGAAAATATTGAGCGTGCCCTTGAAAATATTTGCTTTGCCATGGAAAAAGGGACTTGTGGAGCACAAATAGCAGGCATTAACATGGAAGGACCGTTTATAAACCCGAAATACAGGGGAGCTCACCCGATAGAGCATATTTTAAAGCCCGATGTGGCAATAATTGATGAGTTTATTGCAAGAGCGGGAAATAATATAAGGCTTGTGACAGCTGCGCCTGAATTGGACGGAATTTGGGAAATAATCCGAAGGTTTGAAAAAGAAAGCATAGTCTTTAGTGCAGGGCATTCCGGTATTGACTTTGCTGCGGCAAAGGAAGCTTTTAGAGGCGGTTTTAAGCATGTTACCCACCTTTTTAATGCAATGACAGGTATTCATCACAGGGAGCCGGGCCTTGTAGGGGCGGCATTGGACAGTGATAGTGTTACTGTGGAGATAATTCCTGACCTGATACATGTGCATGAGGCAGTAATTCAAATGGTTGTAAAGTGCAAAACGCCTGACAAAGCGGTTCTTATAACCGATTCCATTTTGGCTACCGGACTTGGGGATGGAAAACTTGAGTTTGCCGGAGGAACAATTACCGTTAAGGACGGTGCGGCTGTTTTTGAAAACGGAGTGTTGGCCGGAAGCACCCTTACAATGATAGACGGTATAAAAAATATGGTTGAGAAATTGGGATTTAGCTTGGAGGACACAATAAAAATGGCGTCAAGTAATCCTGCCAAGCTAATAAACATTTTTGACAGGAAAGGCAGCCTGTCAAAAGGAAAAGATGCAGATATTGTAATTTTAGACAAAGTTTTGAATATCCAAGAAACAATAATACAGGGCAAAACAGTTTATTCTACATTTCCATACCATCCGAGTAGGTTATAACTCTGTTTTTGCCCGCTTGCTTTGCTTTATACAAGGCTATATCCGCCGTTTTTATCAGGTCGTTTTTATTATCCGCATGTGTGGGATAGGTCGAAACTCCAAAGCTGCAACTTATGTTGGGCAGTTGGACATTATCTATCTTGGGCATGGGTTCTGAAGCTATGGATACCCTGATACGTTCGGCAATATCATATGCGTTTTTGGTATCGGAGGACGGAAGTATTGCTATGAATTCCTCTCCTCCATAACGGGCAACCAGGTCGGTTTGCCTCAGACAGCGCAAAATAACCTGGGAGAATACAACCAGCACGGCATCACCTGCAGTATGTCCATAGGTATCGTTTATACGTTTGAAATTGTCGATATCCATCATAATAACGCTCAGCTTTTGATTGGAGAAGCCGGTAATCTCAATCTGGTTGTCAAGGTAATAATCCAAAAACCTCCTGTTATAAAGCTTGGTAAGCTTGTCGGTGGAAGCGTGTTTGTTAAGCTGCCGCAAAGCCCTTTTACTGCTGATAACCGGCTTGGCAACCTCTATATAGGATTTTACTTTTGATATAATAGGTTCTGTAAAGTAGTTTTTGGACTTTGAATACAGCTGCAGAATTCCCAAAGTTATATCTCCTTCGGTTATCGGCAGACAAATGTAGCTTCCCGATTTGTGCTCAGGAAGTTGATTGGCACACGGTATGTCGGTGGCAATATTCTTTACCAGGCATTCCCGACCATACTTGACCACAGGACAGTTTCGGGGCTCCATTGTACAAAGGGGCAATCTTTCCTTTGTAAGCCTCTCCCAGACCACTTCGTTTGCAGATATTTCCCTGCGGTAAAACAGCGTTATGTGATTGCTGACGCGAATTTTTTGTATAAAGCTATACAGAGTTTGATATGCTTCAATTTCAGTTGCCGATCTGTGGATTATATTTGTGAAATCTTTAAAGTTTTTAAGTTCTTTTTCATTTGCATGCTCCACGGAATAGTTTCTTATCAATATGCCCGCGAGCTGGAGTACTATCACATACAGAATCCCGCAGTATATTGAAGTGAACATGATAAAAGGAATATTCTTAATAGGATTTTCGACATAGTAGGAAAACAATATATGAGTAGGCAAAATTAAGCCCGCCCCGATAACTAGGGAAATCAGAAATATAGTAAAAAAACCGGGTTTCTTTTTATTTTTATTTGAAGTTTTTTTTAACACGTTCATCTCACCCTTTCCGAAGGATGTATAACAATACAAATCGGTTTATAGGTTTCTTGGTTCATAGGTTTTCAAAATTCAATCAAGTCAAATAAGTTGGAGCCGTAATTATAGTGTTGGTGAAATGTCGAATAAAAACTGTCGATAAATCCAATATTCAAACGTCTGTTCGCACAAGGTGGTATGATACCTTGTTTTCTAATTTAATTAATAATTTTATACTTATATATAATAATATAATACCATATATCTGGTGTTTTGGGAACAGTTTTTACACATTCAGCCCTGCATTACATTATTATTTCAGAAATTAAATAATATGTAAAAGCAAAAAACACCCTCGAATTTATTGAACGCAGCAACTATTAATAAAATAATTATACATAAAACAGCTAAATATTATAGACAAAATATATCGAGAGATTGTTTCAATTATAATAAATCTTTCGTAATAAGTAAATGAAATTTTAATAATTGGTCAATTGAAAAAGTAAATTCCGGTTTGCAAAAGTAAATTCCACAGTTTTTGCAAAGCAAGAGAAATCTATATTTTTCGTGTTTTTTGATGAGTTTTATTTGCGCTAAATATTAACAGTGATGTAATTATATAGCTGTCAAATAGAAAAAAATAATAGCTTTTAAACCTGTTTTAGGGTATAATGTACTAAGAGTGAAATTTAACTTACTTTTTTGCAAGAGTAAATTCCACCCTAGCAAAAGTATTTTTTAGTTAATGGGTGGTGCCTCTTTTTGTTTAAAATTTATTTTTTAAGGAGGGATGGGCGCAGTATAATATTATCGCTTGGAATGAGTTCTGCGCCCATTTTTCTTAACAGATCCTCCCCATATAGAGATGCGAAGACTTCATATGGCGTTTTATCGCCTAAATTAGGCCTTCTATAGGAGTTAATGTGGTTCATCACGAGGTTAATATCTTCCTGGGTAAGGTGGTCAATTGAAGTACCTTTAGGGATAATACGTCTGATTAATAAATGATTATTCTCAGCTGCGCCTCTTTGATGAGGAGCTTGTGGGTCACAATAAAAAATATATGTTCTTCGATTACCTTGTAAATCGTATTCAATGGCAGAAGGATTAGAAAATTCACCGCCATTGTCCGCAAGAAGAACCTGGAAGAGTCTGCAGAAATCATTAGTACCCAATTTCAAATAAAGCCAGTTGAAAATGTCAATAACAGACTGAGATGTATTAGAGTTTCTGATAAATGCAAGCATAAACTGCGGTATTGTAAAATGTAGGGTAAGCAACACTTTACCGCCTTTTTTTCCTTCAAGTGTGTCCATTTCAACAACAATAAGGCCGGGATTTTCCTGCATGAATTTAAGAAAATCTTGATAAGTACGGCCTATTCTGCATTTTTTGTCTACTTTAAATTCGTTTTTTGCCCTTTTACGTTTCCCCATCCGTACAACACGAGGCATATCAATATTTCTCGCTGTAAAAAGTCCCGCATTGACATAATTGTAAAGAGTGCGCTCATTAATCATAAGCTCATCCATGTGGTTTACACATATGTGATGAAGGGATTGTCCATTCTTGATAAGAGGACTAATAAGTGCGTCCAGCCTCGAGGCTTCTTCTTCGGTAAGCTGTACACCTTTACGTGATTCAGAGCGTACATCTTCGTATTCTTTTTGCGCACGTGCGGCAGAATAAATTCTTTTTTCCAAAGTACATGAATTTTTGTCCTGACATCCGTTGCAAACATAGGGGGATTTTAAAAGTCTTTGACATACTTCCTTTTGATAGAAGGAACAAAGGGTTGAGCAATAGTATTTCTGGCAAAAACTACAATAGCGTTTACACGTTTGATTGCCACAAAGATGGCATACGGTACAGTCTTTCCGAAATAAGCAGTCATTGAAGTTTCTTCCGTAACAACCAGACTTTCTGAACTGAATGTGATTTTTTACTTCCTTAGCGATTGTAGTAGGGTCTTTGCCAAGTTCACGAGCAATTCCTTTGAAAGTTTCTCTTTCCTTTAACTTATGTTCAATAATTATCCTTTCCTCCAAAGTTAAATGTTTGTTCTTATTCATAAGTACCTCCCCAAGAGGCACCACCCAAAGTTATAATAACTTTTTGAAAAACTTAATTCCACTATACTTTTTATATGCTTTTGCAAAACTAAATTCCGCTCTTTGCCTTCAAGGGGTGGAATTTACTTTTTCAAATGAGGAATTTTAATAATTTAATAATAATTTAATAAAAAGAGTTGTGCATACAGAAAAAATGTGATAAAATTAACGACTGTGAATCCTTGCTCTGTTCTCGCGAAACAGGGCCGTTTAGTCCAGAAGGAGGTGAAGTCGAATGACAAATAAGTACGAAACTATCTTCATTATTAGCCCGGAGTTTAGTGAAGAAGAAACTAAATCCCTAATTGAAAAAATCAAAGGCACCATCGAAGCTTCAGCTCAATTGGAGAGCATAGATGAGTGGGGCAAAAGAAAGCTTGCTTATCCTATCAATCATTTTAATGAGGGTTATTATGTTTTGGCAGACTTTACTGCCGAACCCAGTTTTCCCCGCGAGCTCGAAAGAATTTTTAGGATAACCGACGGTATCATTAAAGATATTATTGTTAAAAAGGATAATTAAGGTGAAATCATGAACAAGGTTATTTTGATGGGAAGACTTACCAAAGACCCTGAGCTTAGATATACGACTGTCAACAATACTCCCGTAGCAAGTTTTACACTGGCGGTGGACAGGCGTTTTGCACGACAGGGAGAGGAAAAACAGGCAGATTTTTTTCCCATTGTAGCATGGGATAAAAGCGCAGATTTTTGCTCAAAGTATTTTACAAAGGGTCTCAAGGTGGTAGTCATTGGAAGACTGCAAACTCGCACGTGGGATGACAATGAAGGAAAGCGGCATTATGTAACCGAAGTGGTCGCGGAGGAATTGTATTTTGCCGAAAGCAAAAAGAGTCAAGGAATGGGAGATGTGAGACCTGCGGCAGAAATCGCGGAGCCGACGGACGGATTTTATACTATAGATGATGACGATGAACTTCCATTCTAAGATTATATGGCAAACTGTAAAGTATAATATAAATAAGATTGGGAAAGGAGGCGTTATTTGGTTATGGCAACTCCTAAGAAGGATAAAAATAACAAGGATTTGGATAAGGCTGATGTTAAAACCCCTATAAAGGTAAGAAGAGCAAAAAAGAAAATCTGTGCCTTTTGTGTGGATAAAGTAACTGAAATAGATTACAAAGATGTGGCTAAGTTAAAGAAGTACATTTCCGAGAGAGGCAAGATATTGCCAAGGAGAATATCCGGAAACTGTGCAAAACATCAACGTCAGATGACAGTTGCTGTAAAGAGAGCAAGGCATATTGCATTGCTTCCTTATACAGCAGACTAATACAAAAGGAAATAAAAGCAGCCTGCATTTTATGTTTGCAGGCTGTTTTTTGCTTTTTCTATTCTTTTTTCAATACAAGGGATGCATTTAATTCTCCTCCGAGCATTATTATTATACTTATCCAGTACAACCACACAAGGAGTGCTATTATTCCGCCTATACTGCCGTACATTTTTGAAAAGTCGGCAAAGTTGCTTATGTATAATGAGAACAGTGAGGTGACCAATATCCAGCTTGCAGCGGCAAATGCGGAACCGGGCAGGACCTCTTTTAAAGAAAGCCGGCGGCTGGGAGTTAGCATATAAAGCAGAGTGAATACACAAAACATCAACATTATGGGTATTAGGAATCTGGTAGTTGTCCAAATCCACCTGTGGAGTGCCGGAAATTTAAAATAATGAAACAATTTATTTTCTGCGGTTTCGCCGAATAACAATAGAGCCAATGAAAATATAATAGTAAATGCAAGAGTGATTACTCCAATCAGGGATATCAATCTTACCATCCAGAAAGGGCGGGTCTCCTTTTGGTCGTAGGCCTTGTTTATTCCTCTTATAACGGCCTTCATTCCGTTGGAAGAGGCCCATAGAGCCGCTATCATACCAAAGGATAAAAATGTCTCCCTGGGAGAAGCAATTATATCGTTTACAACGTCCAATACCGTATTAAAAGCAAGGGGAGGAAGTATCTGGGAAAAATAGTTCATTGCTTTTTCGCCGGTTATAGGAGTATAGCTTAAAAGTGTAATTAAAAAAATCAAAAAAGGGAAAAGTGAAAGAATAAGATAATAGGTAAGCTGTGCTGCCAGCGCAGGCACATCATCATCTTTCGACCTTATGTATATATCTTTGACGATTTTAGTAAATTTAAAGTTTTTACCGATAATCACAGTATTCATCCCCTCGGTCTTTAGTTGCAAAATAACAAAGTAAAAAAGACCGTCGAACAGAAGGCCTATAACTTATATTATATTACCAGAGTATAACAGAAATGTACATAAGGATAAAAATACTTTTCAATATATGTTGGAAATAATGTTTTTGTCTGATAAAATAGAAATTAATCAATGAACTTTCCTAAGAATAAAGAGAGGTGTAACTATTTTGAGAGTCAGAAAAGCGATAATTCCAGCAGCAGGTCTGGGGACCAGATTCTTACCTGCCACAAAGGCTCAGCCTAAGGAGATGCTTCCTATTGTTGACAAACCCACAATTCAGTATATTGTCGAGGAGGCAATAAAGTCAGGCATAGAAGATATTATAATTATTTCTGGAAGAAGCAAAAGAGCGATAGAAGACCATTTTGACAAGTCGTATGAGCTGGAGCAGGAGCTTGAAAAGAAGGGTGACCGGGATCTTCTTAAGTTGGTTCAGGATATATCAAACTTGGCAAACATACATTACATACGCCAAAAAGAGGCTAGAGGCTTGGGGCATGCCATATATTGTGCGAAATCTTTTATAGGCAACGAGCCTTTTGCAGTTTTGTTGGGTGATGATGTTGTGGATTCGGAAGTGCCGTGCATCAAGCAGTTGATTGATGCTTACGATAAATACGAGACAACGGTGTTGGGAGTGCAAAAGGTTCCGGAAGATCAAGTATCTAAGTATGGTATAGTAGGCGGAGAGCTTGTGGATGACAGGGTGTATAAGGTAAAAGACCTTGTAGAGAAGCCAGACAAGTCTTGTGCGCCGTCCAATATAGCCATATTGGGAAGGTACATTATTACTCCACGTATTTTTGAGTATCTCGAGAATGCCAAACCGGGCAAGGGTGGAGAAATCCAGCTTACAGATGCACTAAGGGACCTTATGGAACATGAAGAAATGTATGCTTATGATTTTATCGGGAAGCGTTACGATGTAGGAAACAAACTTGGATTTTTACAGGCAACGGTGGAATTTGCTTTGGACAGAGACGACCTGAAGGAAGAGTTTGGAGCATATTTAAAGGGTATAATTGAAAAACTGTAATAAGATGTTGCTGGGACAATCAAAATAGAATAATGATTAATAATATTATTGCCGATTTAACCGGGTTGTGTGCCACCTTGGATTAAATCGGCAATAATTATTTTTTGAATCGGGATATATCAAAAGCTGGTTATTTAGTTATTTAATTGGGGATTTGTATTGATAACTTACTTCTTTTCCGTTTACCGTTATTTCAATGTATTTGACATTTTGGGCGTTATCGGGGTTAAGACCGTTAACATTAAGCCCCGCAGTGCCAAAGTATTTGATTCCGTTGTCGGCATAGCATGTTTCATGGCTTTCGCTATAGAAGACCCAAATATTCTTTCCGGTTTTTTCTTTGTGTTCAATGAGAATATCCTTGAACAGCTTTGCTTCCAGGGAATCGGTGAAAGTGTCCGGGGGGTTCTTCATAAATATGAAGATATTATCTCCGGTATGGGAATTAAGCTTGTCAAGGAACCACTGCCATTGACCGGAAGAGCTGGTTCTTATGCTTTTATCAGTGGTATTGAGCACAATCAACCGGCTGCTGCCAATATCCAAATGGGTATTGGTCTTTAAATCTGAAATGTCTTGGATGCTTTTTACGTAATTATCAGCCTTAGCTTTATTGTAGAACTTTGTGTTTAACAGTTTTTCAAGCATGTTTTCAGGACTATTTTTTCCGGAGAAAACGGAGATTTTGATTGAATCGTTATTTAAAACCGCTTCTCTGTTGTCTTTGTCGGAAAGGACAACATCCTTTGGAATGGTGCTTTCGTTAATTTGAGGGAATGTTGCCTTGCTTATACTAATGTCGTCGATGTAAATGGAACCTGAGCTGGGCACGGGATTAACCTGCACAAGGTATACCTTTGTAAGTTTGGTCGGCGATTTAATATCCCTAAGTGAAGCAAATACCCGTTTCCATCCGGTCCAGCTCATATCCCTGGTAAAATCGACAAGGTGCTTTTGACCGCTGGCGTCAACTACTTCAGCTCTGAGCCAGTTGGGATTTTCCTGGGGATTGTTTACCCACATGGTGATTTCGGTAGTGTTGCCGCCAAGGTCAATACCTCCGTCGGGAAATACCAAGTATGCAGCCCTGGTTCCCTCCAGATATGAAAAATCGTAACTGAGTTTTCCGGAGTAATTTCCGGATTTTTTTTCTTCTGCTGAAATTTCATATGAGCCGGGTAAATTTGCAGGTACTGTTTGGAACGAGCCGTTTTGCTTTTCGAAATTGTCTACAGTCTGAAGAGATTCCGATGCAACCGATATAGCACAATAAGCACGGGCATCGCCTAAAGCAACTTCTATATATCCGGTACCGGATTTTATCGCAGTAATTTTATTTTTCTCTATGCTTACTATATCTCCGTTAACTGTCCACTTAAGGTCAGTGGGGGTTATATATGAAGAGTAGCCGTTGTTGTCAACTCCCTTTACACTAAAGGAATGAGAACTTCCTTTCACAAGATTGACCTTTTTGTCACTTATAATCAGCTTATTTGGTGCTTCCAAAGCTCTTATGGTGGTACTTGCTTTTACACCGTTTACTGTTGCTGTTATAGTACCGATACCCGGAGATTCCGGACGGAAGGCATTTCCCTCAAAGCTTCCTTTAATGCCGGAGACACTCCATTTGACAGCAGTTTGGTCAACAGATACGGGGTTGAAATTTGCATCATAGCCCTTGACGGATATCTGGCTTGTTGTATTTACAAATATATTGGGCTGGGTTTCAATTATCATACCTGCAAGGGAGGAAGAAGGAGCAACGGAAAATACGCCTATAGCTGTGGAAATACTTCTTAATCCTCCGTCGGAAGGAGTATTTACAACTTTTAGGTCATGGGTTCCAAGAGTTCTCGAAACCATTGCGGTCGAACCGCCGCCATCGAGGTTTACGGCATTATAAGCCCCAAGACTTAGCATTAAATTTGCCAATTCCCTTTGGGTCATACCCTTGCTTGCCGCTTGACGGCCGTCAACGGTTACAAGCAGTAGCTCCTTACCGGATTTTGTAGTTCCTGCGGCAGTACGGGGATGAACTCCGGTTATCTCATAGGAGAATTTTTCGGGTATTTGACCGTCTTTTACAAGAATGGCGCTGCCTGTTACGGCCATTTCGATGTTTTCCCAGTCTAAAACTGTAGAAAATGAGATTTCCACAGGGTCTCCCTCTTTAAAGTGTTGAAGAAGATACTGTGCGTTTGCCCCTCTTGATATAATTACATAACCGTTCTTGGGAATTTCGACAGCAGGAAGATTTTGACGGATTTCCGCAACAGTATCATTGACAACCACTACTTCCACCAAATCGGAATATTCCTGGGATGCGCCAAGGGAATATTTGTCCCAGGCGCCGGTCCATATGCTTATATCGGTATATTGGAAAGGACTGGGCTTGTTGTATTGAGTAACCCTTGCAGTGCTTCCGTCCGGAGCGTGTAAAGTTATATCTGTTTTCCAAAAATCAAAATAGACATTGTTTTCCTTGTCGATGGCCAAAGTTGCCATGGAATCGTTGTACCTGTTATATTCGGAATCCACAGACAGAAATTTTCCTGACTGCATTACAGGTCCGTCGGGATAACCCTTTCCCGATTCGTTTTTCAGCCAGTTGAAAAAGCCGGCATTTATTGCCGCAACAGCACCGGCCGATTGCGCCAGATTTTTTACATTAGTGAGGTTTTTTATAGACTCCGAGTTTATAAGAGTGTCAACCTTGACGTTCGGATTCTCAAGGTCAACCCTCAGTACGTTGATTTTTTGCCATCCGTCATCGGTAAATCTTGTGATGGTTTCTAAAGTCACACCGGAAGTAACTGTTTCTCTTGTTTTTGACTCATAAATGGTACCGGCGCTGACATTGCCGAATGAAATCATAAAAATCAGAGATAAAATTGCAATAATGGATACGCTTTTTCTTATGTACTTCATAGACTTTCCTCCTGTACAGTTTTTAGTTATGTGTAAAGTATTACCAGTTATCTATTCCTGAACGCTTGACGGCACCAAAAATATTGTTTTTTATTTCCCGGTTTTCCTTTTTCAAATCCGACAAAAGGTCCTTTATATACTGCCTTTTTGTATATCCGTTGGCAGGACAGGGGTTGTGTACCGGTATTATATTATTTACCTTTATGAACTCTTTTACAAGCTTTTCCTCAGTATATATCAGAGGCCTTATCAGGTAGAGGTCTTTTCTGTCAAGGTAGGTTACCGGTGAAAAAGTATGAATTCTACCTTCATAGAAGGTGCTAAGGAGCAACGTCTCAATGACATCATCCATATGATGGGCAAGAGCAACCTTGTTGCAGCCAAGTTTCTTGGCGGTATTGTGCAAAGCACCGCGTCTGAGATTTGCGCAAAGGGAGCATGGATTTTTCTCTTTGCGCTCCTCGAATACAATTTTGCCGATGAGCGTTTCTTCGATGGTATAATTGACATCAATTTTTTCGCACAACTCTTTAACCGACGAAAGGTCAACTTCTCCAATTCCCATTGTAAGAGTTACAGCCTCAAGCTCGAACTTTACCGGCAAAAAATTCTTAAGCTGTCTTAGAGCAACTAAAAGTGTAAGACTGTCCTTGCCGC
>ERZ795045.2212-NODE-2212-length-19641-cov-8.988563_pt1 | contig 19641 bp, 21 predicted proteins | sample MGYA00375129_ERZ795045 | MGnify/ENA primary metagenome ERZ795045 (study PRJEB30174, sample SAMN05720166) | activated sludge metagenome | isolation source: anaerobic digester from wastewater treatment plant | place: Japan | collected 2015-05-15 ...
GCCAGATTAAGATATTATCCATACTACACCCCCCACTTCAGGGATAGAATTGCATCGGTGGTGCCTGCGCTTCCTTACTTCCTCTTTCTCCGCTTCCATAATTCTATTGCCGCCACTACTACCACAAAGATGATTACATACACCACGAAGCTTATCCAAAAGTACTCATGTTCCATATAAGACCCGCACGTAGACGGATGGCTGAGCAATCCATCAAAATGCCCACAAGTGGACTGATTGCTGACCATTCAGGTATTACTAAGCACAGAAGCCCCTCCTTTCTACCGCACAAAGACCTGTAACATCCCCTTCTACGTCGGCAAATCCGGCCGCTCCAGCTTCCGTTTAAACAGTTCATTCTTTTCCGCATAAAGTATGAAGGCGATATCATTTGCTACTCGTTGGTTAATCCTTTGGAGTTCGCAGAATATAGCCGGGTTGATGTAAATATCATTACATACGTCTAAATTCACACATAAACAACCACCGCCGGGGCACCGCAACTTGACGGGACAGTCATGGCAACTTCCATTTTCGGGACGGACCTTGCTGAGATCCCACTCCTGAGCTTTTTTCAAAGCTTCTTCATCCCATCCAGTAAATACGTTCCCGAGGATAGGACCACCCCTGGCAATAAACCTGTGGCAAGCGTAGATATTCCCCATCGGATCAATTCCAACCCCAGCTGTGGCCAGCCCACATCTTGTGGACTGCCTTTCCTCCACGGAAAAGATACGTAAGGCATCATCCAGGGGTTTAACCACAGTGTTTTTCCCTTCACGTAACCGGTTCAGATAGAGCTTACTTATCTTGAGTAGCTCCTGTTCATATAGGGCTATATCGTCAGGGGTCCATTCCACTTCGTAGACGGGATCAATAGCAAAGATAACGAACCCCATTTTAAGCAGTTGCTTGAAGTCAGAATACAGGTATTTGAGGATGGGAGGAGAGATCGTCCACCTTATGATCGGTTGTATACCATTCTCCAGGACAAGCTGCGCTTTTTCCAGCACCAACGGCCCGCTAGGTTCCCCTGATGGGAAAACTCTTTTGTTCTCCGGATGGGGCAACCCATCTAAAGACAAAATCATGCTGACCTGGTTTTCTTTGAGCCACCGCACCAATTCTTCGTCGAGCAGAGTAGCGTTAGTAGTAAGGCCAAAAGTAAAGTTTTTACGGGCTATCTTGCCCCGTTTCTTAGCGTAGCCAATAACATCCTTCATAAGCTCCTTCTCAAGCAAGGGTTCCCCGCCGAAGAAAGAAAGCCCCACTGTGGTGGCGGTGGAGTTTATCAGCAGAAAATCAATTACGGCCTTTCCAACCTCATAATTAGATGACGCTTGAATGTATTTTTCATCAAACTTTGTGAAACAATATTCGCAATCCAAATTACATCGCGACGTATTGAACCAGGTAACATGGTGTAATCTATCCATAAAAGCCCCTCCTTGTTTAAGCATAAGTAGATTGACAAACTTTTGCGCATACTTGACAATTATTACAATTTTGACAACTAAAACATAGATAACATGAGCTTTGAAAAGAAACACAACTCCTGCAACTATCGCAACGGGCGCAAGCCACGCAACTATCACATGTAACGCATACTTGACAGGTAATACATGACCTACAATTCTCCCCTCTTATAAATAACGGCATTCACGACCCTCCATTATTAAGATTGAGCAGAAATACAGCTTTGGCAATCATCACAAGAATAGCAATAAAAACAATGTACACAAGCAGCGCATAACTGACAACTATAGCAATATTGACAATTATAACAGCTCATACAGCTATCGCAATTAAAACAACTATTACAAGATTGACAAGTAATGCATTCAACGTCCCGGATATTACTCGTCCGCACAACCTTTCGTCTAATTAACAAAGCCATCCTACTACACCACCCCCACATAAATCTCTAGCAGTCTTTGGGTCACCGTATAGGACTTACTACTGCTCCGGATATTGACCTCCACCAAGTGGGAGGAGTTGTTAGGCCAGTCCCCGACATCAATGGTCCCCTGGACAAGGTTACCTTGAGAAGTGGATTGGGTTGTCAACACCAGCTTTTCCGCCCCGTCGATTTTGACCTGCAAACTAGCCGTACCATTCGCATTGGATATCCATAATTCAGCGATGATGTTGATTTTCTTGATGTTGTATCCATAGGAGGTGGATTTGACCATCCTGACGGTTTTAGGCAGTTCGGTAGTTGAAGGGTAAGATGTTGAAGTGGTGGTGACCTGGGTTTCATCCGCTGCATAAGGAACCACCGGGAAATTCCCCCGGTGGATAACAGGATTACCGTTTACATTCAGAGTTTTTGGCCCAGACTCGATCTGAAGGTCGACAACCCCTTCCGCGCTCTTTACCAACTTGATGCCCTGGTCCCCGATCTGGAGACCTTGCTCAAATAGCACCTCCCCGGTAAATGTGTCTCCGGCCTTATCCGCTTTGCCAGCAACATCCTCGGCGGTGGCTGCCCCAATGTCGGCCGGGGACAAGGCGTCAGCCCCGCCAGTGGAGTGACTAGACTTGTGAGTAGACGGAGTGAAGGATTCAGGCCTGCCCCCAAGATTGTCCCAGGTGAAATCCTGCGCACTGAGCGCCCCTATAGAAGCCGGAGTAATTGGGTCGGAGCCTTCCGCAGCATGGGAGTCCGCGTGTTCATCGGGAGGGAAAGCGTCGGGCTTACCCTCAATCACATCCCATTCTGATTTCCCGCCACCAATCTGTGACCATTCACCAGTATCGTAAAAAATCGTCCCGTCATCGGTGGAAATATAAACCATGCCGCTATCGGCGGCTTCAGGCCGTTCCGCTAGAGGTCCGGCCTTGATAGTAGGAACTCCGCCCATGTTTATGATTTTGGTCCCCAGCTCCAAGATAGCCTGGTTAATTTTTTGCGCTCCAGTGTAAAGGGAATCTTTTCCCGGACCGGAGAGAACAATTTGTTCAGCCATGTCCATTCATCCCCCCTTTACGACACTATCAGTATAAGGCGTTTTGACTTCGGAGTAATCAGCGCCGATGTTGATGAGCTGTTAATACGTAGGCGAATTGTTGTTGCGGGGTTATCCAGCGTCGCGGTATAGCGATATTGGTAAAAGTTCGCGTCTACCCGTTTTGAAGTCGGGGCATTGAAGGTATTCCAATTATCACCGTCATCCACAGAATACTGTAATACCTGGGAGGTTCCGGAGGGGACATACATATCAAGATAAACTAGGATATTGCTAAACTCTGGCGCAGTAACTTGCTTACTTACATACACCCCGGAATCTTTGTAACTCAGACCGACCAGAATCGCAGTTTTAGCCTGTATAACCGGGGAAGTCTTAAAGCCCTTACGTAAAATTGCTCTTACATAAACCGAGGTTTGAAGAGAGCGCAAGAGAGTTGCATCCCCATTAGCTAGTGGAAACCATTGTGCTCCATCCGGGGACCATTGCCACAGGAGATTACAGCCGCGCGGAACCAACTGTGCTGCTGCGACAATTAATTGGCCTACTTCATTTGTAGTAACTGAATCAAACTGAAGAATGGCTTCGTTTTCAAATACGGCCCCATAGAGCTTGAACTTCATGTCCATTTCCTGGTGGGCCGTCCAGGCTGTGGCGTTCGATGATGAAAATAATACGCCGATAGTGTATGGTTGTCTAGTTACCTTAGTTCCGCTAATCAAGTCATTTTCTGCCATCCTCGCAACATACAAGCAGTATTGGTCGGAATCCGTCACAGCCACGATAGCGTATTCCGTATCAGCAAACAAAAGTACAGGTTCATCAAAAGTCACCTTAGTCTCTGCGGAGCCATCCTCGGACACATTAACCTCTGCCGGTAACAGCGTTTTTGACACCATCACCGTAGCCCCAGGATACCCGTTTACGACATTTCTGATTTGGATAGTAACAGTCTTGGTAGAACTTTTCCTACCAAAATAAAGACCGACAGCCGTGATAAAGCGGTCTTCGGTCAAAGTAAACGTTTGTGCCAACGGGTCAACGTTTGTTGGCCAGGGGATTCGCCACCAGGTTGTTTCTTCAATCACCTGACGCCGCCCAATCCCTGTAAAACTAGCAACAGCCTCATTTTGGATAGTCATTTTAGCGGACCTCCCCTAAACATAGTTAAACGCCCGGACTTCACGAGTTCCGCTGCGGATATCCGGCGGAATTACAAAGGTCGCGGTAAACTTTCCATCAACATCCGCTCTCACCGTACCCGCATTTGTACCAGCCGCAGTAGGAGCTACCGGCGTCAATTCTACCGGCACTCCGTCAAACGTAACCTGGATATTATCGGAATCCGGGAGGAAGTTCTCACCTCTAATTGTTATTGGAATCTGCCGCATGGTTTCAACCTGTTCATCCATTAAAAGCGCCGTAGTGGTATGGGAAGTTCGCCTATTGACGGGGGAAACCCACCAACTTGTAATAGTTTTATGGATATGGGTAACCTCCATCCAAACGTCCTCGGATGGGTCAAGGAAGATTACCCCGACATTACCCCAAACTGCATAGGGGTTCACATTCATACATTCGGTAGCAAGATTCTGTTCAAGGATAACCTCTTCAGTGTACGGCAACATATAAAGCCGTCCTTTTAAAACAGCTGTAGTATTTACCACATCCGCCACTAAGTCATGTTCCTCATAATTCAGAGGCAGGACCAAAGTTTTATTATCAGGGTCAATCGACGCATCCCAGAGGGGGTGGTAAATATCGCATTTCTCAAAGTTTGTGAAATTGTCCGTCATTGTACCAACCCTGGCTACATCTGGATCGCTTGTCTGGGCAATGGTGTCAAGTTCAGTAATCGCCATGTTGTATTCTACCCGTTCTAACCTCTCCAACATGGCTCGTAACTCCAGCATTGTAAGCCGTTGCGGTCTGTAATTAGTTACCACAATATCCGCCGCTTCCGCATCAGGAGGAAAATAAATTTCACCTAATGCCAAGACATTTGGGGGCTCCCCAGGGGCATATGGATACACATCAGGCTGCCCGCTAATAACTTCAAAATCGCCGCCAGGCTCAAGATAATACAAGTCCCGCCTGCCAAGGTAAAAATCATAGGTTATTTGGAAGGTGGACCCATCGACCGGAAGATCCCCTGCTAGAAACTCTACGTTATTACCATTCAAAGTATAGTCCGTTCCAGAAATCATTGTCTTAATGTACCGGTAAGTAACGCTGTAAGTCGAACCTCCATCTGGTTCCGTACCATCCAAGGACCAGTCTACGCTGTCGCCCGTTTGCTGATAATCAACCCCCTGTTGATAAGTAGTTACACCTTGCGAAATAGAAACAATAGCAACTACCGGAGTTTTCGGCAATAGATCCGTCGTTCCAGGAAGGCTACCTCTGGTAATATCCTCAGTCTTTTCCACAATAGCGGTCAAAATATTGATTTGCTTAACAGGCGTCGAATTCAATGAATATTTATTAATCCCGGCTTGGTAAGTTTTGGTTTCATTTACCACTTGGCGAGTGGTTTTTGCTTTAGCCACCGGGATTTTTGTCGGAATCAGTTTATCAATCTCCCGTCCCAATACATACGCCTTCCCTGCTTCAATAACCAGGTTTACGTAATCTTCATCTAACGCTTCGATAAACCCGTCCATACCAAAAACAAGAAAACTCCCCGAAGTGTCGTAAGTCCGACGCGCTAGGATTGGCGTAATCCCCTCTAACTCCGGTGGAACCGCTGCCAAAACAACAACCCCGTCCTGGAGCCGAAACACAGGAAAAGCCGCAGGATCGTTAACTACCCAATTCAGATTAGCAACACGCCGGTCCATCCCAGGCATTCCGTAGTTTTGATAACCAATGGCCGGGTCTTTTAATGTCGGATCGTCTTCATGGGTAATAATTTCATAGGTAACTTTGAGCCCAATTACCTCCTGACCAATTCCCGTGATAACGACGCTAGCGCCCGCTATATCATAGATCATACCGTCATAATAGATACTACCTTTAGTTATGTCAGCCTGGGTTTTAGCATCATCAACGCTGATCTGGCAACCGTCGATAATGTGTCCAGTCCCAAACAAAACATCCCCAATACGTCGGTCTCGATAAATAGACATTGACTGTAATTCAGCAACTTCCGCAGACTGAAGACGACGGCCAGGAATAGGCAAAAGCTCAAACCATCTCTTCGACGGATCAAAGCGATTATAGTAAGCCGCCATTTATATTTCCCTCCTCCCTAAAATTCGATGACAAATTCCACGAAATTCTTTTGACTACCCCGCCGCTTAATCTTTTCCCGATTGGTGATAGCTTCCAGTATGCCGTAGCTTTGGACCTGGTCCGGAAGCAGGACAGTTGCCCCAGGAGGCACTCCCTCGTTAAGCACAACTCCAGAAAATACCCCCTCCTGCCGGAAGGTAACTACCGGGAATTGGTCGTACATCAGCCAGCCAGCAACGTAGACCCAGCGAGCTCCTGCGTCCAGGGCATCTTCCAGGCTGGTAGGCAAAGGAAGCCCCCGGAACCTCTGCGCGTACATCTCGATCTCGCCTTCAGGGTCGGGTACCGCCATTTTTAGCGGGTCCGGCTTGACCAGACCCATGATTTCATCCAGCGCAGCGCTTGTAAATGCCGGAGCGGGAGGGTTTTCCTCATCCGGCCAAGGGGTTGACCGGCCAACCGCTATCCATACATCATTTTTAATAAAAAACTCATAGGCTTGCCTTACATGCTTACCAAGGGTATCAGTAGTCTGAGCGTTCAATATATCACCCCCAACTTGTAATGATCATATGATTATTTGTAAATACGGAGCCCAGTTACCCGCATTATCCATACTACCCTCACAATAATTTACGCTTGCAATCCCCTGTTGGGAGGATGTGTATTAATTTCCATCTCGCTTGTAGTTACCTTGCTCACTGCTCCAGGATTGGAATCATCCGTCCAGTACCTATTTTCGTCAAAAAACGCTACCGGGGAGAACCAATGCGTTATCTTTGCGAGCGATTTGTTTTCTATGCTGGTCGTTACCCTAGAACAAGTTAAAACCATCTGGCCGGACAAATAATTATCAGGCGAAGGGAAGATATAGCTGGGATATAATGCGATTGACGAGTAAGATTGTTCGGGAATCTTCGGCACCAGGCTCTTACTTTTCACTGCCAACCAGTATCGAAACCCAGCCATTCCTGCCAAAGCGATAAGCTGTTGGGCCACCTGGACTTCATCCGGATCAACGTAGATATCTGAGATGAGCGGGCCTATATAAATCCCGTCCGCAAAATAAGCATCGTTGCCAGATAGGACAATACCCTCCTCCGGGCACAGCTTATAGGTCTCCACGGCTTCAATGTCCAAAGCTTGGAGCATCTCCAGGTTTAAAGCCCCGCCGCCACGCATCTTGGCGTACACTTCCTCACGGGTCCTGGCATCATACTCACGCAGCCATAGCCAGAAACCTTCGTCCGGGCAAGTGTTGGCGAAAAACGCCTTCCACAGGTAGCCAATAGCGTCCGGGACCTCCTCCCCCAAGGCATCCATGAGCGCCTTCATAATGCGGCTTTCACGGTAGTAAAGAGGCAAGTACTTGAAAAGATCAATCGCCATAACTAATCCACCACCGTTATATAGACGTGTGGATCTAGCACAGTATCCGGCGCTAGAACCAGCTGCGTCCCGACAGGTTCAGTAAGGAAGGCATCAGCAGCCCCAGCATTTATGATAGCCGCAATCAGTTTGGAAAACAGAACAGTCCCACCAATCCCCACAGTGGTAAGGTAAGCCATAGCCACATCCTCTGCCGTGAGCACGTCGATGCCAGAAACAGTAATTCGGAAATCAACCGGCAGGATTTCTGCACCTTTGACCGTAGCATGAACCCCCAGGGGTTTCTTCGCATCTACCACGGCCTGAACCCTAGGCACCAGCTCTGCTATTTGGTTTGGCGGAGCCCCGATAATCACATCCACTGAACCAATACCTCTGGCAAGGGCTACGCAGTGGGCTGCCTGAACCCCGCCTACAGAAAGTGCCCACCTCTGGTAATCCGTCTCCGTCCCGCCACGTTCTGGATTACGCTTAAAGAAAAGGATCCGGTTCCGGAGGATCTCATCATCCTCCGCATCCACCCCACCTGTAGAAGGTGCTGGGTTGGTAACGGAAGAAACCACAGGCACAAAATCCACCAGCAGGTTAACGACATCGTTGGGAACATTGCCTTCCTCACCAGGATTTAGGCAGGTGGCCGAGACTAATGCTGTACCATCGATGCCGATGACCGCCCGCTCGTCGGTCTCAAACATAATACTTGTACTCTGTACCGCGACCTTTGTCCCGGCAGGAATCTCCCCGCCTGGGTTCCCTGTGAATAATAGCTCTACTGTTGCTGGAACAGCTGGCGCCCTGGAAATCCCGAAGTCCCCAGCCATATGGTCCAGCCATTCGCCATACGCATGGAGGGCAAACGCTTGCATAAGAACAAACATGAGAAAGGACGCCTGCTTTGCATGTTCGTAAGACACCGGAGCCACGGCATCCCAGATATACGACCCTTCCGATTTGTCGATGTAATCCGGTATGCGGTCAAGCGTCCGCTGTAAGATTTCGTGGTATTGTTGCTCTTTGAATAGATCCGTTATCGTTATCGCCAAAATCCCACCCCCTTTACATGGCCATGTCCATCCTGCCGGATAGTTCAAGCTGGGAACCCTTTGCCGTCAAAACATAGCAATCAAAGGCTACCCCATCATCCAACCACATGAACGAGAAGCCTCCCACCTGCCCGGTTCGAGGGTCCACCATCAAAGTTTCAGTAACCATCCTGGCAATCTCACTTTCAATAGCGGCCCTACTCAGCGCCATCCGGAAAAGCTTGTGAAGCTCACTACCGTAGTCAGGAGAATAGATTACATACCTATACCGCATGGTCAGAAGCGCCTTTTGGCACCACTCGTAGTACGCCTGGGTTTCGTCCGCTTCCTCTATTCTCCTAGCAGCTGTCAGCCGGAACTCCCCTTCGTCAAAGTCAAATATCCAGGATCGGCCAAACTTCACCTTCCGGTTCAACCTGGCACTGGGGGTGGCCGGGACTCCAATTGTTGGAAATAGACTTGGCATTATTCAAACCTCCGCTCAATCAGCCAACTGGCTGACCAGTTGCCCCGCCTCAGCCAGGGCCTGTAGACTCTTTCAGACGGCACAGGATAACATGGTCCTGCCCGCCACAGACTGGCGCTACCAGTACCCGGTCGCCAACCTTGATGCCGTCCTTGTAATTGATGTGAACCTTTATGGTGGTATCGGGCAGGCAGTCCGCCTCTTGAACATGGAAATCGAACCGGGTTAAATCGGAGTATTCAGTCTCCGCATTGTCCATTCCGTCAGGTTCGACTGGGGATGCCAACTTTATCACCCTGGATGGAATGGGGATCTCTATTTTTACCTCCCAGTCAGCTATCAACGGGTCTTTAATCTCATGTTTGAAATTGTCCAGCTTGACCCAGACCCGGTCAACCGTGTGCTGGTTGGACTTGAACACTTTCGTTATCGTGCCAAGTTCACAACCAAGCCCCTGGACAGCTCTCGCAGCCCGCCTACCCATTAGCGCATCAAGTGATCGAGCCAGGCGAAGTGACGGATTCTCCAAGGTAATACCTCCTCAGCACATAATCCGGATAACCCAGCTCCAGGACACATTTCCCTGGGTGGGACTGGTTACCGAGTGTCCGCGTTAGATTGATGACTATGAGTTCGTCATAGCCCACAACATACTTCCCGGTTACATCTGTCATGCCTAACCTAACCTTATCACCCGCCCGTAGGTCCATCAGCTCCTCCCAAACACTCGCCGTTATGATCTCCTCTATCGGAACAATCTGTCTTCGGCTGGCTACATCCGCCTGGGCCTGGGTGTTGATCCTGCTGTCAATCTGGATTCGGTAACGGGTGCCATATTCGTCCACTTCCCCAGTTGCACTGCCATAGACAGGCTCCCTGGTTCCACCCCGCTTGTTCCCTACGTATTTCACCTGGGTATCCTTGTCTAGGAGGGTCCGCCTCTGTACCACCCTTTCGAGGTTTACTTCGGGAACAAGCGTTGGGACGTTTGAATTAGAACCCAGTTCAACCATATCCAGTACTCGACCATTGGAGCGTACTTTGAACATTCGCCCGCTTTTTTTCGCAGTTTCCTTTATATCGGCATCAATCATAGAAGCCAGGCTCCGAGGCCGGTAGATAGCTTTGTCCAGAGGTTGGCCTGTGTTCGCCACGCGGCCCAAGGGGATACCCCAGGTCGATGCGTAAAGCTGAAATCTACTAGAGGCCGTCATATCCGCCGCTAGGTTAAACTCGTCCTCAGACTCGAGATACCTTGCCCGACAATAGGCTTTGATATCAAGGTCTTTTAGTCCCCGGTTCTCACTATCTATTTCATGGATAATACCATCAAACCTGACTACGTCATTCTGAAGCGTGTCTATGATTTCAATTGTCTGCCCTGGAGCTATAGTTGGAAAATCATCCCCAGTAACCACAATCCTGATATTTGTCCTCAGCGCAAGCTCATCCAGTGATTCCTCCTGGGTGATCTCCTGTACCAAATCTCCCAAATAAAAACGCCCGGCCAGGCGGACGTCATACCTAAAATATTCATCTCGGAAATCTGAAATCACAAATCAGAGCACCCCCTTTTGTGCCGCTGGTTATGCCGCTGGCAAAGTTAATACCATACCGGGCAGGATGAGGGAGGGGTTCCCGCCAATAATATCACGGTTCAGCTCGTAAATATCCTGCCAACGGGTAGGGTTTCCAAGTAGCCTGGCAGCTATTTCCCACAGGCTGTCACCGGCCACCACCGTATAGGTTATGACAGACTCTCTCTCCACATCCGGACGCAAACCCCTTGACCCCTCGCTGACCATTTCCATATCCGGGCGGCTTTCAGTACCCAGCAACCCCGCCGGAACCATCGGAACAGTACGGACCCCCACCCGGCGATATGTACGGGCAATAAAATCGTAATAAACATCCCCTGGTTCACCGCCTTTGAACTGGCTGACATGTGCCGCAACCAGAACCAAGGTGTTTATAATTGTTTCTGTGATAATAAGCCGCACAGGCCGCCTGGACTGGGTCCAGAATGTGAGGTTATTCATGGCCTCCTGTGGGTCAGGGAGGTCGGGATATTGGCAGTAGGAGTCATAATCCCGAGGGAAAAAAGAGGAAAAGCTGATTTCTTTCAACTTTTCCCCTTTCGGAAAATCCACTTCCCCAAGGTTGAGAAGCTCCACCGTTTCATACAGTTTTTCTCGGTTTATGGTAACCTCCTCGGGATTGACCGGGAGGTGGAGCAGGGTTCCAGTGAATTCATCAATCAGGTAGAAGTCCATACAGAACCACCCTTCATTCTCGATAGCATTTTACTGCCATTATATTACCACGGGAGGATTATCCATGACTATATTCTGTTCTCTATCGCATTTGCAAGCTCTCTGGTGATTTCCCACTTGACCTGTTGCTTGACCTGCTCTCCAACCTGCTCCGCAATATCCTCCACGTCAAGGCTGGATCCACTGATATTAGCAGTAATGTTGGCAATAGAAATGGGGACGTTCAATTCCTGCACCTGCCCGGATAATTCCGGACCGTAGTCAATCCCGTCATAGAGCAATCCAGTCTCCGCCCCAGATCCGGCAAGGGCTAGGGCAGGCATGGCCGGGCTAAACACATTATTTATCTGCTGCCACAAGCCTAAGCCCCGTTCTCGTATACGCTCAGGTGACCGAGAAAATGGAATCCCTGCTTCTGGTCCAGCCTCGGTCACAAGTTTAGAGCTACCAAAAATACCCCCTTCGGCATGGGGGGCAATGCCAAGAAAACGGCCTGCCTGCTTCCATAGTTCAATACCCCGGTCTCTCATTTTACTGGACAGCGGTATGATGGCTTCAGGGCCAGCTTCAGCCACCACACCCAGGTGAGGACTGCTAAATATGCCACCTGCCGCGTGAGGCTCAACAGGAGTTGCCCCCGACGCCCCAAAGCTCGGCATCACAAAGGATCCCGCCCGGTTAGCCGCATCAGATAAGGCCCCGGCAAAGCTCAAACCTCTTGAGATAACCTCATTGGCCACATTCTGCAGGTTTGCTGCAAAGGCTGTTGCAATCCCGGTAATGGTCCACGCCTGCTCCGACCAGGCGCCCATCCGGGCAATGATTTCTGTGGCCTGGTTCTGCAGGTTTGCGTTAAAGCTGGCGAGTATTGCTGTGTATTCGGCAGTAACCTGAGAGGCGGGTACTAACAACGCCTGAAGTTGAGCAGCCTCTTCTAGCTGTACAGCCTCAAACTGTCGGAAATCTGCCATCCCTGTGGCCGGGGGAGGAGTTGTTAACTCTCCAGCCTCTGCTGGTTTCACAGTAACTAACCCCTTACCGAATTTCCTGCCGCCAAAATACCCAACAATACCACCAAGAGCAGTGCCGATGACGGTACCAATACCAGGGAGGATCGCAGTGCCGATTGCAGCGCCCAGTTTGGCACCACCCCAGCCTCCGGCGAGGCCAGTACCAACTTCGGCAGCCTTCGCCACTTTTCCGGCAGTCGTCTTTTCGGAGACGACTTCAAGCGCTCCCGTACCAATTGCGAGCGGCCAGGCTACCCGACCAAAAAACCTTCCCACTCGGGACACCAACCCTCCAGCCGCCGCAAGGGCCTCCGAACCATACCCCGCAGCCCTGCTAGCAACTCCAGCCAATCCTGCTTCTTCCGCAACGGCTCCGATTGGGACATTTGTTATTCTTCCAGCGGAGCTCAGGATAGGGACAGTCTCGCCAGCTGCTGTCACCCCAGGGGAAACGATGGGAGGGACCGCCGGTGGTTTTATTATGTTCCTCCCTATCCACCTGCCGGCACTGAACGCCTTCCTTCCAGCTCCATAAAGACCACGTAATATTAGGCCACCACCCAAGAGGGAGAAAAGCCCCCCAAAAGCCAGAGCACCAAAGATATTCCCTTGCCCGATTTCTTTTGCAGTGATCGTAAAGGCTCCTTTCAAGCCCGCTATCCAGGCCCTACCTGCAATCGACCCCAGCTTGGTGAATATGCTTTCAACTTTTTCCCCGCCTGGACCGTCCAGATAATTGTTAACTTCATCAAGTCCTCGGTCGATGAGGAAAATAATCTTGTCGCCGAAGCTCATTTCCTGGAATCGTTCGTCGCTGAACAATTCCTTGATGCGGGTATATACCCGCTCCATAAATTCCCCGACCTGTTCCCCGGCACTCTTAACCTGTTCCCGAAAATCAGCAAACTTTTTGCTTGCGGGGTCCAGGATGCCCGTAAGGTCCTGTAGAATTCTGGTGACAGGCTTTGCCATGCCTTCTCCGAAGTCCCAAACTACCAGTACGGCTGTTTCTCTTAAGCTCGCAATAAGAGCCAGCAGGTCATCGTTGAAGTCCTTCATTGGGAAACGTTTTTCAAGGGTCCGTACAATGGCCTCCATTGCTTTTTCGGCAGGAATGGCGGCTTTCCCTAAATCCCTGAGTTCGTCACCCGTAATACCCAGTTCTTCGGCCACCCAGGATAATGGAATGTTCAAGTTTTCCGTAACCTGGCGAAGTTCCTCCATCTGCAGGGTGCCTACAGCAGATATCTGTTTGAAGCCGTAAAAAGCCAGTTCTAATTGTGATAGCCCCGCGCCGGTATACATAGCAGCGTTACCAAAAGCATCCATTGCCCGCTCAGCGAAATCAGCAGTTTGACCGGTTGCCATAAGTTGTCCTGCCGTCTGGACGACAAAAGGCAACTCATAGATTGGGGATTTGACTGCATAATTCACAAACCGCTCAAAGTTCTCCCTGCCCTCTTCCACAGAACCGGAATAGAACTCGATAGACCGCCGGGCACGGTCCATTTCTCCGGCCAACTTGAGAGGGAATCCAATGGCCGCCGCAACCCCGGCACCTCCACCGATAAGGGCCAGCGGGCTGGTAACCGTTGAAATAATCCGCTTCGCCACGTTGGTTACCCGGTCTACCCCTTCCAGGACAATCTTATGGCTACCCCGGGTTAGCCTGCCAATATTGGACTCTACCCTTTTTAAAGAAGAGGTAATTCTGTCCTGCATGGAAATCGTGGGGTTGACCCTTGTTCGGTGTAATACATCTGCCCGTTTCTTTGCACTCCCCAAAACCTTCTCTGTATTGGAGAGTTCGGTCCTGGCTCTTTTGTCTACACGGGGGGTCGCGTCCGTCTTACCAAGGTTACCCGCATGTTTCTGGGTGCTTTGTATAGTCCGGTCCAGGTTTTTTAGCTTAACCTCAGCCTGCTCGTCAGTCACATCCACCACAATGTCCATGCGATACATTTCATAATTTGGCATGACTTACACTACCCCCTCTCTTCCCACGTCTCGCGCTTTCGATCTCAATCTCCCGGCTTGCCAGCAGGAACAGCTGTTCCCCTCTAGGAAGCCTGTAAAATTCGCCGGGGCGCAGGTTATGCTTCACCCAAAAATCATATAATGCCCCTGCGAGTCCCCCGGCCTTGATTAGTTTTTTACGTCTTCCAACTCGATGTTATAACCAGACAGATCCAGGACTTTGTTTCCAAGGGCATCAAGCTCCCCAGCCCAAAGCAAGCGTTTGACGACCTGATCAGGGCCGGAGAGCTTACCTTTGACCATAAGCTTCTCGTCCCCCCAGCCTTTGAGCTCAATTACCCTCGGGTTTTCTTCATCCCCAATTACCATCCGGAGGCCGATTGTGGCTTCCGAAATAAGCAGGCAGTTGAACTTTTCCTCATCGAATTCGGTTGCCACCCGACCCCGCTTCTTCTCCTTGATAGTACACTGTTCCCGCAACTTACCGACCTTTGCCCCGGTAAGACCTTGCATATCAATCTCCAGATTGTAGCCATAACCGGGACGCTTGATTCTGTAATACCCTTTTGGGGGTTCAGATTTTCCTAGCAATTGTTCTATAATCTGCTCATCCGTCATTCCTTCAAACTCCGTAACCATTGTTTCCCTCCTTTCTCAATGAATCTTAGTCGCCCTCAATCGGATCCAAGAGCTCCACCCCCTCGAACACGAAGGGCCACTCATCCTCAATGAGGTCTCCAGCTCTCCAGTTGGCCAGAGCAATCTTTGTGAACTTGACATTCTTCAGCCGAATGCGCTCATAACCGAAGGCTTCCGGATCATCCAGCTTGGTAATGAGCTCCGTGACCACAGCCCCACGCCGGTCATCGGTGATAGGCAAGTTGAGCTGGATGAGGTCAGAGGTTACCTTGAAGCCGGTAATTGTTCCGGTTCCTTTCAGGCTGCCAAGTTTGTGCTGGGTCCAGCGGGTTCCGCAGACCAATACCTCTTTGTAGTCAGGTTCCACATCCGCAGTAACTGCAGTCACGTTAGTCTGCCATTCCCCTTCCAGGTATAGATACCCGTAATGGCCGTTAACAATCCTTGAAGTGTCCAGGAAATCAGCCAATTAATCCACCCCCCTATAGCACGTAGAAGTTTCCGAAGATATTTTCCATCACGTCGGTCAGACGTGCTCCGTAATTTAGGAACACCTGATCTGCCTCCGGCGTCATGGTCGCGCCTTCCCCATAGTAATTCGGGTCAAGCTGTACGAAGTAGCCAGTATTCTCGATAACTTCACCTTTGGCCAGCGTAGCCATATATTGCATACAGGCTCCAATCAGCGCCAGGCGGCCCTCTTCGGTGTTGTTAACCTTACCAATGTAATTGGCCTCTGCCGTCCTCTGGAGATCCTCAGCAATCGCATCCATGACCCGGATGCCCCGGATTTTCTTGAAGGCGTTGTTCTGATCTTGACGTAAAGTCACCAAAGAGTTGATGCCCTTCAGAACCTTCACAATCAAGCCGTCATGGATTAGCAGAAACACCCCATTTTCCACCGCCGTCTTCATTTCCGCCTTGGTCCACCTGCGATTCACATCACTGAACGGGGCGGACGCGTAGGTAGTGGACTCTTTGAGCTTTTGCCCCGCAATCAGGCCGGCAACCCAGGCCGCCACTTCAGCAGAGCTATATTCCACGCCGCCAAGGTAGCCCCCACAGCCGACGTTTACGATACCCTCATAGTTAGACGCCGAACTCCTAGCCACTGCTTGGTCAACCGCATCCGCAGCCTTATCGGCGGTAGCACTGCCCCCAATAACCCCGATAATGTGAGTCCCTTCCGAACGCAGGCGCTGGACCCAGGCTTTGAAAGACGCTTGTAAACCAGCATCAGTTACCCCATCAAGCGTTACCACGTTGAATGTCTGAGCCTCCATCGCTTCAAAAGCATCAAGATAATTCTGGTTAGTGATTTCTTCAATCCCAGAATCACCGCCTTTCAAAGGCTGGGAAGTCACATTAGCCAGAATACCATTCCCTTCTGATAACAAGCTTGCTTTAATCAGTCTTTGACCATCGTTGTTGATAGCAGCAACAGCTGCAGCAATTGTACCACTTGTGAAGGTAAACACTTTTTTGAGCGTGGTTCCTTCATAGAGTTTGATATCTTTCTTGGTTCCATCAACCGGGTTTGCGGCGACTGTAATTTTAAAGTCATTTCCGCGCTCACCTTTGTAATACCCCTCGATTTGTATCGCTGGCGTGGGTGGCGTTGCGGTATCACTCAATATTAACGAAGCCGCTGCAGCATTTCCATTATCCAGCCGATAAGCAATAACTTCTTTGGCCCCACCCATTAAGGCAAATCGCAAGGTTTTGTAAGCCGTGGCGCCTTCAGTATCGTTTGTGGTAAATAAATCAGCAGCCTGAGATTCACGAGTAATGGTCGTAAAAGTTTCTATTGGTCCCCAGTGAGCCTTCACCGGCACCATAACGACACCGCGAGCTCCGGGCTGGATGGCGGCCAAGGCTGCCGCCCGGAAGTTCATGTACAAACCGGGTATTTTCGGTAAGTCTAAGATATCCCAAGTTCCGCCTGCCAATTATCTCACCTTCCTTCTCAAGAACTCTTTAATGTACGCCTTCACTTCGTCCACGGCGAACTCGTTGTTGGTCACTTCTATCCCGTGGAGCGCCCCTACAACGACCTCCCGCTTCACCCCGAATATTTCTTGGGACTGGGCTAGAAGTTCGTTGAGTGGGTATTTGGTTTCCTCTGCCAAACTTATCACCTACCCTTTCTTTTTCTTAAGTTTAAAAGCGACCTCCTGCATTAATGGAGCAGGAGTGAACTTCCTCATAACAACCCTGCTCAGTACCGCTGTTACCTGCCCTGCCGTAAGCGCATCTGCCTGGAAGTTTGCTTTTACTCTTTCCACCGTCAGGTAGCGGGGCCGCTTTTCCTTCTCATCGGGGGTTTCATCTCCTTCCTCCACAGGTTCCTCTTCATCCCCGTTAGGTGGTTCGATGGGAGGTTCTTCCTCTTCTCCCGGCCCCTCGTTCTCGCTAAATTCAATTTTAAACGCTTCCCACAAGCCCGCAACGATGGATTGAGCGCCTTTCAGCTGCCCGTTTGGAGTATCGCCCAGAACATGGCAGATTAAGGTCTTGGTTTCCTTATAGACAGCCCGATTAAGGTCTTGGATTTCCTCCCCAGCCTCCCGCCATAGGATGCAAGGCTTCTGGTATCCCAAGGGCCATTTATTTGTGTAGACCGTCCAGTTATCCAGAAGACCCTCCGTCCAGCTTGCCAAGGCAGTAAGCCAGGGATCTTCAGGAGCCTTTTCTGTAACGGGGATGGGTTGTAATGCCAGGACAGTAAAACGCAAACCTCTGGTGATGATGTCCCACTCCACATCTACTACGTCATCTCCAACGACCCCCTCATAGATACAGGAGAAGGCTTCCCCAAATTCGGTGGTGAGGGGTTCCGAAAGGGTTTCGATGATACGTTGGGCCAGGGAATCCACGCTAACAAAGCTCGTCCGGGCCACGTTGGGCCAAATTTCAATATCCCGCCGGAACCCAGCCCAGTCACTCTCATCAACGTCTTTCCCCATGCTGATGACAATATAGGGCTTCTCGGTGTCAGCTCCCGCAGCATGGGGTTCAAAAACACGTTCCCCAACTTCCGCAATCGCTGTGAGAGCCTCCCTTATCGCTTCTCTCATTTAGTCCACCAATCCAATACAGATTTTTTAATTTTCGGCAAGCTCTTCTCCAGGGTAGGGCCTATAATAGCGTAGGGCCGGGAGCCTGGATGCCTGACCTGCTTCACCGGGTGACGAGCCCCAGGCCAGTAAAGAGCCTTCTTGTTTTTTGGCTTGATGATATGGGGTGGGGTCCCTTCCTCCAGGAATATCCCGTACTCGACCCCGTGGGACAAGTACAGCAGAAGGGTGCTGTCGCCACTACGATCAACTCCAGAGTGGAGGGATTGCCGAGCATGGGCCGTCCTATCCCGCCAGCTTGCCCCTAGCTTCGCCTCCCTCTCCAGATGACCAGCCCAGTTAAGCAGCAGTGCATGCAGACCCGCCTTTTTCCTCTCGATATGATCCTTCACTTTGGTAGTCGGAGACACGAGGCATCACCCTTCCCGGAGCAGGTTGTTTTGCTTCAGCACCATGTAGACCGCGCCTTCAAGCCTTTCAACTTGTTCCTCGCTGAGTCCAAGGCGCATAAAAACATCCATACAATGTAATAACTCATGGATGAAAACGGACTCCAGCTTGTCCTGGTCTAAAGCCTTTTGGAGACGTATTTCTTTATTTATCTCATGGCTTGCTTCACCTATTAACTCTGGTCGTTCCCTGTTAACGATATCCACTAGCCTAACTTTGTAGGTGAAAGGACCGATTTTAACCTCTTCTGGGATTTTCATTTAACTCTCCCTCTCCAAATCTACTTGATAACCCACAACTTCCCCACTCTGCAGCATCCTCGTAACACTCGCCACAACAAAGTGGCCCAGGCCGGGGACATCGAATTCATCCCGGACATTGGGGCCGTCCCGGATATCGGCGTTGTGGTCGGCCAGCATCCCAAAGTCGGTGACCTTCTCTTTGAGCCCTGACACATCACTGATTACCCTTACTACGTTATCCTTCTGCTGGAATATCCGCACGGTAATGGGGTCAAGGGGAGTCTTCACTTCGGCAAATCCCCCACCCTGGCGAACTTTCTCGGTACGGTTGATTGTTATTGTAATAGGGTTCTGTTGGATAGAGAAGGTTAGCATCCTGCGGCGTGTTTCAAGGAGTGACCTAACATCAGCCTTGCCGGTAATTATCTTCCTGCCAGTGACTTTAATTTCGCTTATGGCAGGAATAACCGCCTGCCCTTTGGCAACCTTCTTACCTTCTGCACTTAATTCGCTATCGGCAGTAAAGCTGATTTCTGCTTTGGCAGGTTTCCTGCCAGTGACTTTAATTTCACTTGTAGCAGGAATAACCGCCTGCCCTTGCCTGCGGGTCTTGGCTTGAACATTTATTTCACTATCCGCCTTAATATCAGCCTTGCCGGTAATTATCTTCCTGCCAGTGACTTTAATTTCGCTTATGGCAGGAATAACCGCCTGCCCTTTGGCAACCTTCTTACCTTCTGCACTTAATTCGCTATCGGCAGTAAAGCTGATTTCTGCTTTGGCAGGTTTCCTGCCAGTAACTTTAATTTCGCTTATGGCAGTAAGGGTAACCTTGCCTTGTTTAGCTGCTTTGGCCTGCGCAGTCAGCTTAG
>ERZ795045.2213-NODE-2213-length-19608-cov-5.805810_pt1 | contig 19608 bp, 14 predicted proteins | sample MGYA00375129_ERZ795045 | MGnify/ENA primary metagenome ERZ795045 (study PRJEB30174, sample SAMN05720166) | activated sludge metagenome | isolation source: anaerobic digester from wastewater treatment plant | place: Japan | collected 2015-05-15 ...
TCAAATGCGATGGTTCGGACCATCATTGTAATTTTATTCCGCACTTCGAAGCCGTCGGGGATGCTGTTTTTGGTAAGTCCCCGCAGAAAATCTTTCAGCAGATTGGGCTTGGAGATGCGCTCTTTTTCAAGAATTTCTTCTGTCAGGCCGGTATCTTTGGCCAGTTGTGCCAGAAGCTCCTTGTGACAGAGTTTCCAGCGCTGCTGGTCATCGCGCTGGTTGAGCCGATCAACCAGAATCTGCCCCAGACCGATGCCGTCGCAGCCCCACTGCCGGGAGATTGTGATATAAAGTCCCGGCTCTTTCTTGGCACCGATTTGATCCAAATGCTGCCGCAAATAGGATGAAAGGTTTGGCTTTGTCATCGCTTGCCTCTCCTGCAAAAATCGACTTATGCCGACATTGTTAAAATATATTTAGAGCGCCGAGGCGCTGCTTTTTCGATTTGCTCCCTGAACGGTTTACTATACCAGATGGCCGAAAACTTGTCTGTAATTTTTCTGATTTTTTGCGGAAAAAATGCGTGTCGGCCAATAATGGGCTTTTTTAGAATCCGCGCAGGTCGGTGCTGGTTCTGCGCATCAGGCCCGGCTTTGGCAGCCGCTTTAGAACGATGTATTCTATGCCTAAACTCTGGCAGAACCGGCGCTTGATGGGCTTGTCGCCGTCTTCATTGACAATGTAGCAGTCGGGCTTGAGGCGTCTGATTTCCGGCTCGGCATCCAGCCAGCCGCTGCCGGTGGAAACCAGCGCTTGGCGGACAAAGCGGATGGAACCGACGATATAAGCCCGCTGCTCCTGCCCAAACATCGGGTGGCCTGGGCCTTTGAGCAGTTCGATATTCTTATCGTGGCCTACAACAACATACAAATCGCCATATTGGGAGGCCTCTTCAAAAAAGCGGATATGTCCGGTATGAAACCAGTCATAACAGCCGGTAACAATCACTTTTCGGGATGAGGAGGGAGTTGTTTGGTAATCGTGCTGGGGCAATCCAGCCAGCGCGGCCTCATCTATCAGACGATAGCCGGCACCGCAGCCGGCGGCGGCCGTCCGGAATTCTGACAAATCCTCAAAGGCCGGTGAAATCCACTCCGATGGACGGCGGCGGCAGCCGATATCTTTGAGATGCTCCAGAGAGGCTGCCGTTTCAACCTCTGCAGTATAACGGATATTCTGGATAAAATACAGCCGCTCGGCCAGCGGAAACTTGGGTACCGCCCCTGTCAATTTCTGGACAAGCTCATCTTCCAGCAGCACCACCGTCAGGCGTCCGCAGCGCGAAGCTTCCTGAAGAAATCGGATTCGGCGGACATCCATTTGATCAAAAATGCCGGCGGTGAGAATCTGTGCTGTCATAGGGCAACCTTGATTTGAACCTGAAAGCCGCCGGCAACCGGCTCAGAAGAGGCCACATACAAATAGCCGCCGCCGCAGCCGGAATACATTGCCCCGGCATAGCGGGACTGATAATACTCCAGCAGAGCCGTCAAATCCTTCGGCAGCAGCGGGTGCTGCAGAATATCGGGCATCAGCACGCTCCAGGCCTTCATACAGTCGTTAAACGACTGCCCCAGCGCGGCCAGATTGCGGCGGGCAATGGCGTCAAAGCAATCCCAGCCGGACTGCCCGAGCCGGCGCACCCACTCGGGCGTCAGATTCTGCCGGCCCAGCGGGCTGTAGCCTTCGGGACGCATATTGACCGGCAGGATATAAAGATGCTCTTGGAGCCAGCGGGCGGTATCGGGGTCGTTGATGGATTCGATATGCCGCGGGAAAAGCCCGCCCTCATAGGCATAATCGTAATCCAGCCGGCAGATGCCCGGATAGATAATCCCAATCATATCCTGCGAACCGGACGGATCGGCCTTGCCTTTGTTTTCCGCCTCATAGAGCTTGCGAACCAGCACATCGAGCGGCTCATCGGGCAGGCGGCCGCCCCACAGCTTCAGCGCAATCGAGCGCGTGCTGCCGCAGATGCCGGCACGGTCCATCCATCGAAACTGCGGCTCTACGGCTGCCACCACCATTGAGCCGGGCGGCTGGGGGTCATAGCGGGATACAAACGGCTGGTCAATCCAGCCGCCGGCCAGTGCCAGCCGGTACTGCAGCTTTCCGATAATATCCGTTATATGATGTCTGCTGCTGGTCATCTGTGCGCCCCTGCTGTCAGCTGACAGTCCTTCTGCCGGCCTTGCGGTCATAGTACTGCTGCTCAATCCACTGGTAGGTCTTGGTCAAACCGGTCTTGAAGGGCGTTGTCGGCTCCCAGCTGAGCATCTGCTTGATGAAGGTGTTGTCGCTGTTTCGGCCGGCCACGCCCCGCGGGGCATTGAGATTGTAGCGCCGCTGGAGTTTGACGCCGGCGATCTGCTCGACTAAATCCACCAGCGTGTTGATGGAAATCAGCTCGCAGGAGCCGAGGTTGATCGGCACAGCGGTCAGCTTGTCGCAATGGGTAATCATATCGATGCCCAGCACGCAGTCATCGATATACATAAAGCTGCGTGTTTGGGAGCCGTCGCCCCAGATTTCGATGTCCATTCGGCCGGTGTCTTTGGCTTCAATCACTTTGCGGCAAATGGCCGCCGGGGCCTTTTCCCTGCCGCCGTCCCACGTGCCGAACGGCCCATAAACATTGTGGAAGCGGGCAATGGCTGTTTTGAGGCCGCGCTCGTGCCAGTATTCCTGACAGACCATTTCGGAAAACAGCTTTTCCCAGCCGTAGCCGCGCTCGGCCATCGCCGGATAGGCATCCGATTCCTTCAGTGCCCGCACGTTGGGGTCTTTCTGCAATTCCACATTGTAGGCACAGGCCGAAGAAGAAAAGAAATACCGTTCGGCGCCGGCCCGGTAGGCGGCTTCGGTCAGATGGGTGTTAATCAGGACGCTGCGGAGACATTCCACGCGATACCGCTCGATAAAGCCCATCCCGCCCATATCCGCCGCCAGATTGTACACTTCCCGCGCGCCGCGGCAGGCCTCGACGGCATTGTCTTTTTCGCTCAGATCCATGCAGAGGCTTTCCACGCCCGGCACTACCTGATACCACTGGGGAAGTGGTTTTTTGTCTATCGCCCGAATCCGCGTGAAGCCCTGCTGACGAAAATAGCGGGTCAGCGCACCGGCAATAAATCCGCCGGCACCACAAATGACAATCCGATCATTTTTGTCCAGCATATCGACTGCTTTTTTGTTGGCCATAGGCGCCATCCTTTCCTGACTCTGCTGTAAAATATTGTCTTTACCTTCAACCGCCGCCTATTTTATAATAGGGCCAAACGGTTTAGAATGCAAAATGTTGTCATTTTAATGCCAATTTTTGACTTTTTTTGGGGAGCGGCCGATGGCGGCAAAAGAACCTGATTTTTTCTCGCCTCAGGTAACCGGTGCGCGGCGGTTCTACCTGCAGCAGTCCCGCATTCCCGACGGCCGGCCGCGGGCAGTCTGCGGGGGATGCGAGCATACAGCGCCGGATTTTGAGATTAACCGAAAGGATTTTCCCTACTGGTGCATTGAGTTTGTCGCCAAAGGTACAGGCCGGGCGGTACTCAACGGGCGCAGCTGGGAGCTGAAAGCCGGCACGGTGTTTACCTATGGGCCGGGGATCAGTCAGCATATTCTGTCTGCCGGCGGAGGGCCGATGGTGAAGTATTTTATCGACTTTACCGGTCAGCGGGCTGTGCGGCTGCTGACCAAGCATATCGGGCCGCTGGGCACGGCTGTTCATATCAAGCGGGCCGACGAGCTGACAGCCGTCTGGGATGCCCTGATTGCGCAGGGTCTTTCCGACAGCCCCTACAAAGCGATGACCTGCTCGCTGCTGCTGGAATATCTGCTGTACCGCATTGCGGACATCCGCATCGGGCAAAAGGGAAGTCCCAGCCGGGCTTTTGCCACCTACCAGAGCTGCCGGCAGACCATCAGCCGCAACTTTATGACACTCCAATCCCTTGCCCAGATCGCCGATGCCTGTATGATTGATGCGGCCTATCTGTGCCGGCTGTTCAAGCGGTTCGACACCCAAAGTCCCTATCAGTACCTGCTGAATCTGAAAATGGCGTATGCGGCAGACGGCTTCCAGAATAGCGGGGTTCTGGTCAAGGAAATGGCCGGCCGGCTGGGCTTTGACGATGCGTTTCATTTCAGCCGCACTTTCAAGCGGGTTTTCGGCATCAGTCCGCAGGCCTTCAAGGGGCTTCGGTAGGGCCGCCGGGAGGCAGACAGCGTGTGGCCGGCACGGCAGCTGCAGCAGAACTGCCGGCCGGTTGAGCCGGCAGACGAGCCGGGAGCCGACGGGACGGTTTGGCGGGTTTATCCGGCCGGCAAAAAATAAAAGTTGAAACGGAGGCGGTTTTTGCTTATTCTGTAGGCACTCTAACATAAAATCAGACAAAATTATGGTTTAGAAACAGGAGAAAAAACGACCATGGCGACACTGTATTACGAAAAAGATGCCCCGATTGACAGCTTGAAGGGCAAAAAGGTCTGCGTTATCGGCTACGGCAGCCAAGGGCACGCCCACAGCCAGAATCTGCGGGACAGCGGGATTGAGGTTTCGGTGGCGGAACTGGCGGGCACGGCCAACTATACGCTGGCGGTGGAACACGGTTTTGTGCCGACGACGATTGCCAAGGCGATGGACGGGGCGGCGCTGATCATCATTACGCTGCCGGATGAAATTCAGGCCAAGGTCTATGAAAGCGACATCAAGCCCAATCTCAAGAGCGGCCAGACGCTGGGCTTCTGCCACGGCTTCAACATTCACTTCGGCTATATCGTTCCGCCGCCGGGGGTCAATGTGGTGATGATTGCGCCCAAAGGGCCGGGGCATCTGGTCCGCAGCGAGTTTGAAAAAGGCGGCGGGGTGCCGTGCCTGATTGCCGTGCATACCAATGCCGACGGCAACGCCAAAAAAATCGCACTGGCATGGGCCAACGGCATCGGCGGCGCCCGGGCGGGTGTCATCGAAACAACCTTCAAGGAAGAGACCGAAACGGACCTGTTCGGCGAGCAGGTGGTGCTGTGCGGCGGGCTGAGTGCCCTGATTAAGGCCGGCTTTGAAACGTTGGTGGAGGCCGGCTACCAGCCCGAAATTGCCTATTTTGAATGCATGCACGAGGTCAAGCTGATTGTGGACCTGATGTATCAGGGCGGGCTGAGCTATATGCGCTACAGCATTTCCAACACCGCCGAATACGGCGACCTGACCCGCGGGCCGCGGATTATCACGGCTGAAACCAAAAAAGAGATGAAGAAAATCCTCAGCGAAATCACCTCAGGGCAGTTTGCCAAAGAATGGGTCAACGAATACAAGACAGGCCTGAAGAACTTCAATGCCCTCTACGAGAAAGATCACGGCAGTCAGCTGGAAGAAGTCGGGCGCAAGCTGCGGAAAATGATGAAATGGGTCAAGGCCAAGGAAGTTTAATCCGATAAGACACAAGGGCGGCCGCTGCAAGCCGCCCCTTTTTGGCTTTAATCTTGTGCAGCCGATAGAGTGAAAACCAGTTAAGGAGTGTAACGGTGAAAACGACGGTATGGAGCATACAAGCGGTAATCGGGATTGCCTGTCTGTGCGGCTGCAGCACGCCGCCGCACACCTACAAGCAGGTGTTTGACCGGTATTATGCGACGACGCTCAAGAGCAGCACCTCGGCCGAGGTACTGGCGTCGATTGCAGATCCCCAGACCGATTTGCTCAGCCAAAGCGACAGCGTGGTGGCGGCCTGGGGCAAGCAGGGCCGTAAAGACCGCACCCACTGGTTCAATATGGTTGCCTTTGATGAGCAGCAGATGAATGCCGTCCGCAAGTACGGTTTTATTCTGGAAGAAACCCGCTGGGGATGGAATCGGGTGCCCAAGCCGGCTCTGCGCTTCGATGCGGAGCTGGTGATGGAGCCGGATGTGCTCAATGCCGCTTATGCCAGCAGCAACGAAAAGCAGATAGCGATGATTAAGAAGACCCAAGAGCACTTCTCCAAAGACCGGCTGGAAGTTGTCTTCGACGGCCAGACGCTGAACAGCTCGATGATGATGGTCCAGCAGGCGCTCCACAGCGTGCTGACCAAGCTGAGCCAGTCGCCGGCGTATGCCGCCAAGCTGGCCCAGCCGGAAGGATTGGACTTTGACCATCCGACGCTGGGCGAAAGCCGGGTGCGTCTGCTGATGGAAGGCGACATTGTGAAACTCAAAATCAAAGCCGGCAAGCCGTGGTTTCAGCGGTACTATATTGACGATCCTTTTGAGGAACACCCGGACGTCAAATATATGTAGTGCCCTGCCGGCGGACAAGCCGGACGATTCAGCGGGCCCAATGCCTGTATGTTCACAAAGGTAACCATCATCGGCGACGGCGGAATGGGCAGCGTCTGTGCGATGCTGCTGTGCGAAAACGGCGTCCAGACCACCCTGTGGGGCTACGATGCGGCGCAGCTAGCCCGCATTGCGGCGGCCAAGGAAAACATCCTCTTTCTACCGGGCTGCCCGCTGCCGGATTCGCTGATCTATCAAGCCGATGATGCGCTGGCTGCCGCCGATGCGCAGCTTCTGGTGTCGGCGGTTCCGTGCCAGTTTACGCGGGGCATCTGGCAGCGGCTCAAGCCCCATATCCGCCCGGGCATTCCGATTGTCAGCGTTACCAAAGGAGTCGAAAACGGCACCCTGCTGCGGCCGACGCAGATTATTGCCGAGGTGCTGGGGCCATCGCATCCGTTGGCGGCCCTGTCGGGGCCGACTATCGCCGATGAAGTAGCCCGCAGGCTGCCAGCCACCGCCACGGCTGCCTGTTCGGATGCAGCGCTGGCAGGACGCATTCAGCAGACCTTCAGCACGCCGATGTTCCGGATTTACACCAACGATGACCTGACAGGGGTGGAACTGGCCGGAGCGATGAAAAATGTCATTGCCATTGCCGCCGGCATCATTGACGGCATCGGCGCCGGCGACAACGCCAAAGCCGCCCTGATTACCCGGGGTCTGGCTGAAATCCAGCGGCTGGGCACCGCACTGGGGGCCAAAGCCAAAACCTTCGCCGGCCTGAGCGGCTTGGGCGATCTGGTTACCACCTGCATCTCGCCCAAAGGACGCAACCGCAGCTTCGGCGAACGCATCGGCAGGGGCTTGAGCGTCAAGGAGGCACTGGGCGCAACGCACAGTGTGGTCGAGGGGGCTTCCACCTGCCAGTCCATCGTTCAGCTGGCTGCCAAGCACAGTATCGAAATGCCCATCACGCAGGCCGTACACGAGGTTATCCAAGGCCGCAAAACCGTCCGGGAAGCCATCGCCGAACTGATGACCCGCCAGCTGAAGGCGGAATGATTCTCCATCGTACGCGGGCTTGTGGCCAGCGCTTCAACGGCGCCAGCACGATGCCTGCGCGGCATTGAAGTGCAAGTTACAGATATTCGATTTGGCAGGCGTTGAGGCGCTGGAGGTGGGCTAACTGGTTTTTGCCCAGCGTGGCTTCGATGCAGACTGAGCCGTCGCGGTATTCGACCAGCAGGTCGGCTGCCGCCATTCGGAGAAAACTTTGCAGCCGGCCGTCCGCGGCATCGGCTGTAATGCGAATGCGAACCTGCCCGCCGGAGACCTTCTGGACGATCCGCCCGGCCAGCACATCCAGATTCATGCCGGTTTTGGCCGAAATGGTCAGGGCATCGGGAAAAACGGTCTGAACGGCCTCGAATACCGAGCGGTTGGCGATGCGGTCGGCTTTGTTGAGCAGCACCAGCGTGTCCTTGCGGTGGCAATCCAGCTCCTTGAGCACGGCCTGCACGCTTTGAATCTGCTCAAACGCCTGCGGGCTGGAGGCATCGACGACATGCAGCAGCAAATCGGCATGGACGGTTTCTTCGAGGGTTGCCTTGAACGAGGCAACCAGATGGTGCGGCAGTTTGCTGACAAATCCGACGGTATCGCTGACCAGAACTTCCACGCCGGCAGCAGGCTGCCAGCGGCGGGTTCGGGTATCCAGCGTGGCAAAGAGTTTATCCTCCACATAGACTCCGGCACCGGTCAGGGCGTTCATCAGGGTGCTTTTGCCGGCATTGGTGTAGCCGACAATGGAGATTTTGAACACATCGCGGCGGCCTTCAATCTCGCGCATCTTGCGTTTGTCGATAGCGGCGATGTCGCGCTTGAGTTCGGTAATCCGCTTGCTGACCAGCCGGCGGTCGATTTCCAGCTGCTTTTCGCCGGTGCCGCGGGTGCCGATGCCGCCGACAGCGCCGGCGCCTGTTCCGCCGGCAGCGCCGGTAACCGTATCCAGATGGCTCCACATGCGGGTCAGACGCGGATAGGTGTATTCCAACTGTGCCAGCTCTACCTGCAGCTTGGCCTGACGGGTCTGGGCACGCGTGGCGAAGATGTCCAAAATCAATTCGCTGCGGTCCAGCACTTTGACATTGACGATTTTTTCCAGCTCCCGAATCTGTCCGGGGGACAGGTCGTTGTCGAATATCACCACATCGGCGCCGGCCTGTTTGACTTTATCGGCCAGCTGGGCGGCCTTGCCCGAGCCGATATAGGTTGCCGCGTGAATTTGCGGCATCCGCTGGATAAACCGCCCTACCACAATCGCTCCGGCACTTTCGGCCAGTGCTGTCAATTCTTCCAGCACATCCTGATTGGCTTGTTTTTTAAGGTCAGTCTTCAGGAAGGCGCCAACCAGTATTGCCCGTTCCTGATGAACCTTTATCTGCTCACGCATTTTTTCCAATTGCCAGCATCGCCTCCGCAGTTTGCAGCAGTTTCTGTTAAATTAGGCAAATTTGCTTTTCTTGACAAATTATACCATACCGGCGACACTTTCACAAGACCGCCGGGGACAATGGAGAAATTTGACTTGCTGCCGGCAATCGGCTGATTACAATGACGGACTTTCACCAGAACGGAAAATGGCAACAGAAACTATCAATTATTATAACGAACGGCGGCTGCGTCAGAAGACGCTGCGGCTGGTGGTGTATGAAGGTATATTCTCGATGATAGCCATCGGCTTTCAACAGACCTTCTACATCCCGTTTCTGAACGCGATGGGCGCCAGCCGGCTTGAGGTGGGCATCGGGGCAGGGCTGCCGGCCCTGATGACCGGGCTTATTCAATTGTGGACACCGCAGCTGCTGCGACGGGAAAAGGGCTATAAGAAACTGGTGCTGATCAGCGTTTTCGGACATGCGGTCAGTTTTCTGCCGTTTACGCTGATTGCGCTGTCCCGTAGCCCCAACGCCGTCTGGCTGGCAATAGCCGCCGGGGCTGTCAATGCGGCGATGATGGGGCTTGGCAACTCGGCTTGGAGCGACTGGATGAGCTATTTGGTTCCGCGTCGGCGGCGCGGGGCGTATTTCTCCATGCGCAACCGCATCCTGACGCTGCTGCAGCTTCTGACATCGCTGGCGGCCGGACAGTTTCTGGATACTTTTCCCGGCCGGACGCTGCTGATTTTCTCGCTGATATGGACACTGGCTTTTCTGATGCGCAGCATCGGCGGCGGGTACATGGCCGCCCAGTATGAACCGCCGGCCGTGCGCCGCCGAGCGCCGGAGCAGGGAGCATTCATTGACTTTCTCCGGCGTCTGCACAGCGAGGCCTTCGGGCGGTTTGTGCTGGCCTTTGCGCTGCTGAACCTCGGGGCCAATTTCAGCGGTCCGTTTTTTGCCGTCTATATGCTCAACGACCTGCAGCTCAATTATCTGGCCTATACGGTGCTGGTCAGTATCCCGTCGCTGACGATTGTGCTGATGATGAGCTTCTGGGGGCGGCTGTGCGACCGCATCGGGTATGTGATGCCGATGCGGTTTTTCAGCACGGTGGTGATGGGGCTGCCGCTGGTCTGGATTGTCACGCGCAATTACTGGCTGCTGGCGGCGGTACAGGTGCTGGCGGGCATTTCATGGGGCGGGATGCAGATGGCCAGCTTCAACTACTCACTGGATGCCGTCGGCTCGCACAACCGCCTGCGGTCGATATCGTATCTGAACGTCATTACCGGCATCTGCATCTGTGCCGGCTGCACGCTGGGCGGCCTTCTTGAGCCGCATCTGCCGCCGGTCAGCGGCAACCAGATTTACTCGGTCTTTCTGGTCAGCGTGCTGATACGGATTATCCCGACGCTGATTTTCCAGACGCTGCCCGAAGACAAGCCGCGCCATGCCAAAATGACGGCGCTGGAGCGGTTCTTCTTTGACCCGCGCCTGTCGCTGCGCAGCGGACTGGACCGCACCATCTTCGGACGGGGCAAACAGACACTTTGACCGGCAGCAGAATGGATTTGCCCGATGCGCCGGTCTTCTATATAATGGAGCTTTCAAACAGGCACAGCCCAGCCGCTACTGTGCCGCCGAACAAGGAACCTTTTGGAGGTAGAGCAACAATGCGTCGTATAATATGGACAGCCGCCGCAATCACAGCAGTAGCCGGATGCGTGACAACACAGACATTTCTGTCTGCCAATCACCGGTCAGACCTGCAAGCCGTCAATCTTCGCTGCGAGCATCGTACCGAGCCGCTGGGAATCGATGTCGTCAATCCGCGCTTGAGCTGGACCCTGCAGTCCCGTCAGCGCGGCCAGCGGCAGACGGCCTATCGGGTTCTGGTCGCCTCGGATGCGGCGCTGCTGAAGGCTGACATCGGCAACCTGTGGGATTCAGGCCGTGTCGAAAGCAGTCAAACCTTTGGGCTGGAGTATGCCGGCAAGCCGCTGGAATCGGGCAGCAGCTGCTTCTGGAAGGTGTGCGTCTGGGACAAAGACGGCAAGCCTTCGGCGTGGAGCAAGCCGGCGCTGTGGTCAATGGGGCTGCTGAAAAAAGAGGATTGGCAGGCGGAGTGGGTGGGGCTGGACCTGCCGGCGTCGGCACTGGAGCTGCCGGCAGTGCTCAAGAAAGCCGTCTGGATATGGTCAGAGGCCGGCGCCGCTGGAAGCACAGCGGCCGGCCAGCGGTTTTTCAGGCGGTCGTTTGAGCTGCCGGCCGACTGGAACGGCGGTGATGTTGTCTGCTATATTACAGCCGACAATTCGTTCCGGCTGTTTGTCAACGGGCAACTGGTTCGGACCGACAAGAACTTTAATGTCATCCACGAAGTTCCCATCGGCAGTTATCTGCGCGGCGGACGGAATACATTGGCCGTGCTGGCAATCAACGAGGGCAATGCGCCCAATCCGGCAGGTCTGCTGGCGGCGGTGCAGATTCCGGCAGGCAGCGGAGCGGCTGTCGAAATCGTTTCCGATGCCCAATGGCGCTGCTCGGACAAGGCAGCAGCCGGCTGGACAGGACCGGACTGTGATGATTCAGACTGGACCCCTGCGGCGGTTCTCGGACCGCTGGGCACGGCGCCGTGGAGCAAAACCACACTGGCACGGTTGACCCTGCCGCCGGCGCGGTATCTGCGGTGCGAGTATGCGGTGGCCGACAAGCCGGTCCGGCAGGCACGGCTGTATGCCACAGCGCTGGGGATTTATCAGCTTTACCTCAACGGCCAGCGGGTTGGAGACGATTATTTTTCGCCCGGCTGGACCGATTACAGCCGGCGGATTTACTACCGGACATATGATGTAACCGCTCTGCTGCAGCGGGGCACCAACGCCCTTGGCGCTGTGCTGGCTGACGGGTGGTTTGCCGGCTATGTCGGCTATGCCCGCCAGCGGAATCACTACGGCAGCAAGCTGCGTCTGCTGGGGCAGCTGGTGATTGACTACGCCGACGGGACGCGGCAGGTTGTCGCCACAGGCCCCGGCTGGAAGGGCTCGCTGGGGCCGATTCAGCAGGCTGATTTCCTGCAGGGTGAGACCTACGATGCCCGTCTGGAGGAGCCGGGCTGGAACGCGCCGGGCTTTGACGACAGCCGCTGGCAGAAAGCCGATGTCGGCGGCAATGAGGTCAGTCCGCTGGTGCAGGCGGCTGTTTCTGAACCGGTGGCAGTATTTGCCCGGGTAAAGCCCGTCTCGGTCAGCGAGCCGGCTGCGGGGGTGTATGTGTTTGATATGGGGCAGAACTTTGCCGGGGTTGTGCAGATTACGGTGAAAGGAAAGGCCGGCCAGAAGATTGTGATTCGCCACGCCGAACGGCTCAATCCCGACGGCACAATTTACACCGCCAACCTCCGCAGCGCTGCGGCAACCGATACTTACATCTGCAAAGGGGGCCGGACAGAAATCTGGCAGCCGTACTTTACCTTCCACGGCTTCCAGTATGTCGAGCTGACCGGTCTGGACAGCAAACCGGCTCTGGATGCCGTTGTCGGGCTGGCGCTGTCCAGCAATACGCCGGCAGCCGGCACAATCGAATGCTCCGATGCGGTGGTCAATAAAATCCAGTCCAACGCTGTCTGGACACAGCGGGCTAATTTCATCGATATTCCCACCGACTGCCCGCAGCGGGACGAGCGGCTCGGCTGGACGGGCGATGCGCAGGTGTACATCAACACGGCCTGCTATCACAACGATGTGCAGGCGTTCTTTACCAAGTGGCTGACTGACCTGACGGATGCTCAGCGGGCCGACGGCCAATTTCCGATGGTGGCGCCGCTGAAGGTGGCCGGCGATGACGGCGGACCGGCGTGGGCGGACGCCGGCGTTATCTGTCCGTGGACGATTTACAAGATGTACGGCGACAAGCGGATCATTGAAACGCATTATGAGGCGATGAAGAAGTTTATCGCCTTCTGCAAAAACCGCTGCACGTCCGATCTGCTGCCGCCGGCACAGTTCCACTGCTTCGGCGACTGGCTCAACATCGGCGATGATACGCCCCGGGATGTGATTTATACGGCGTATTTCGGCTGCAGCACCAAGCTGCTGGCCCAGATGGCCGAGGCGCTGGATAAGCCGCAGGAGGCTGCCGAATACCAGAATCTGTTTGAGCAGATCAAGGCCTCATTCTGCAGGGCTTATGTCCAGCCGGACGGCCGCATCAAGGGCGATTCGCAGACGGCCTATGTGCTGGCGATTGCCTATGAGCTGCTGGATGCCCAGATGCAGGCCAAAGCCGCAGCGCATTTGGTCCGGCGGATAGAAGAATGCGGCTGGCATTTATCGACCGGATTTGTCGGCACCAAAGACCTGATGCTGGTCTTGGCTAAAATCGGCCGCAACGATGTTGCCTACCGTCTGCTGCACAACGATACATTCCCTTCGTGGGGCTTTTCCGTCAAGCACGGCGCCACGAGCATCTGGGAGCGGTGGAACGGCTGGACGCCCGAGCAGGGCTTTGGCGATCCAGAGATGAACTCGTTTGCGCATTATTCGTTTGGGGCAGTCTGCCAGTGGATGTTTGAAAATATCGGCGGCATTCAGACAGACGGGCCGGCCTTTGGGCATATTCTGCTAAAACCCCAGCCGGGCGGCACGCTCCAATGGGCCAAGACGGCGTACAACTCCATTCGCGGTCCGATACGGACAGCTTGGGAAATCCGAGACGGCCGGTTCATCTGCGAGGTGTCGATTCCGCCCAATACTACGGCAACGCTGTATCTGCCGGCGGCCGGTCATCAAGCCGTGTATGAATCGAACAAGCCCATCAGCGAGGCCGAGGGCATCTTGGCTGTATCGCATCAGCCGGGCGCTGTCATTGCGGAACTTGAAAGCGGCGATTACCGGTTCAGCTCGTATCTGCCCTGACCGGCGGCAAAAGCCCCGCACAGTCTTTGGGCTTATTTGAAGTCGTCGGGGGTAAACTGGGTTTCGAAGCGGGTTCCGCCCAGCCGCAGGGCGGCCAGTTCCGCTTCGCCGACGCGGCCGTGGATGAACTGCTGGACCACATCGTGCGGATGATTGCGTATGTGGTCGGCGTCGCCGTCGGCGATGATGCGGCCGTTGTAGAGCATCACAATGCGGTCGGCGATTTTGTAGGCGCTTTTCATATCGTGGGTAACCACCACGCTGGTGATTTTCAGCTCCTTCTGGAGCTTGATAATCAGCTCGTTGATGACATCGGAGGTGATAGGGTCCAGTCCGGTAGTCGGTTCGTCGTAGAGAATGACTTCGGGATTGAGCGCAATGGCCCGCGCCAGAGCCACGCGCTTCCGCTGGCCGCCGGAAAGCGATGCCGGATACTGGTGCTGAAAGCCGTCCATTCCGACCAGCGCCAGTTTCTGCTTGACCAGTTCATCCAGCATACGGGGATTGGCTGTCTTGTAATGCTGGCGGACGGGAAATGTAATATTTTCATAGACCGTCAGACTGTCGAACAGCGCCCCCATCTGAAAGCAGAAGCCGAAATGCATGCGGATTTTGGCCAGCGACCGCTCGTCCAGATGGTCGATGCGCTGCCCCTTGAAGTAGACCTGTCCTTCGGTCGGCCGCTCCAGCACAATCAGATGCTTCATAAAGACCGTCTTGCCGCAGCCGGAAGGCCCGATGATAACGGTTGTTTTGCCTTCCTCAATGGCCAGCGAGATGCTGTCAAACACCAGCTGGTCCTCAAACCGTTTGGTCAGGTTGAGCGTTACCAGAATGCCGTCTTGGGGCTGTATCGGTTTTTTTGTCATAGCGCTGTGTCCGCCTGAGTCTCTACAGCAGCATCCGCAGCGGCCAGAAGCATTTGTAAACGGCATCGAAAACCACTGCAAATACATAATTCAAGAACAAAATCGTCATAAAGCAGCCGACAAAGGCCTCTGTGCAGGCCTGACCTACTCCATGAGCGCCCTGCCGGCAGGTAAAGCCCTTGTAGCAGCTTATCAGGGCGATCGCCCCGCCGAAGAAAAATCCTTTCAGGATGCCAGTGCAGATATCCCAGCGCTCCACCCCGATGGCGCTGTAATTCCAGTAGGCGCCGGCGTTGATTTTCAGCTGATAGACGCTGATAAACCAGCCGCCCAGAATGCCCAGCAGGTCGGCATAGACAATCAGAAACGGCGTCAGCAGCAGGCAAGCCAGCACCCGCGGGGCAACCAGATAATGGATCGGGTTTGTCCCCATACTTTCGACTGCGGCAATTTGTTCGGTTACATTCATCGTCCCCAGCTCAGCCGTCAACGCCCCGCCGACCCGTCCGGCCAGCATGACAGCCGCAAGCACCGGTCCCAACTCCTTGACGACAGCGATATTGATCAGCACGCCCAGCCGTTCTTCAAAACCCATACTGGCAAGCTGGCCATAGGCCTGAATGGCCAGAATCATCCCCACAAACGCCCCTGTCGTCATCACCACAGGAACCGACTGCACCCCGATGGCATACATTTGGGTCAATATCAGCGGATAATCGCGCGGACGCAGTACCGCATGCACCAGCGCAGCCATTGAAGCCCAGATAAATCTGAAAAAGCGGCCTGTATTGCCGACTTTTGTGATTGTCCACTCACCCAGCGATTCAATAATCATTATACATCCGTATCAAGACACATTATAACCAGTATTTAGACTGTCTGCGTCCATTTATCCATCCTGAATTATCGGTCTTTTTCCATCCTGAACTTAAGCCGGAATTGGGCCGCTCAACGTGCAAATTCGGCAGGCGGCAAAACTTTTTCAACCGACTTTTCTGGCGTTGAGTATATAATAGAGAATAGAGCCGTATCGGACAAACAACAATGCCTGCAAAAAGATTACAGCATGCGTTTACGCTGATTGAGCTGCTGGCGGTGCTGGCGGTAATCGCGCTGATGCTGAGTGTGGTTCTGCCGGCTCTGCGTCAGGCCAAAGAGGCCGCCCGCACCGTGCAGTGCAAAACGCTGATGAAAAACTACGCATTGGCCTTTTACAGCTATTTCTGGCAGACCAATACGCTGTTTCCGCTTTCGATTCAGGACTGGCAGAACAATATCCCGATGCATCCGTGGCATTCTCTCGATGAGTTTCGGGCGCTGGTGGATTTGGAGCCGACGGGGCCGGAATACCGCATCCGCCGAACGGGACAGTTGCAGGAATACAAGCCGGCCTTTCCGCGGCGGTTTATCTGTCCATCGGCACGGTATGCGCTGGAGCATCCGGAAGACGGTCTGTATCCGATGAACCGCAGCTTCGGCCTAAATGCGCATGTTTATTACTTCAAAGATTATGTGCGGCGCCGTCTGGAAAGCCAAAGCAGCCGTATTTCCTGCATGGCCGATGCGCTGGACTGGTGGTTCAGCTACTGGCAGTGCGATATCTACCTCCAGACCGGCGAGCAGTGGCTTGGATTTGACACCTACGGCTCGGCGGCCTTTCGCCACCGGGACAAGGCCAATATTTCGTACTGGGACGGCCATGTGGAGCAGATGGCTGCCGGCGAATTGAAAGAGCATCTCAACCAGTGGCGCTATTATAACCCTTAGGGCCTCTGGGATTTTGCTGGGCGGCAGGGGCAGGGGCATCTCTTGCAGCAGGCGTCGGAATCGGGTATAATGGAAGCGTTCTTTGAAAAATCGGGGGCGACTGGCTTCGACCGGACAGGTAGAGGGCCAGGCGGCATGCCCAGGATGACGGTTGGCCTGGTAAATCATCCGTTACTAAATTTAACTGGCAACTACCAGTATGCAATGGCTGCTTAATTAAGCAGCCCGTCCTGCACGACCCCTTCCCGCGGGTTTTGCAAGGGCGCCGAACAGCGGGATAGCCGTTCTGTTTTTTTGCGGCGGGACGGCGAAACTGAAGCAAAATAGCGAGGCATTCGGCCTGTCGTTCGGCAGGATGCCAAGCGAAACTTAAACGAACGACTATGCATGTAGAGGCCTGTCCTGAAATGTCTCGGGACGGGGGTTCGAATCCCCCCGCCTCCAGTTTTGCGCTGCTTTCAAGGGTTGGGGTTCTTGCTCCAAAGAAGGCGGTATTTTGCTTTCATACGCCCTTTCGGCTGCGTTGTGCGCTGTTTGACAGAATCCGCCGAATCCCGCCGAACACTCAAGGGGGTTTTTGTCATCAAGATTTTCTTAATAGACGCTGCCCCTTATGGGATCTATTTCATTATAAAACATCAAATCTGGCCAAAGGGTGATTGGGGGGCTGGAATCGGGCGGGGGTTAAGCGGCGCAATCGTTGGGATTGGCCGGTACTGCAATCGGCATAACCATAATTCTCTTATTCCACTCCCATTATCCATTTGTCCCACAGTGCAAGCGGGCGGATTATGTTGTTTCTGTTCTGTTTTAACTGCCTGCTTCAATTCAAAAAAACAATCGCCTTGGGGGGGGAGTTTATGGTAAAAAAGTCCTGCACAGGAACAAACGGATATGCAGACAGACAGACATCAAAACCTGTTCGGTCCGGAATCGGAAGATGGCATCAGGCCGGCCGGCCGGATTATTCGGGCAGCGCTGGACACCGGCGCCGACGCCTTGTTTGACTACATCCTGCCGGAGCATCTGGGACCGGTTCAGCCGGGGCAGCGGGTGCAGGTTCCCTTCGGCAGGTCCAACAAGCTTCAGCAGGCATTTGTCGTGCGTCTTATCGACAATCCCGACCAAGCAGCCCTGAGCCGGCGTTTCAAGCTGAAAACCGTCAAAGCAGTTCTTGATGACCAGCCGCTGCTGGACAGCCAGCTGATGCAGCTTGCCGAATGGATGGCCCGCTATTATGTCTGCCCGCTGGGGCAAGTGCTGGCGGCGATGGTGCCGGCGGCTGTCAAGAAAGATGCGGGAATGCGGCGTAAAACGGCCGTGTATCTGTGTCAGCCGGCCGGCGGGCCGGAGATGCCGGCCAGCGCCAAGCAGAAAGCCCTTGCGGCAGTTTTATGCCGGCAGGGCGCTGTCGATGCGGATTCGGCAATGGATAAAGAGGCCCTTCTGCAGGCAGCCGGCTGTACAGATGCCCCGCTGAAGGAACTCATCCGCAAGGGAATTGCCCGAACGGTTATCAAAGAGCAGATGCATGCCCTGCCGGCTGTGCCGGCGGGATTGACGGCCCCGTCAGGACCGATTGTGTTAAACAGCCACCAGCAGGCGGCGCTGGATTTCATTGCCGCGCGGATTCGGGATAATCAGTTCAGCGTATCCCTGCTGCACGGGGTCACCGGCAGCGGGAAAACAGAGGTGTATATCCGGGCGATTGAGGCCTGCATTGCCGCCGGACGTCAGGCCATCGTGCTGCTGCCGGAAATCGCCCTGACAGCCCAGACTGTCCAGCGGTTCAGCTGCCGGTTCAGCCGGCTGGCGGTGCTGCATTCGCAGCTTTCCGGTCCGCAGCGCAATGCCCAGTGGCGCCGGATTCGCAATAACGAGGCCGATGTAGTCATTGGGGCGCGTTCGGCCGTTTTTGCTCCTGTCGGCAATCTGGGGCTTATTGTGGTGGATGAAGAGCACGAAGCCAGTTACAAGCAGGACACTGTGCCGCGCTATCACGGACGGGATGCGGCCATCAAGCGGGCGGCTCTGGCCAATGCCCACTGTCTTCTGGGCTCGGCCACGCCATCGCTGGAAACCCTGCACAACTGCCGGACCAAAAAGCACTACACACTGCTGAAACTGCCCCACCGGGTAAAGAATCTGCCGATGCCGGAAATGAAGCTGGTTAATATGCTGACGGCTTTTGCGGATACCGAACATAAAAAAATCCAGCTTCTCAGCCCGCCGCTTAAAGACCATCTGGCGCAGGTGCTTAGCCGGCAGGAACAGGCGATTTTGCTGCTGAACCGCCGGGGATACAGCAATTTTATATGCTGTCCGGCCTGCAAGCATACGCTGACCTGCCGCAACTGTGATGTTACGCTGACTTTCCATAAAAAGCAGCAGAATGGGGGCGAGAGCACAACTATCCTTGGACGGCACCTGACCGGCGGGTATGCGGTGTGCCATTACTGCCTGTCTAAAACGCTGGTGCCCCAGCATTGTCCGCTGTGCGGCTCGACGATGACGATGATTGGTCTGGGTTCGCAGCGGCTGGAAGAAGAACTGCACCGGCAATTCCCCAAAGCCCGCGTCAGGCGAATCGACAGCGATGCGATGGCCGGACAAGACTACTACAATATTCTCAAGGACTTTGCGGACCAGAAAATTGACATTCTGGCCGGCACCCAGATGCTGGCCAAGGGTCTGCATTTCCCAAATGTAACACTGGTAGGCGTGATTAGTGCCGATACAGCGCTGTTTTTACCGGACTTTCGGGCCAATGAGCGGACATTTCAGCTGATCAATCAGGTGGCAGGCCGGGCCGGACGAAGCGAGAAAAAGGGGACAGTCTATGTCCAGACCTTTTTCCCAAAACAGCCGGCGATTGTGTATGCCGTGCAAAATAACTTCGATGCATTTGTTCAGGATGAACTGTCCCACAGACAGGCCTGCCATCTGCCGCCGTTTTGGCGTTTGGCAATTGTCGCTATGCGGGATATGAATTATGACCGACTGAAAACGGCGGCGGACTTAACGAAAGAACGAATTGAGAACATTATGGCTTCAGAAAAGCTCGAAATGTCGCTTCGGGGTCCGCTTGAGCCGGCTGTCGGCCGGATTCAGAGGCATCATCGGCTGCATTTGGTTGTACAGGCGTCTTCGCCGGCGGCGATTCAGCTTCTGTTTGAGCGGATGCGGGCGATGAGTCCGATTCGTCCGGCGGTACAGACGCAGATTGATATTGATCCAATTGGAGTTTTATAACTTGCAATTGATAAAAGATTGCTGTATATTGCACACCTCTTTTTCACGGAGAGTAGCTCAGCTTGGCTTAGAGCGCTGCGTTCGGGACGCAGAGGTCGCAGGTTC
>ERZ795045.2217-NODE-2217-length-19551-cov-4.922907_pt1 | contig 19551 bp, 17 predicted proteins | sample MGYA00375129_ERZ795045 | MGnify/ENA primary metagenome ERZ795045 (study PRJEB30174, sample SAMN05720166) | activated sludge metagenome | isolation source: anaerobic digester from wastewater treatment plant | place: Japan | collected 2015-05-15 ...
GTGGAGCCTCTTGAAAGGGGATACGGCATAACCCTGGGCAACTCATTGCGCAGGATCCTTCTGTCGTCATTGCCCGGGGCCGCAGTCACCTCGGTCAAGATCGACGGGGTGTTGCACGAGTTCTCGACTATTCCCGGGGTTTATGAGGATGTGACAGATATCATCCTGAACCTCAAGAGTCTTCTCGTGAGGCTGCATACAGATGTGCCCAAGGTCATTCGGCTCATGGCCGAAGGTCCCGGTGATGTCGTGGCCGCTGATTTCGAGGCCGATGCAGAAATAGACATACTCAATCCCGAGCTGCACATTGCCACATTGGGCACAGTTGAGGCGGTGAATCAGGATACCGGAAAGACGGAAGAGCGAGGTGCAGTTCTGTCGCTTGAAGCCGTCGTGGAACCCGGCCGGGGTTATGTGTCTTCCGAGAAGAACAAGAGGCCTGAGCAACCCATAGGCGTGATACCAATGGACTCTATCTTCACTCCAGTGGAAAAGGTGAACTACACCGTGGAAAATGCTCGAGTCGGTGGAGTTACCGACTACGATAGGCTGGTTCTGGAGGTCTGGACTCACGGGACCATCACTCCGAAAGAGGCTGTCAGCATGGCGGCTTCGATGATGAATGAACACATGAAGCTGTTCATAAGCCTTTCTGAGCCTGAGGAAGAGGTTGAGCCGGAGGCTGAACCCGAAGAGGATTGCCGAGATCGGGCCCTTGAAATGGTAATCGAAGACTTGGACTTGTCGGTGCGGTCGTACAATTGCCTGAAGAGAGCGGGCATAAACACTGTCGACGAGTTAACCCACAAGACTGAAGAGGAAATGCTCAAAGTGAGAAATCTGGGACGCAAATCGCTTGAAGAGGTCAAGCAGAAGCTTGAATCATTGGGACTGTCGCTCCGACAGCCTGATGAGTAGTGTAAGGGAGGAGAGCGCAGATGAGCCGCAGAAAGCTCAGCCGTACAGCGGAGGAGCGGCGTGCTCTTTTCCGGGGCTCGGTGACGTCGCTGTTTTTACACGACAAGATAATCACCACGGAAGCGAAGGCAAAAGAGATACGCCCAGTTGCTGAAAGACTCATAACATGGGCAAAGGTTGGCGACCTTCATCACAGGCGTCTTGCAGCCAAGTATGTACTCGATCCTGTAGCGCTGCAAAGATTGTTTGATGAGATCGGGCCTGCGAACATTGATAGACCGGGCGGGTATACTCGCATTATAAAGCTTGGCCAAAGGCGTGGGGATGGAGCGCCGCTAGCCATTATTGAGCTGGTAGATATGCCGGGCAGCAGCGTAAGCGCGAAGCCGGCGAAAGCCAAGAAGTGATGTGTTATGAAACCCGTAGTGCGCGTCGAGAATGTGAGCTATGCCTATGATGGCGGAAGCCAAGGACAGGTAGAGGCGCTTCTCGACGTTAGCCTGGAGATTTGGCCTGGCGAGTTTGTGGCCATAATCGGACACAACGGATCAGGCAAGTCGACACTGGCTAAGCATATGAACGCCTTGCTCCTTCCAACACGTGGCGACGTCTACGTGCTCGGGATGAACACTCGCGACGAATCGTTGTTGTGGGATATACGTCAGACTGTTGGTATGGTGTTTCAGAACCCTGACAACCAGATAGTGGCGACCATCGTCGAAGAGGACGTGGCGTTTGGACCCGAGAACCTTGGAGTTCCGCCTGATGAAATGCGCCGGCGTGTAGATGAAGCGCTGGCGCTTGTGGACATGACTGGGTATGAGAAATCCGCCCCCCATATGCTTTCCGGAGGTCAGAAGCAGCGGGTGGCTATAGCAGGCGTGATTGCGATGAGACCCAGGTGCATTGTCCTTGACGAGCCCACTGCGATGCTGGATCCGGTGGGCCGAAGTGAAGTACTGCGTACAGTGCGCCATCTCGCTTCCAATGAGGGAATTGCGATTGTGCATATAACACACTTCATGAGCGAAGCTGTCTATGCAGATCGTGTTATCGTAATGGAAGAGGGGCGGGTTGCTCTCTCCGGGACGCCACGAGAGGTCTTCTCGCAGCCGGCCACATTGCGCAAGCTGGACTTGGATGTCCCACAAGTTACTGAACTCGCTGCCCAGCTGCGAGCGGCAGGTGTGGCGCTTCCAAGGTATCCGCTGACGGTTGAGGAAATGGCGGACGACATTGGAACTCTTTTGGGCAGGGGGCCGTGCAGCAGTGAGCTCCAAAATCATTGAAGTTCAGAACCTATGCTATACGTATATGCGAGGCACGCCATTGGCGCGTCAGGCCCTTACAGACGTCAATCTGTCGATCGACGAAGGAGATCTTGTGGCGATCATAGGCAAGACCGGCTCTGGCAAATCTACCCTGGTGCAGCATTTTAACGGCCTCCTTAAGCCTGATTCAGGGCGCGTGCTCGTGGATGGCCAGGATATCTGGGGCAAAGGTGTTGCGCTGCGGGATATTAGAAGAAAAGTAGGCTTGGTTTTTCAGTATCCCGAGCACCAGCTCTTCGAGGAGACCGTTGCTTTAGATATCGCGTTTGCCCCGAAAAACCTAGGATTGTCCGATGCTCAGGTCGATGATGCCGTTCGGGAGGCCATGCGCATTGTCGACCTTGACTATGAAGAGTTCGCTGACAGATCTCCTTTTGAGCTATCCGGCGGGCAGAAGAGGCGTGTGGCCATAGCCGGCGTGATCGCGATGTGTCCGAAGGTGTTAATCCTCGACGAGCCCACCGCCGGCATGGATCCGCGTGGCAGGGAGGATGTTCTCGGAGAGATCCAGGCGCTTCATGAAAAGCATGGATACACCATAGTCCTCGTCTCCCATAGCATGGAGGATGTTGCAAGATTCGCAAAGAGGCTCGTGGTCATGGAAGCCGGCAAGGTAGTCATGGACGGTGATCCCCGCGAGGTATTCAGGCACCGTCAGGAGCTGATCGACATAGGCTTGGGGGTTCCTCAGATCACTGACCTCATGGCCGAGCTAGCCAGGCGGGGATATGGATTCTCGACTGGTGCAATCACGGTTGAGGAAGCGCGTGAGATTCTGTTGCCGCCGCTTCTTGCGGCGTCTATCGAGTCGACTGGATCTGCAGGCCCGGACCCATGTGAAGGAAGGTGTGGGCATGGACTTCGCTAATGCGGCAGTTGGACAGTATATGCCAGGGGATTCCTTCATGCACAGGCTGGATCCGCGGACAAAGATGTTGACTTCGCTCGGTGTTGTGATTGGTCTGTTCGTTGTGAGCGAGCCGTGGGCCTACGCGTTGCTCGCACTTCCTATAATGCTGGGAATCATGGTTTCGCAGGTCCCTCTTAAGCTGATAACCCGCAGCTTGCGACCGCTTACGTTTATCATGGTGCTTACTTTTGCCTTGCACCTGTTCATGGATCCAGGCGAGGCGATCTTTAGCATCGGGAGGATTACAGCAACATATGAAGGGCTTCGGCTGGGGTTGATCACGGTTGTAAGGCTGGCGTTATTGATCATGGCAACTTCGATTGTGACGCTGACCACATCGCCGATTGCCTTGACAGATGGGCTGGAGCGTCTTCTGAAGCCTTTTGCGCGTCTCGGATTGCCCGCGCACGAGCTGGCAATGATGATGACTATCGCATTGCGCTTCATACCAACATTGCTGGAAGAGACCGACAAGATAATGAAGGCGCAGATGGCGAGGGGGGCCGACTTCGAATCGGGCAACATTGCGAAGAGGGCGAGGGCGATGGTGCCCATACTTGTGCCACTCTTCGTGAGCGCTTTTCGCAGAGCTGACGAGTTGGCGGTGGCTATGGAAGCCAGGTGCTATAGGGGCGGCGAAGGGCGGACCCGCTTGCGCGAATTGGCTTTCAGTGGAGCTGACGTGGCCGTGCTGGTAGTTGTCGGCGCGTACACGGTGGCTGTGGCGGTGGCATTGTGAGATGCGCAATATCGGTCTTGTAATGGAGTATGTGGGCACTGGGTATCAGGGATTTCAAGTTCAACCTGCATTTGGGCGAGGGGGCGAAAGCCGGAAAGGACTCGAAGGACGTGGAGGGCGGCTGATTCGCACCGTGCAGGGCGAAGTGGAGCGGGCAATACATCGGCTCACAGGCGAGAGTGTGCGGATAGTTGGGGCGGGCCGAACAGACGCAGGAGTCCATGCCCTAGGGCAGGTAGCAAACTTCAAAACCGAATCAAGAATCCCTGCTGATAGGTTTGGCGCAGCGCTCAACAGTGTGTTGCCTGAGGATATTCGGATCATAAGATCCTTCGAGGCTCCAGAAGATTTCAACGCGCGTTATGATGCGGAATGGAAGATTTACAGGTACTTGATTGTGCCGGAAGCGGCGAGGGTTCCGGCAGCGCGCAGCGGTGGCGCCTTGCTCTCGAAAAGGGCATTGCTTACGAGGAATCCGCTGACTGATGAGGCGGTGCAGGCGATGGCAGAGGCCGGTGTGGCGCTCGTGGGGCGTCACGATTTCTCGGCTTATGCTGCATCCGGGTCCTCAGCAAGGACTTCTGTGCGCACTATTCATCGACTTGAGGTTAATACCGACAGATGGGAATCTCTCGGGTTGAATCTTGTGGTTGTGGAGATCGAGGCGGATGGGTTCTTATACAAGATGGCGCGTACTATAGTAGGAGCGCTTTTGGAGGTTGGGATGGGCAGAATGGATTCGGAGGGTCCGGGAAGATTGCTTGAATTGCGAGATCGAAAACTCGGGCCTGCGACCGCTCCGGCGGACGGACTCTACTTGATGAAAGTAGCCTACCCAGAACCCATAGGTGGTCTCGCCTCGCCTTGACAGTCTATTTTGGCTATATTAAAATTGCTTGGTGAGTTTTGTACCAGTGGCGCCAAACCCCGGAACCACTGATTGCACTCAGACGAGCAGTTGAAGCTGGGAGGGAACCTGATGTCACGCACATACACGCCTAAGGCGGAGGAGATATCGCGCAAGTGGTATGTTGTGGATGCCGAGGGAAAGCCCTTGGGCAGGCTTGCAAGCGAAGTGGCCCAGATACTCAAGGGCAAGCATAAGCCGGTCTACTCTCCTCATATGGACATGGGCGATCATGTGATAGTCATCAACGCTGATAAGGTAGTCCTGACGGGGAACAAGCGTCAGACCAAGATTCACTATTGGCATACGGGATATCCTGGTGGGATTCGCCAGATGAACTATGAAGAGTTTCTTTCGACTAAGCCTGAGAAAGCGGTGGAGAAAGCGATCGTTGGGATGCTTCCAAAGAACAGGCTTGGACGGCAGATGGCTAAGAAACTCAAAGTCTATGCGGGACCGGAACACCCGCATGCGGCGCAGATGCCTGAGCCGCTCGAAATAACGGTATAACCGGGCGAGGAAGGGGGATTACTCTGTGGCGCAATTGCAGTATGCCGCGACGGGAAGGCGCAAGTGCTCAGTTGCCCGTGTGCGGCTGACGCCGGGAACCGGGAAGATCACGGTCAACGGCAAACCAAGTGAGGAGTATTTTGGACGCCAGACCCTGGAGTTGCTTGCACGCGAGCCGTTTGAGGTCGCGAATAGGATGGACAGATATGATGCCATTGCCGACGTGTCAGGTGGCGGGCTAAGCGGGCAGGCTGGGGCGATACGTCATGGAATAGCCAGGGCGCTTTGTGAGGGCGAGCCTGAACTGAGGCCCGTTCTTAAGAAAGCAGGGCTTCTCACGCGTGATTCGCGCATGAAAGAACGCCATAAGTACGGCCTGAAGAAGGCCCGAAAGGCGCCTCAGTTTTCCAAGAGGTAAAAGGCGTCGGTTCGATATTGTACTCTATTTGGTCATGCCCGCGGGCCGTCTTGGCCCGTGGCTGACCATAAAAAGCCAGAGGAACGAGTCGTTGTGGCTGGTTCCTCTTTTGCATTACTGCATAATCCCATATTTGCGGGGGTATTTAGCGTATTAGTTACGTCCGATACAATGCTGCAAAAAGGCCTTCGCCTTGTTGTAGTGGAGATGATAGCGACGGCGATACGTTCCATTTTTTCAGGCTATCTCATCCGGTATTAGATTCGTTTTCTCATTGGGGTGACGACTTTCGCCAGATGACCTTCACCCCGTCGATCATGGCTTCCATGTCACTGGTGAGTTTCCTATCGGTAGGAGCATCCTGAACAAGCACCACCGAGGTCGTGCCATCAGCTAAGCCCTTCAACATTTCCAGCAGGAGTTTTGCCTCGAGGGGGTCTGTGAGTGCCGCACCGACGCCGAGAGTATCTATGTCGACGGCATTTGTCCCTCTCAAAACTACCACTAGTTCCAGGTCATTACCTAACCGGAATTGTTCAAATTCGGCCAGAAGATCGGGCCATGGCAGCGGCAATCGCACCCCGTCAATTCTCACGATCTGTCGACCAGGGGCCGAACAGAGAAGTGTGTCAACAGCCTGACCGGCCGGTTGAGGGACGGTTGGGGCCAAGACGGCAGCTATGTTGTCAATGGCTATTCTTCCTGCTGCCTGAAGCTCGGGCTTGAACTCGACAACGTACACTTGGGAAAGGCAGAGTGGCGGAACTAGCGTTTGAGGAATGGGCGCTTCTACGACCCTCCATCCTATCCAGCTAATCCGCGGAAAATCGATGGGGGTTTCCTGTCCCAGTAAATCTTGGACTGTGGCGCGAAGCCAGTGGCCTGCACCATCCCCATATACCCACACCCGTATGGCTGATGTTTCCGAAGGCAGTGCTACGGGACTAGAAGGCCTGATGTACGCTGCGCGGGTCTGTTCCGGGCTCCTCAGATCATACTCAAGGACGATTACAGCGCCCGAGGGAGTTGCAAGATTGTCAACTTGGTCCACGGTTGGGGCGGGAAAGTCGGGTGTAGGTCCTTCCACGTTTGCAGTAGTCACGACTGACCTAACCGCTGTGGAAGATGCTGCGCCAGTCCATGAGGTGCGGCCCTCGAAATCGTCAACTAGCGCAAGGCGGTTCATTGCCTCTTTGGTCGGCGTAGAGCCACTTGCCGCGCCCATGGGCCAGGGGTCGACGGCGCGGGCAGCCAGACGTATTTGGGCAAAGGGTAAACATCCGTCGCCGATTTCTGGAAGCTGATCCTCTTCGGGAGCTGGCGATCGTTCAGCCCTGACTGTGATCTCGAATCGGCCTGGCGCGCTGCCGAATAGGACAGCGGAGAGCCGATCCTCCGACACGGACCACAGCTCCTCTGGGAGTGGCATGCCGCGTAGATTCTTTGGGGGAATTGCCTCCCAGATGATCTCGACGTCATCTGGGATATCGGCAGAATCCATGCGTCGTCCTAACGCGTCATACATGGTTACTGTGAAAATCGCTTTGGAATGTGTATCAAAAGAGACTTCAGGCCCTGCGAGAAATGAGGGCGTCCCTGCAATCGCCGCTTCAATAGAGGGAAACGACCCGAGGCGTGTGCGGACAGGTTTATCAATGGCTTCAGGTGCTCCGGAGTCTCCTATGCCATTGCCTGTGCGTTCGGCTTCCACCGAAACTGAGATGAAGGCAGGGATCGGTTGTTCGAGTTTCCCCAGATCGATCTTGTCTGTATCGTCATTTGCGGGTTGTGGTGTTGTGTTCCACACACCAACCGCATATGGTACACGCCGTTGGACGCCTCCTGAGGGGCGGTTGGCCAGAATTACGCAGTCGGTGACCGGGTCTAGGATAGCTGCGGTGGAAGAACCGCCGCCATCGAGGTTCAGGGCCTCATGGGCGCCGAGCGAGATCATTATCTTTGCCAATTCGTCAAGTGTGACACCCCTCGCGCCGGGCAGGCGGCCGTCGACTACTGCCATTATGAGGGCAGTGCCGTCCTCTGAGAGGCCAACGGCGGTGCGCGGGGCTGCAAGTAAAGACTGAATCCCTGTGTATTGCCACAGACCGCGAACAACGGCGCCGTCCTGGACGAGCACCGGTTTGCCAGAAAAGGCAGTCCATAAGCCGGGTGTTGGAGGCGTAAGCGACCCTTCAATGGAAACGCGGTCTCCGGGCGAAAGCGCCTGGGCAATCTGCGCTGAATATCCCCTCAAAACGACATAGAGGACGCCATCGTACGATGGCGTCGAAGGACAAGCGTCTCCGTCGATGGTCAATCCAGCTTCGCCCGGAGTGCCGAGCCAGCCTCGGGGAGCATCGCTAGCTCCATTGCCGTCCCCTAGCGAGGAAAGCCGAGGTGTCGGCCACCCGCTCGCGCACGATTCGACGATCCCGTCGCGGATCATCAGATGCCAGACATCGGCGTTGCCTGGGTGTCTCGCCCACGACCAGTGTTGATCGTAAATTACAGCCAGGTCGGCCGGGACCGATATCTCATTCAGGCCGGCGAGGGTGATCTCGAGCCCGTTCGGACCTCTTAGGACACCTTCCCATCTCCATTGCCCGAGAAGCCCTGTGCCGTCGTCGCGGATCACAAGTGAGGCGAAGTCAGGATCTTTCCGCGGAGAGCGTATCATCTTTCCCCCCTGAGCCAGGAAGGAAAGCGGAGCGGAAGTGGCGCCGATGTCGAAAAAGTCACCATTTATCGCAGCAATCAATCCAGCCGCATCGGCTATGGATGTCACAGCCTTCGGCGAGGTGAGTGAGCCATCTGCCAAGACGGGCCCCACAGCGATACCGGGTGAGGACAGGTTGACGCGTATTACTGACATCTGAATCCATCCGGACGAGGTCAATGACGTCCTTCGTTCGAAGGTCACGCCGTTGCCAATGGGCACTACGACAGAATCGGAGAACAGGACATCGAATGTGCCTGTCGCGCTCTCTCCGAAAACTGACGACGAGAAAACAACGAGGCTGAGCAGCACGAGTGCAAGAACCGCAACTCGAGCCCTGGCCCGAAAGAAAATCACAGTTGGCGTTGGAATCCTTGCATGTTTTGTGGATCGAAAACATCTACAGTTTTTCTTATTTCCCATAAAGTTGTCCATTCCCTTGCCCGGCAGTTGCACCGGCAGCTGAGCAACTCAAGAACAGTGTTTCAACGCTGCAGAGCTGAGTCATGGACCTCAGACAACGCAGAGATCGAGCGAGAGTTGCGAGATAAGCCAACCGCGCTGGACGGGCTGTATTTCAGTCAGAGAACTTCGCGGGTCTGCGTTCTAGGAATGCAGACATTCCCTCCTTCGGATGATCAGTTGCGAAACATTGTCCGAACCGCTGGGCTTCCCGGGCGAGTGCCTCATCATCAGGGAACAACAGGCGTTTCGCATATCCTATGGCCACATGGCTTTTGGTGGCCATTTCCCGGGCTAACTCTTCCGCCCTTGGAAGAAGGGATTCCAGAGTCATCACTTCAGACACGAGGCCCATTTCGTACGCCTCCCGGGCGGAAACGTGTCTACCTGTGAGTATCATGTAGGCGGCGCGGGAACGTCCGATGGCCAGGGGAAGGCGTACAGTGCCGCCAAATCCAGGTATGATCCCGAGGCCCACCTCGGGCTGGCCGAAGCGGGCATTTTCCGAGGCCAACCGGATATCACACGCGAGCGCGAGCTCGCAGCCTCCTCCGAGGGCATACCCGTTCACTGCGGCTATGGTTGGAATCGGCAACCGTTCGATAGCGCTGAATACCCTCTGGCCATGCCGGGAGAAGGCGACGGCCTCGTCAGGAGTAAGGCTTGCCATCTCTTGGATATCTGCACCAGCTACAAACGCTTTGCTACCTTCTCCGGTGACGATCAGGGCACGGCACGCACGATTCTCTCCAACCTCCTCGATTGCCGAAGCAAGTTCAGCCAGAACTGTATTGTTTAGGGCGTTGAGCGCCGTTGGGCGGGATATGGTGATCGTTGCTACACAATCGTCGAACTGAAGTTTGACACAGTCTTTGCTCAAGGTTTGCCACCTCCTAGCGAAGATTTGAATCAGGAGTATTCATAGAATCCTCGGCCTGATTTGCGTCCAAGTCTGCCAGCGGCCACCATCCTCCGCAGGAGCGGGCAGGGCCTGTACTTGGGATCCCCGGTCTCTTGAAACATGACTTCGAGTATGGACAGAACCGTATCGAGACCGATCAGATCCCCGAGGGCCAGCGGGCCCATGGGATGATTGAGCCCCAGCTTTGCGCAGGCGTCTATGCCCTCGGCATCTGATATGCCCTCCGAAAGTGCGAATATGGCTTCATTTATCATCGGAATGGCCATCCTGTTGACTATGAAGGCAGGCGAATCCGCGACAACAACAGGTTCTTTGCCCATTCTCCTGGCGAGGTCGACGATGATTTCACATGTTTCATCTGAGGTCGCGAGGCCGCGTACAACCTCCACGAGCTGCATCACAGGGACGGGATTCATGAAGTGCATTCCGATGAAACGATCGGGGCGCCCCGAATCACGGGCCAGGGACGTTATGGATACTGAGGACGTGTTGGAGGCGAATATTGCTTCTGGAGGGCATATCGACGCCAGTTCCGCGAAGAGCTTGGATTTGACCTTTGGATCTTCAACGATTGCTTCGATCACCAGGTCTACATCGCCGCCTGCTGAGTAGTCCGGTACGCAATTGATCCTCGATACTGTGTCCTCTTTGTCTTCCTCAGTCAGGCGTCCTTTTTCGACCTGTCGGTTGAGGCTTTTGAGTATGCGGTCTACGCCTTTGCGAGCATAGTCTACTGATAGATCGGCTAGGGACACCTCGAGGCCGGCCTCGGCTGCGACCTGCGCGATCCCGGAGCCCATTTGACCTGCGCCCACCACGAGAATTCTGTCGATGGACAAGAAACAATCACCCTTTCATCCGCGACACTCTGTTGCAAGCCAATTGCAGAGGTCGGAGATAGTTGATCCACACTAACGATTATTACTTCTATAGCCCCTCTTTTGACTCCTTCTCTGCTCCTCTGGCAGGAGAAGAGGAAAGGTTGATGAAATAGTCAATCACCCGAGGAATGCTGGGAGGGAGCTTCTTGAAGAGGTACTTGTTCACGGGAGGCAAAGTATACACTGCATCTGCACGTCAACCATTTTGTCAGGCTCTGGCTTGTGTAGGAAAGCGGATAATCGCTGTTGGTTCTGAATCGAATGTGCTGTCGATGACAGATGACACTTTCGAGAGGATTGACCTTCGAGGCAAGGTCCTGATTCCTGCTTTCATTGATTCTCATATACATTTCAAGTTCTACTCGATGTGCCAGACCTCAGCAAATCTTGAGGGGGCACGCGATCCCCATGATGCCGCTCTTCGCATCAGCAAGGCCATGGAAGGCATTAAGCCCGGTGCGTGGGTGCTAGGATGGGGATGGAACAAGAATGAGTGGACGCAAGGGAGACTGCCGGACCGCTCATATCTCGACTCCATTTGCCCTAGAAACCCAGTGGCCCTTTTCAGTAAGGATCTACATGCTCTCTGGGTGAATACCATGGCATTGCGTCTTGCAGGCATAGGTCTTGACACTCCTAATCCTGAGGGCGGCGAGATAGTCAGGGATGAAGATTCGAGGCAAGCTACGGGGGTTCTCAAGGAATCAGCTGTGGAGCTGGTGACTAGAGTAATTCCAGAGCCAACATTCGATGCAGTTGTCTTGGCTATGCAAAAAGGACAGTCGGAACTTCATAAGCTGGGAATTGCAGGGATCTGCAACATGGAGGATGCTCTGGCATTCGAGGCTTTGCAGGCGATGAGGAGTTCGGGGCGGTTGAAGCTCCGCGTTACGCAGGCTATCCCCAAGCAAAACTTGGACGATGCGATCGACTTGGGGCTTGGAACTGGTTTTGGGGATGAGTGGCTGAGGGTGGGGCCGGTGAAACTCTTTGCTGACGGAGCATTGGGTTCTCAAACTGCACACCTGCTCAGGCCTTACGAAGGCAACAAGGAGAATGTAGGCATTGCTGTGACTCCAAAGGAAGAACTGGCTGAGCTGGTCGGTCGTGCTGTTCTTGCAGGCTTGTCCTGTGCAGTCCATGCCATCGGCGACCGCGCTAACAGGGATGTGCTCGATATTTTCGAGAGCGTGAAAGAGGAGAGCGCTGCGCGCCATCTGCACCATAGAATAGAGCATGCACAGCTTCTGCATCCCGAAGACGTTCGCAGGTTTGCCAATCTCGGGGTAGTAGCCTCGATGCAGCCGGTTCATATACTCACTGACATTCCCGTAGCCGAGAAGTATTGGGGCAGGAGGAGTAGGTGGGCTTATGTCTTCCGCAGCCTGACAAAGGCCGGAACGCCACTTGCCTTCGGCTCCGACGCCCCGGTTGAGACTCCTGACCCCATCCGCGGCATATACGCCGCCGTCGCCAGAAGAGGGCTGGACGGGACGCCAGATTCAGGATGGTATCCTGAGGAGAGGCTAACAGTGGAAGAAGCCATTAGGGCCTACTCTGTTGGCTCGGCGATGGCTTCGGGCGAGCGAATGGGAGCTGGGGTTCTGGTTCCGGGATCATATGCCGACATTGCTATATTGTCAAAAGACATATTTTCAATTCCTTCATCCGATATCCTTGATGTGCGCGTGGTCGGCACCATGGTGGGAGGGGAATTTGTTTACAGAGACTCCATCTAGGCAAGCATCTGGGCGCTGCCATACGAGGCATTGGCGCGGCTGAGCGGATAGCGAGGAATGGGCATGGCCCGGAGGCGAAATGGAGAGTGTGTCAATATTGGGACCGGTCTGGATGTACGTTGTTTGGGCCAGGCCGCAACTATGACCGTTCAAGGGGAGATTGGTTTGAAGAAAAGGGTTTTGCTGGCTTTGATATGCTTGACTTCAGTGTGCGTGCTATGCGTTGGGCCATCGGAAGCTCAAACAGTACGGCCGATGGAACCAATTCCAGTCAGTTTGGCTCCTGGAGAATATGAAGTAGTCAAGACAGAATACAGGATCCATGCGGGTATGTACGTGTCGTTCCGACGGGTGATCGGAAAGGCTGTTACTGATTCGAAGTGGCAGGTGACTGTCCAATCGTCCGAATACCCCAAGTGGGTGGAGATAGGATGGGTATGGCCTAGATCGGACGGCACCGCGCCTACCCCAACTGTGAGGAAGTTGACAGGGCTTGAACGTGGCCGCACATTCGGACCATTGTACGGAGGCAATGATCCCGAGGAAACGGATTGGACTGCGCCGTGGCTATCACGGGAAGTCTTGCGTGAACTTCGCACGGGAAGAGTTGCCTACAACTTCAAAATGGGGACTTTTAGCCTGACCGGAGTTTTGGCGGATGATCTCCGTGTTGAGGAAGAGGTGTTGTATCCCATCGATCTCAACGGCAGACGGGTCTATCTTCCGGCGTATAAATGCGCCAAGGGGCAGATCGTGGTCTGGAATAACATCGAGAATCCCCTGGTATTGGAGTACAAGCCCTTTGGGATTCCTCTGATAACCGGAGTGTTTGGCTGGAAGGCAGAGGCCATCTCTGTCCGGGGTGGGCAGCTGTAGCAAGTAGCCAATTCGGGAGCACATGGATTTGGCCAACTGCTAATCAATTGCTAGACAGACGTGTTCTGGGCGAGAGCTTTTCCGGCCCCTGTTGGTGTCAGGTTGCCTCTGCATACAGCATCTGGGCTTTTCAAGGAACGTTTGAAGGCGCGAGGTATGTGGAGATAATCGCAGATTACGGATTAGGTAAGACATTTGCTGCGAAGCAGAAAGAGCCGGGAATTGCGGGAAGTGTGAAGGCCGTTTTATCCCCGCGTTTCAAGGACGTTGAAGCGGTTAGGAACGTGTCGTTCTCAATCGATGAGGGAGAGGCAATTGCATTTATAGGGGCCAATGGCGCAGGAAAGTCAACAAAGGTGTTGCTTCATCCCACAACTGGAGAGGCGGTCGTTCTGGGGATAGTCCCGTGGCGCGATAGGCAACAGATTTAAAGAAGGATCGGCACAGTCTTTAGACAGAGGTATCAGCTTTAGTATCATCTCCTGCCCCGCGATAGCTTTGATCTTCTGCTGGTATCCACGATATGTCGCAAGGCGTTTTTCGTGCGCGTATGGGGATGCTTGCGGACATATTCGAGCTGGGCGAAGTGATGTCGACTCCGCTTCTTTCTGAGAGACTGTGTTGCTCGGGGTACACGGTTGTGACCGAAGAGATCATGCTGGCAAGATCCAGGATGGTGAAGGCCCGTTCCATTGCGTACTTGACAGGCAGGCCTTGCCACTACGTCTTGCTCAAGCTCTCACCCTTTGCCTACGTGCGCGCCAGTGCGGCTTTTTAAGAGCTTATTATTCCTACGAGTTGGTGGAGCCCAGGTCGGGTGGGTCGGCGTTATGGCTGTGCTCACTTTCATTCTTTACGGCTTGGGGGTGAAGCGGAACAATGTCAATAGAGGCTAGGACTGCTCCGCGAAAGGCGAGGGGGAGTGGTTGGGACGGCTAGTCTCATGAGGCGGCAAGTCTTGCAGCGGCGGCTGTTTACGCCAGCTTTGCAACTTTCGCTGGCAGCCTCGCTTTTTTTTATATGAAATGCCCAGACTGTCAGCGTCCAGATGCCCCAGGCAATGATCACCTTCTCCGGATACCCTGGGTCACTGTTTGAAGTCGCTGTCCGGACATTGTGATACCAGTAGGCTTTTTGCATATGTCCCCGTTGAGCTTCTCGGCAATTTGAGTTGGCCGCTTCTTGCGGGACTGATTGCCTTTGCAGCGGGCAGCGCTGTAGCAGCAAAGGTATTGTTTCAAACAGGACTGCGCCGCTACGAGTCAGGCAATCTGATGTCGATTAGGTCATGACTTCCGTTGGGGGTACTGTTGCCTCGTTTGCCTGTGCGCAAGTCGGCCGCGCCTTTTGAATGGACGTCATGACCTGCCAGTATCATTTTGCTCGGGCTATGGCTACCTATCGACTTGGTTGAATCACAGGGCCTTATCCCAAGGCGTCTTTCGCCAGGCCTGCAACCAAGGCGAGGGCTTCGGGAATTCCGTCAGGGTTTTTCCCGCCGCCCTGAGCATAAGCAGGTGAGCCGCCACCTTTGCCATCTATGGCAGGGAGTGCTTGTTTGAGAAGCTCCGACATGTCGAGGGGGATGTCGTTTGACCTAGCGAAGACCAAATTGGCTGACTCCCCATTGACACAGCCCAAGAAGGCGGCGACTTTCGGCTTGCAGGAGATCTTCTGCGCTACCGCCCGGACGGATTCAATGTCCTGTCTCTGGCTCATGAGCGCGATCACTCTCACGCCAGATGGGTTCAGAGGCACGGCGGCGGAGTATATCTCTTCCGCTTCATAGTCGCGGAGCCTATCTAGGGCCTCTTCTAGACCTCGTCGCCCTTGGCGGATCTGGTTTTGGAGGCGGAGCATCGCCTCTGGCAGTTCTTTTCCGTGAATTGAAAGCTGAGATGCGGCGAGGTGCACCACATCATTTTTCCAGCGGTAGTCGGCCAGGGCTCTCCGGCCGCAGACGAACTCGACACGGGTAACGCTTCGAATGCGTTCGATGCCGATTATCTTTATCAGACCGACCTCGCCGGTGGCCCGGACGTGCGTGCCGCAACACGCATTGATATCAAAACCGTCGATCTCGACGAGTCGAATGCTCTCGGCGTTATTGGGAAGTTTGCGGAGGTATGATTCATCTACATCGCAGGGCTTTCGGAACGTGGTCGTGACTGGCCTGTTTTGGAACACCACCTCGCATGCGAGCATTTCAGCTGCAGCTGCCTGATCATTGCTGATTTCGCATATGGGAAGGTCTATAGTTGCGGTCTCGTCGCCGAGGTGAAATCCGACGGTATCGAGGCCAAACAGGTTGGCGAATGCTGCCGAGAGAATGTGCTGGCCTGTATGTTGCTGCATGTGATCGAACCTGCGCTCGATGTCCACTCGCCCGTCTGCGAGGCCGAGTGGTACTGATCCAACTGTGAGGTGAATTATCTCTCCGTCCCGCTCCACTACATCGACTACGTCGGCGCCGGCCAGGATCCCGCGGTCTGAGGGTTGTCCGCCGGAGTTGGGGTAGAATGCGGTGACGTCGGTGACTGCCTCATACAGAGGGGTGGGGGAGGAATTGCGAGTTGAGGGCTCGCAGCGGAGGATATTGCATTGGAAATCGCTAAGATAAGGATCATCATAGTATAACCTTGTTGTAGGCACCTGAAGAATTCGCCTCCTCAAGCTCTGATGAGCTCCGGTTGCAGATGATTACTTCTACTGCCGAGCTCGATTCCCTTTTATCTGGTCGAAGGAGTGGTGATGATGGCACGTGAGTATCTTGCCCTTCGGGATGAGGGCCGAGCGGAGCTAATAGTAAAAAAAAGCAGGTTCATCGCTACGGCACGTCCTGTGGACAGCGAGGACGCGGCCCGAGACTTTATAGATTCGATCCGTAAGGAGTTTTGGGATGCCACTCACAATGTATACGCCTTTACTGTCGGAGAGAACGACGAGGTGGTTCGGTCGAGCGATGATGGTGAGCCTGCCGGAACGGCCGGGAGGCCCGTGTTGGAGGTCATCCGGCGAGAGAAGATAAAGTACTGCGCAGTCGTTGTAACCCGCTATTTCGGCGGCACGCTTCTCGGGGCGGGCGGGCTTGTGAGGGCTTATTCGTCCGCCGCTAGGGATGGGTTGCATGCAGCCGGCATCGTAAGGGTCAGGCTTTTACAGAAGGTTCGGTTCGTCATAGACTACGTGGCTTTGGGCATAGTCCAGAATTACTTGGCGGAAGCCGGGTATGAGATGGATGATGTGGAATATGCGGATCGGGTTGCGATGACGGTTATGGTTCCGTCGTCGGAACTGGATCTGTTTGAAGCTAGGATGATGGACTTGCTTGCGGGCGACTTCAACCCTGAGGTGGGGGAGGAGGTCGTAGGGTTTGCTGATGTGAAGGAGGGAGAGGGTTTGGGCGGGGAGGACGGGACGGGAGAAGAGTAGTAGAGTAATGTGGATCGGGATGAGGGTGAGGATGGGGACGGAAGCGCCGTTTTGGCCACGCCGCAGGCCTACCGGGAAAAGCTGCAAGACATGTGGCTGAGCAGCTGTGCATGGGGTTGGACGCAGCTGCATGCTCGTTTCTCTTCACGTTCTTAGTGCGGAATGCCCAATATGGGTTATTCGATCATCCTCAAATTCTCGCCCTTAGCATTGGGCTGTGGCCTCAGGCGGCGGAAGTAGCTCAGGGCTTTCCATTACGCTGCTTCGTTTTCATGCAGCATGCGTCGAATGTCGTGATAAGCTCTTGCGCGATCCTCGAGTCCGTATTACCTACAGTTCAGACTTTGTCCGCCTAATCTATAAGACGCTTCTCGCAAGTTACTCAGCTTGCCTACTAGCGGTTGCATTTCTCCCCGAGACTTTCTATGGACTTAGCTATGACTGAAATCCCATTGCCCCGGCGCGAGATCGTTCCCGTGACGATTAGTGCAGGGCTTTTGAATATTGCGGCGCCTTGCCTCTGGTATACATCATCAAAGACTGTGACATCTGTGAGCCCGTATTCATCTTCGAGCGAGAGGAAGACAACGGTTTTGCCGCTTTTCGTAGGTGGCCTGTGCGGGCGGACTACAAGCCCTGCCACGCGCACGATTTGCCCTTGATCTGCTGATGAGATCTTGCGCGAATCCCAAACCCCTTCGCGCATGAGCGCAGGGCGGAAGAACTCCATGGCATGGCGAGATGCGCAAAAGCCGAGTACCGATGTTTCATGCTTGAACTTCTCCCAATCGGAGAAATCAGGGAGATTGACAACTGAATAGCCTGAGTAGGCCTGAGGGGCGGCAGGTAGCCGGAAGGCATCAGAGACGTCGGAAGAATGGTATGGGCTGGGGATCGCCTTGCGCACTTCGGCGCTGGTTTGTTTGATGTCCAGCAGACTTGCTTGCCCGGAAGTCTTCTTGGCATCTATGGCTGTGCGATGGGAGGCAGCGACTTCCGCAAGGCGACCGAGGTTCCAAAAGAGGGCTTTGCGATTCGGGTCAGTCGAATCGAAGGCTCCGGCAAGAACCAGATTTTCGACGACGGTCTTGTTTGCTTTGATTCGGCATAGGAAATCCAGGGCTGACATGAATGGCCCGTCATCCTGACGAGCATGTAGGATCTCATGGATCAGGTTGGAGGAGATGCCGGATACCTGCATGAACCCTACCCGCAAAGCTGTGCCTTCCACAGAATACTTCTCCTTACTGTGGTTTATATCAAGGGGAAGCGCTTCTACCCCGCGTCGCTTTGCTTCTACCAACAGGGTTCGGGCAGGATAGAAGCCCATTGGCTGTGCGCTGAGAAGTGCAGCGTAAAATTCGGATGGGTAGTGGCGCGCAAGGTATGCGGTTTTGTAAGCAGTGTCGGCGAAGGCTGCGGCGTGCGCCTCGCAGAAACCATAGCCTGCGTAACCTAATATGTAAGAGAATATCGTCTCAGCTACATCAGGTGAGACTCCATTTGCAACGGCTTTCGCCACAAAGTTGCGGCCTATATCCTCCATTTCCCTCATGGAACGGAAATGCGTCATTGCTTTCCGGAGCCTGTCGGCTTCGCCGGGGGTGAAACCGGCTATCGTTGTGGCGATCTCGATCACCTGCTCCTGATAGAGGACTACCCCGTAAGTCTTCTTCAGAATTGGTTCAAGTTTGGGGTGGATGTAGGCGATTTCCTCGGCGCCGCTGCGCCGCGCGATGAATGGTTCTACCATGTTGCCTTGGATAGGGCCTGGGCGGATAAGGGCGACGCTGGCTACTATGTCTTCTATGTTGTCGGCTCCAAGTCGTGTCTGGAGCGCGCGCTGAGCGGGGCTTTCCAGTTGGAATAGGCCGATGGTTTCACCGCTGTTCAGCATCTTGTAAGTGTCATCGTCATCCAATGGGATGCCGTTGTAGTCGAAGTCGTCATGCCCCTTACCAGAAGCTCTCACCATGTCGACAGTGTGCTCTACAGCGGAGAGGGTGCGCAGGGAGAGAATGTCTAGCTTGATAAGGCCGAGATCTTCTATGGCGTTCTTATCGAACTGCGTTATAGCTACGCCTTTGGCTGACATCTGAAGCGGCGTGACGCACGTGAGCGGTTGGTCGGAAATCACAAGGCCGCCCAGGTGGGTGCCGATGTGCCGCGGGAAGCCTGCAACTGATTCGCATAGTTCAAACAGGAGCTCGTACTGCCACGTTGGTATCTCTTCACTGCGTGCCTCAGGATAGCGCTGGAGGGCACTGCGCACGGCATCGGCAGGTACATGGGGGAGGACATTGGCGATCCTATCGATGTCGTTTGGGGGAAATCCTAGGGCTTTGCCGAAGTCGCGTACGGCCGATCGGGCCTGGAATGTGTTGAACGTGCAGACCGATGCAACATGGCTGTCGCCGTATTTACGGTATATGTAATTAGCCACGTCATCACGTTTTTCGGACTCGAAATCGATGTCGATGTCGGGCTTTTGGGCGCGCTCTAGGCTCATGAATCTTTCAAAGAGGAGGCCTCGGGCTATGGAGTCGACGTTCGTCAGCTTCAGGCAGTATGCGACGGCTGAGTCAGCCGCAGATCCGCGCCCTGCATAGCGGATTCCTTGCGATTGGGCCCACTGCGCGATATCCCACACCACGAGGAAGTAGTCTTCGAACCCGAGGGCGGTGATTATGCTAAGCTCATGACTTAGGCGGTTTTCAATCACAGGAGTGATCTTTCCATACTGGGCTATGGCGCCTTCCCGTGTGAGGCGCACGAGGTATTCGGCTGATG
>ERZ795045.2227-NODE-2227-length-19475-cov-5.399743_pt1 | contig 19475 bp, 18 predicted proteins | sample MGYA00375129_ERZ795045 | MGnify/ENA primary metagenome ERZ795045 (study PRJEB30174, sample SAMN05720166) | activated sludge metagenome | isolation source: anaerobic digester from wastewater treatment plant | place: Japan | collected 2015-05-15 ...
GCTGGACCTCCCCGAGGAGTACACCCGGCAACTGCTGGAAACCGCCGCCATGACCACGCTCGAGCAAATTTTGTATATCACCGACCAGTTTTGGGAGACCGAGTACCGCATGCGGAATTCTCCCATGGCGCGCCTGATTTTCGAACTGGCCTCGATCAAAGCGGCCAATGCGGGCCAGGCCGTGAAAGTGGAAGATTTGTTGAAACGCCTCTCCACGGGAAGTCCCAGCATTCCCCTCGATATTCCCCCTGCTGCTTCATCTCTGTCCCCCGGGATACCAGCCGCCAAAGCCCATTCCCATCCTGTAGAATCGTTGTTCGATGGAAATACCCATTCGCCGGGGATAGGACCAGCCGGGAAATCCACCCGGCACACCCAGGCCGCATCGGATACAGGATCCACCGGAGGCGAAACTCCTCTAGAAACCAAACCGGCCGGAGCCTCCCTATCCAACGCAGCATTAAATCCGGCAGCTGGCGCGGATTCACTCGCCACACTATGGAACCATTTTCTGAAAGAGATTGACAATCACATCGATCCATTGCTGGCCGCGGTGCTGCAGCACAGCGTTCCACTCGAGATTACGGGGGATTCCCTGCGCATCGCCATTCCGGCGGCCAACGCCTATTACGGCCGGATGTTGGAACAACCCCGCAACCGCGAAATCCTGTCAAACCTGATTTATGATTCATTCGGCAAGAAATATACGTTACGCGTCGAGGCGCGGGAGGATATGACTCTCCCCGGTGAGACCGAACCAGCCGCCAAACCCGCGGCTTTTCCGGTTTCCCGGGAAGAGGTGATGAACAAAATTGAACAAAACAAGCTATTCAACAAATTGATGGACGAACTCCCCGGCCGGATCATCCAAATCAAACCGGTTACTCCTCCAGCCAAACCATAGGAAATCAGTCCTGGGGGCTCTAGGCGTAGCACAACCTATTCAAGAATCCAAATTCTTCCATAAAGGAGCGTAACGCATGAAGGGACTTGGTAACCTGGGAAACATCGCCAACATGGTGAAACAGGCGCAGCAGATCCACAAGAAACTGGCGGATATCCAAGAAGAGCTGGAGCAGGTCGAGGTGACCGGCAGTTCGGGCGGCGGCATGGTTACGGTCACCATGAACGGCAAGCAGAAAATCCGATCCATCCGTATCGATCCGGCCGTGGTCAAGGCCGATGACGTCGCTATGTTGGAAGATCTGGTTCTCGTAGCCGTCAACGAGGCGCAGGACCGGGCACAGGAAATCGCGAAGGAACGGATGTACGCCCTCACCGGCGGCATTTCCCTGCCTGGAATCACCCCATGAGCGAGAAGTCCGGCGGCCAGCCACGCCCCCTTTCTTGGATCCCCGCTATGGATGAAGTGGCCCGGCAACTGGCCAAACTGCCTGGCATCGGCCCGCGAATGGGCCAACGGTTGACCTTTGCGTTGCTCAAACGCGGCAAACAGGATATCGAAGAATTGGCCGCCGCCCTGCACCAACTTGCCGACGAAGTGCGGCGTTGCTCCTCGTGCGGCAATTATACTCAGTCCGATCCCTGCCCGATCTGCCGCGGCGAGGGCCGCGATCCCACGGTCCTGTGCGTGATCGAACAACCCCAGGACATGCTGGCCATCGAACGCACGGGCAAGTACAATGGGCTGTACCACATCCTCGGCGGCGCGCTCTCACCCATTGACGGCATTGGGCCGGAGGAGTTGGGCATCCCCAAACTGCTGCAAAGGCTCCGGGAGCCGATCAGCGAGGTAATCCTCGCCACCAATCCGACCATGGAGGGCGACGCGACCGCCATTTACCTGCAGGACCTGATGAAATCCTTGCCTATCAAAGTCACCCGCCTTGCCCGTGGCCTTCCCTCCGGCAGTGACCTCGAATACGCCGACGAAGCCACTCTCGCCATGGCCCTCTCCTCCCGGAAGGAACTGTGAGGAACGAGGAGATCGCCTTAAATCAAAGTTCGAAGTCGACTGTGAAATCAGATGTTTCCCGAGGGATGCTCTTGTCCTTGAAATTGGCTGGGATTGGGCGTGGGGGGCAGAACCATTTCAAAGATAATTGGTATATTCGCATTCCTTGCGTTAATTGGATGGGATTTTTCCCCAAGTTGGCACAAATCCACCGCTGTGGTATCGAACGGTTCCAATGGGACAGAATCGATAATGATCCTTTTTTCCTCTAAGGCGGACTTGATCTCCATGTTGGGCAAAATCGTATCATCGAGCAGAACGACCCAGGGATCCTCCGGCGCCAACAGCTGGAGCACGGCTTGCCGGGGGACGGCCAAGAGACGGGCCACCTCCACCCGGCCCCGTTCAAACAGCCGGTAATCGGCCGACCAATCCACGAACTGCCGGCCCGCCGTGGGGATCAGGCCGGTGATCGTGTGCCGCCCCAGACAGGCCAAGGCGCTCCACGCCAGCCGCTGGGCGCGCGCAAAAACCCGCGTTTGCGCAAAGGTGGACCGGGCTTGGTCCCAGAGACGATTCAACTCGCCGATCAGGGGGGCGTTTTTTTTTTACAGGCGGGGGGAGGGGGATTCTGCCGCCGCAGCACCAATTGCGCTTTGTCTTCGATGATCCACTCTACGATCTCGCCGCGTTCGAATTCCATGGCTTGGGCGACGGCGGAGGGGAAATTGATGTACCACTGCTCGCTCTGCCGCCGCCGGATGAGTTGCACTTTGGTAGGGAATCCCATGATTGCGATCCTTTTATCTAGTTATATAACTAGATATTAGCCTAAAACAAATCCTGCCAAAATCAAGCGGAAATTTGAAAATATTTTGGGATTATGCCATTCCAGCCTGTACACAACAATTTGTGTACAGCACCATCGGTGCGTGAGTGATTTCCGAGAGGGAAAAACCAAGAAAATGTTGGCTCAAATCCCAGAAGTACCCAGGATTGTACACAAGAAAACCGCGAAAATCGAGGGAAACGGGGGAAGAGCCAGGAAACAACATATTTCGTAAGTGCTTATATATGAAGGAATTTAGGGGAAATCTGGGAAAGCGGGAAACGGGGCTCGAACCCGCGACCCTCAGCTTGGGAAGCTGATGCTCTGCCAACTGAGCTACTCCCGCATGGTCTAAAAAATATTATGCTCTCTCGTGCTCTTCTGTCAAGCGGATTCAGACCAATAAATCCCTGCTTTTCAGACCCACAGGTCTGCTTATGAATCGCTACGGTTTTAATCTCGAGTTATTCTTTTTTTAGAAACGGTCTAATCCCACGCTTGAATTGGAGGTTGTTTTTCCAAATCCAAAAGTATGGCAAAGAGGTGAACTTGCAGAGTATCGAAATACGATTCGGATACGGTATTTAATTGGGTGTTGATCCCCATCCGATGAAGTTCTTGGCTTACGGCTTCGTTCTCTCCTTCCAACAGGGCGATAAACGGCCGCTTGGGAAAATGCTCCCTCACCCGCGACACTCGCGCTTCCCACTGAGAGGACAATCGGCGGCCGTCCCAAATCACGGCGGCTGGCCGGATCCGCCGCAAGGTCTCATTCATTTCTGAATTTGGGCAGTGGTGCACCACCAGACCGAACCGCGCCTCGAATTCCTCTTCGCAACGTGCCTGTAATTGCTCGTCTTCGGTGATCAAGAGGACGGACAAAGATGAATCGCTCATAGCAGCTTCACCACCCTTTCTCCAATAGGGGAGTGGATCCATTCACCCTTGTCCCTGCGAGATGTTGTCATCCGTATCCATAGGAAGATCATAGTTGCCACTCTTTTTCGATACTCTATTGATCGGGAGTTATTTCCCCGGGGGACCCTCCCTTGCCCTACGATGGCAATGTTCCTATACTGATCCTCGCAAAGAAAATACCAAGTATAAAAAAATTTGGCTCCGGATTCCGGCTCCATGTGTCAAATATCATTACGTCAGGCATTTGCACCTGGGATTCTGCCAACCGGGTGGGGAAATGGACCATGAATAGGTGTAACTACCTGTTAATATTAATGTTATGTAATTGTGAACCAGAGATAAAAAATACTTGATTGTTACCTGATTTGGTCGAGAATATAATGTGAAACCAAATTGCTTTTGCCTTTGCCGTAACCGATTAGGTTACCCGGGAAGCCCAAGAGTTGTCGAAAATATAAATACATCGGATGAATAGCGAGAAAACGCCTCACTCTCCACCAGAAACCGTCCATCCTCAATCGATATCCATCTTGGTCGTTGATGACGATGATCTGGTGCGCCAAATGCTCACGGACCTGCTGGTTTCCCGTGGGTACGAGACGCATCACGCCCCCCATGCCGCGGCAGCGCTTCTTGCGGTGGAAAGCGCCCCGGTGGACATCGCTCTGATTGATTTACAATTGCCCGATATGGACGGAATTGAATTGATGCTCCGTCTGCGGGAACGGATTCCGTCGGTTTTGTGTCTCATCATCACCGGATTCGGAACTATCGAACGGGCTGTGGAAGCCATGCAAGCCGGTGCCTGGGATTTCATTCCCAAACCTGTCACCTCCGGGATGCTCCTGGAAAAAATCGGCCGCATTGAATCGTACTGTCAGCTGCGGCGTGAACATGATGTCCGGCGCAAGGTGTTGTACAAGGAATTCTTCTTTTCTGGGGTGATTGGCGCCTCGCCCATCATGCGGCCGGTTTATGAAGACATCCTCCGGGCCGCTCAATCCTCCCTCCCTGTGCTGATTGAGGGAGAAACCGGGTCCGGCAAGGAATTCATCGCCGAGGCTATCCACCTCAACAGCAATCGAAAATCCCGCCCCTACGTGGTCATGGATTGCACCGCCACTCCTCATTCCCTGATCGAATCGGCCCTCTTTGGCTCCACCAAGGGGGCCTTCACCGGCGCGATCGATCAAAAAGGGCTGTTGCAAGCCGCAGACGGGGGAACGCTGGTACTCGATGAAATCGGCGAAATCGCTTTGGATATTCAGCCCAAGTTGCTTCGTTGCCTGGAAACCAAGCGCTTCCGCCCGGTGGGCAGCACGAAGGAACTCTCCAGTGATTTCCGGATCCTTTGCTGCACCAACCGCGATTTGGCCGCGGAAACCAAAAAGGGAAAATTCCGCGCGGATCTCTTCTACCGGATTAGCGCCGTGCGCATCACGGTTCCTCCGTTGCGGGAACGGCCGTCGGACATCCCACTCCTCGCGCGCCATTTTTTGCAGGCAGTGAGCCGGGAACACGAGCGGGAAGAGATGGATTTCACAACCGAATCCCTCCAATTGCTGTGCCGGCAGGAATGGCCGGGCAACATCCGGCAATTGAAATTCACCATCGAAACGGCCTTTTTTCAATCCCGCGGCCGCTGGATCACCCCCGAACATCTGCAACTGGATGGCCAACCCGCGGCCCGGCCCGCGGAGGTCTCCGAACCCCTTGCAGCGGCCGATCTCCAAAAGGATTACAAAACCTTCCGGGAAAGCGCCATCGTCCAAGCAGAACGGCGGTACGTTACGGCGCTCCTGGAACGGCACCACGGGGATGTGCGCCTGGCGGCCAAGCAAGCTGGTTTGACCCGCGAGGCCCTCTACCGGGTCATGTCCCGCTGCGGTGTGTCCCCCGGCCAATTCCGGGAGAAAAACTAGTCCGATACTCTGTATTAACACCACCCTCCGGCCGCGTTTTAATCCCGTTATTTCCTCAATCCTTCCCGCAAAAGGGATAGCCGGCTGCCGCCATGGAAGAGAAGCCATTCAGGCCAATCATTTCTAATCCATGAACGTATTTATCCGTTATGATTGTCGATTATTTTGATCTTATTAATTAGTATTAATAATTTATATTTTTTCCCTAACAGAATAATTTTTCCGATGCTATATTTAATTGTCGGTTCAGGATCATCCAAGGAGGAGCGGAATATATTACGGATGGCATATTTCATCATCGCTTTGTGTTCCTTGTGCTACACCCCCCCAGTTAATGGCGCGGGATGAGGCCACCTGCCCCGCGCCGGTATCGGAATACGCCGAGCAGAACGGCCCCAACACCATGACCTTCCTGAGCTACCCCAAGTATTACCGGAACGCGTCCGGCAATCTGATCGAGGTGGATACCACCCTGGTGGAATCGCCGGATCCCGATTGGGATTACGAGGTCACGAGGGGCATTTGGACCTTGCGCATCCGGACCGATGGGACCTTCCAGGCTGAGCATGAGGGCAATGTCTTCACCTACCAGCTTTATTCCATTGGCCTTGGGCGCAGCGGTAGTTACAAGCCTTTCGCGTGGGGCGAACCGGATTGGTCCAACGTATCTGTGATGGGCGATACGATCCGCTGGACCGATATTTTTTCCGCACGTGGATCTCTCCGTGCACTATATTCATGACATCCTGAAAGTGGATGTCATCCTCCAACGCGCGCTGATGGACCGGATCCGGGCGGCTCATCCCTGGCGGCCGGGGTTGGGCCCTGGGAGGTGGATATAGCGTTGGGGACCGGCAATCCGGGAGAGCATGAAAAACGGCATTGCCTGATGGAATGGTTTCGCGAGGCCCAAAAGACGGCCCGGCAATGGATATTCCGTATTCGTGGGGAGTGCGCGGAAGCGGAAGATCTCCTGCAAGTGGCCTGGCTGAAGATGCTGGAAAGAATCCAGCGGAATGAACCCATTCATCATCCCTGGGCTTATTGGCGGAGAGTCATTCAAAATCTCTGTCACCAACATGCACGAGGAATCTTGCCAACCGTGGATGAGGAGGCGATTTCCAATTGGCCGGATCCGGCGCCTACCCCACGGGCCATTCTGGAGAAAGCGGAACGGAATGATTTTCTCAGGGCGTGCCTGCGCCGGCTTTCCATCCATCAGCGTAAGGCCCTCATTTTGTATTATTTCGAGGGGAAATCGTATCAGGAGATCGCGCGGGAAATGGAGGTTTCGGTGAAAGCCGTGGAACGCTTGTTAGCCGCGGGAAGGAAAAAATTACGGGTTTTGGTGGAAAAAGGAGGGGGTTTTTGAGGATTTTTGCGTCTATATAGAGGAAGAGGGATGAACAGTTTATTTTTGAAAGGAGGCAGGATAAGGTCTATTGATGCGCATGCAAAGGTCTTTGGAAGTATCATTGTTCAATTTCGCCTATACGAATAGGAGATGTATCTATGAACATTAAATCCTTCATGTAAATGTTGTGTTTGGGGATATGACTATGATCAAAATCTTTATGCTATAACCGCGGCGGGCCATCAATTGATACTCGATGCAACTCATCAAACAATAGGACAAGTTAGGCAATATGGAAGACGTGGAAAATCATGGAGACTCGATGGCACCGTCTTCTCGAATAGTTACATTCCACAATGGTCCGTTGATTTAGGCATTTTTTATCCTGACCAAACAATGTATGATATAAATTTACAGCAACTTCTTGTATATCGTCCGTCCAGGAAAACGCTTAACAACTGGAATTTCCGCGTATGGGATCACCCTGGCATAAATGATCTTTATTATCATTATTTCCTAGATGGCAACTATGTCGATGTCGGATGTCGGATTATATTATGCAAATTTCGCTTGTGATTTTTATGATGAACAGGGCCAAGTGGCTCCTCAAGTAGGATTTGCTGTAAAGATTTTGTTACGGCATGATACAGGGGGTACATGCACATGGGAGTATGATGGCAACAGCGCATGGGTGTGGCAACATATTAACATCCCGGATTGGCCGAATCCGCCGAACGGTACTCAATTGCCCTAAATTACATCGTAGCGAACAATTTAAACCGAGTGCTTTTGACCAAGGAGATTAGAAATGAAAAGTCATGTAAACCGAATAGTAATTATTCTCGTAGTGTTATTCATTGTTCCCAAGTATGTTGTTTGCTCGGACATTTCCAGTATGATTCCCCGCATGAGAACCCTGGAAAAATGTCAGGAATTGGCTGCGGTTGCGCGCCGTCTGGACATTGGATTTCCTTTCGATCAGCCGGGCCGTTTAAAATACAACGGATTTACTTACCTCGTTGCTGAAAAGATTAAGGAACTGGACGACAGCGGTTTGCTAAATGAAACGAAAAGGGCTGAAGTGTTGCGGGATATTATTGATGCCAACTGGAAAGGCGCAAAACAACGGCCGTATGATCCCTATATGAATTTCGGCGCTCTGCAAGAACAAGAACCGGACATGGATCTTGCCATGATCCTTGCCACCTTTGTGATTTCGGGGAACACGGGCGAAATCCATGACATTGTCCCCTATCTCGACTTCGCTAAAATAACGTTCGGTACGGGTGCGGAATCGGGCAAGGATTTCTTTATCGATTCTCTTGTGGAATCGGAAATCAACAAAGACCTGACGCCACAACAAAAAATGGCCTTTTGGCCCGCGGCTCAGGCTATACTTTCTCATCCAGAAATCACCAAACCCCTGTTGATCGAGGCTGTTCAAAATCCAGACCTGCCTGAGCTCACCCGCTTGCGGGCAGCCGGTTTCTTGAAAGAAATCGATCCGGATTTTTTCACTCCAGAGGTCCGTACAGCTGTGGGAAAAGAGTTATCCAGGAAAATTCAATGCATGTTCGACGCCGAGTCCACGTGGGAACACGTGACCACGCAAATCTGTGAAAATCTCCAGCGTTATCTCGAAATGACCGAGGGGAAATAATGAATCACCGGGGTGGCTTCCGCGTTTTCAACCCGCCCCGTATCACCCGCTCTTGGCTCGATATGTATAACCCTATCAATCCCACCCCCCCTTCTGATAGACAACCCCCCACTCTCCTTGCTTCACTTGTAGAACAATCACAACGACGCACCCGAAGCGAAGGAGCCTGGCGCGGAAGGTAAGAGCGACACCCCGTTGCGGTATCAGGGGTACCTGGCGGGATGGATCAAGCGGTTGGCGTGGCAGGAGGTGGCGATGGCGTTCCACACGAGTTGGCATATCGTCTGCCAGGAGGTAGAGAGGGCGGTGGCCTGGGGCCGGACACACCTGAATTTGGACGGGATCCAGGCGCTGGGGATCGACGAGATGCAATATGGGCGGGGCCACCAGTACCTGACGGCGGTGTACCAGATCGACGGCTGGAACCGGCGGTTGTTATGGCTAGGAGAGAAGCGGACGGTGGGGGCCAATCTGCTCAAGGAGAAGTTTCAGTAGTTCTGGGAGTACAAGTCGCCGTGGTGAGCGGGGCGTTTTCTGGGTGCATAGTGCGAGAAGACGATGCGTTTGCGGATCAGACTGATGAAACGAGTGGCGCGGATGATACGGAGTCACCGGGAGTTGATTGGAAGTTGGTTCCGGGCGCGAAAGCACTTTCCTCGGGGGGGGTGGAGTGGTTAAACAACAAAGCGAAATTGACTATGAAAAAAGCGTACGGCTATAAGAAGTTTCGAACGCTGGAAATCGCCTTGTATCATACCCCTGGAGTCTTCCCGAGCCCAAATTCACCCACCAATTTTTTGGATGAGGCAAATATTTTATATAAATATTATCATCATTTTCTAAAATTGTTTCATGCCATGCTACCATGCAGTATGATATCCATGCCCACTGGAATCCGGGATAGAATGAAAGCGCAATCCGGATCCTATTGATCAAACGATTCGAAGAGACGAAAGTTTTATAATATCATGCGCATCGAAAAAATCGTGGCCTTGAACGAGAGTGCCGAGCGGCGGCAGACCCGCGGCGTGAAGGACATCCCCTTCCAGCTGGTGGCCGATTATCAGCCTACGGGCGATCAGCCCAAGGCCATCGAGGAACTGGTGAAGGGGATCGAGGAGAAGATCAAATTTCAGACCCTGGTGGGCGTCACCGGCAGCGGCAAGACTTTCACTATGGCCAACGTCATCGCCCGGGTTAACAAACCCACGTTGGTCATCTCCCACAATAAAGTGTTGGCGGCGCAACTTTACAGCGAATTCAAGGAATTTTTCCCCTACAACGCCGTCGGCTATTTCGTCTCGTATTACGACTTCTACCAGCCCGAGGCCTACGTGCCTTCCAAGGACATCTTCATCGAGAAAGAGGCCACCATCAACGAGGAAATCGAGCGCCTGCGCCTGGAAGCCACCACCTACCTCATGGAGCGGCGCGACGTGATCATCGTGGCCTCGGTCTCGTGCATCTACGGCCTGGGCTCGCCGGAAGACTACAGCGAGATGGTCTGCCCCATCGCCGCGGGCGATTCCATCCCCCGGCAGAAACTGCTGCGGCGGCTGGTGGACCTGCAATACACGCGCAACGACATGGATTTCCACCGCGGGACATTCCGCGTCCGGGGGGATGTGGTGGAAGTGTTCCCCAGTTACGGCGACACACCCTTCCGCATCGAGTTGTGGGGCGACGAAGTGGACCGCATCCTGGAGATCAATCCTGTCACCGGCGAAGTACTGGGCGAGCACGGGCGCGTCACCATCTATCCCGCGCGGCATTACGTCACCGCGCCCGAACGGATGCAGCGCGCCTTGCTAACCATCCAGGAGGAACTACGCGAGCGGTTGCAGGAACTGCGCCAACAGAACCGCCTGCTGGAAGCGCAGCGCCTCGAACAGCGCACGATGTACGACCTGGAGATGCTGCGCGAAACCGGCATCTGCCACGGCATCGAAAACTACTCGCGCCACCTCGACGGACGCCAGCCGGGCATGCCGCCCAACACCCTGCTGGATTATTTTCCTGACGACTTTCTGCTCATCGTGGACGAATCCCACATCATGCTCCCCCAGATCCGGGGTATGTACGGCGGCGATCAGAGCCGCAAGCGGACGCTGGTCGAATACGGTTTCCGTCTCCCCTCGGCCCTCGACAACCGGCCGCTGGCCTTCGAGGAGTTCTGGAACAGCATCCACCAGGCGGTGTTCGTCTCCGCCACGCCTTCGGAGTTGGAACTTGAATGCAGCGGGAAAGTCGTCGAGCAGATCATCCGCCCCACGGGCCTGGTAGACCCCAAGATCACCGTGAGGCCCGCCACGGGCCAGGTGGACGACCTCATCGGCCGCATCCGCGAGCGGGTCGAACGCGGCGAGCGCACCCTGGTCACTACTCTTACGAAGCGCATGGCAGAAGACCTTTCCAATTACTTGATGGAGTTGGGCATCAAGGTGCGCTATCTCCATTTCCAGATCGACACCCTGGAGCGCGCGGAGATTCTCGAAGGCCTGCGCTCGGGCGAATTCGACGTCATCGTGGGCGTCAACCTGTTGCGCGAGGGATTGGATCTGCCCGAGGTTTCGCTGGTGGCTATCCTCGACGCCGATCAGGAGGGCTTTTTGCGGGATGAACGTTCGCTCATCCAGACCTGCGGGCGCGCGGCGCGCAACGTCGCTGGCGAGGTGATCATGTACGCCGACAAGCCCACCCAGTCCATGGAGCGGGCCATCGCCGAGATGGAACGCCGCCGCCGCATCCAGTTGGAATACAACGAAAAGCATGGCATCGTTCCCAAGACGATCCAAAAAGCGGTGCGTTCCCTGCTCGAGGCCCGCTCGGCCAAGAAGCGCGAATCCGAGGAACTGCTCTACCAGATTTCGGATTCGGTGGATATCAAGTCCAAGGACAAGAAGGAAGCCATCGCCTTGCTCAAGCAACGCATGGTGGAGGCGGCCAAAAACCTGGAATTCGAAAAGGCGGCGGTATACCGTGACAAGATCATGGAACTCGAGCAGACAGGCCTGGGAACCGAGGACCAGGTGATCGCCAAGATTCAAAAACAACGCGCCCCCCGGCCAAGAAGAGGGCGGTGAATCCCTGCGTGGCATCCCTGGTTTTGATCAATTCAATTTATTTCTTAAAATTCCGATTTTTTCAATCGTCACTGGTTTGGGTTTGCCGGCAGGGCATTTCGCGCAACCTCCTTGCCCTTTCCAGGATTCCCGGAACGAGCGCCAAGCGTAATATCCACAAGCGGCCACGATTATCAACACGATGAGTTCTTGCCAACCCATGAGAGGCTCCTTTCACCCTAGTCCCAGCCGTACGCCCAGTTGATACGTGATCCATGCGCCCATATAGGCCAGGAGGGTCAAATACGTGAAGGTGAACAACGGCCAGCGGTACGAATTGCTTTCACGCTTGATGGCCGCGAGCGTAGCCACGCATTGCGAACACAACGCGAAGAAGACCATGATCGATAACGCCACCGCGATTGAGAACAACGGCCGGCCGTCCTCCCGTTGCGCTTGGCGGATTGCTTCCCGGAGGCTCAAGGAATTTTCGTCCGTGTCTGCCCCTAGGTTAAAAATGGTTCCTAACACCGCCACGATAATCTCCCGCGCGGGAAATGAGGCCAGTGTGGCCATGCCGATCCGCCAGTCCCAGCCCAGCGGTTCGACTACCGGCGCGATGATCCGGCCCATACGGCCCAGCCAACTGTTGCGGAGATATTCGCCCGCCTCCTGGTTGTTCAGTTGAGTGACAGTTTTCTGATACGCGTCGAGCCGGTCCCGGACCGGCAGCCATTCAGGAGGAACGGATTCTTCCTCACGCAATCGGATCTCCTCCGCCAGCGCCGCTTGGAGCCTCTCGGCGTTCAAATCCGGCCCGTATCGTTGGGGATCCAGCGATTGCAGAAGCGGACGCAAGTCGCGCGCGAAAGTTTCCCGGGTTTCCCGGCGCAATTGGCCGTAATGCTCTCCAATCGTCGCGGGATGCGGAAAATACGCTACCGCCCACACAAGAATCGCCACGCAGAAAATGATGGTCCCCGCCCGCCGCACGAACTCGACGGCGCTGTCAAACACGAACAAAGCCACCGTCCTGGGCGTGGGCCACTTGTACGAAGGCAGTTCCATCACGAAGGGGGCGGTTTCGTTTTTGAAGAAAACATATTTGATCAGCCAAGCCATGGGCACGGCCACGATGATGCCAGCAAGATACAGGCTGAACAAGGTCAATCCTTGCAGCCCCACCCACCCGCCGAGCACCGCCCGGTCGGGTATCATGGCCGCGATGAAGATCAGATACACCGGCAGCCGCGCCGAGCAACTCATCAGGGGGGCGACCAGCATGGTGGTGATGCGGTCGCGCCGGTCTTCGATGGTCCGCGTGGCCATGATGCCAGGCACCGCGCAGGCAAAACTGGAAAGCAAGGGGATAAACGACTTGCCGGACAGCCCGCACTTGGAGAGCAGGCGGTCCATCAGGTAAGCCGCGCGGGGCATATAGCCGCAATCTTCCAAAATGGCGATGAAAAAAAACAAAATGGTGATCTGCGGCAGAAACACCAGCACTGCCCCCACGCCCGATATCACGCCGTCCACTACCAAACTGCGTAGCGCGCCTTCCGGCAGAATCCGCGAAGCCCCGCTTCCCAACCAGACAAAAAAGCCGTCAATGAGATCCATCAGCGGTGATGCCCCGGCATAGATCGCCTGAAACACGAACGCCATTAGGCCCAAAAAGATTACGGTGCCGAAGAACCGGTGGGTTAGGACCTTGTCGATCTGGTCGGAACGGGTAGGAATCAGCGCCTTGGGCCGTTTGACATACGGATTCAGCAGGGACGAAATCCACTCGTACCGGATTTTGGTTTCAATGGCGCTGAGAGGCAGTGTACCCCCGGCTGCTTGCCGCGCGGTAGCCAGGCAATCCCCAAACGCCCTGCCCGACTGGACTATCAATTGTTTTTCGGTATATCCGCCGCTATCGATCAAGGCCCGGAACAGTTTGATATCCGGGACCGGCAAATTTTGCCCTCCACGCGCCGGGATCCCTTGTTTCAATTGATAGAGAGCCAACCGCAGATTTTCCGGGAAAATGGGCGTTTCGTACGGCGCTTGGACCGGCTTGGCGAGAGTCTCGTGCAAGGCTCGCTTGAGTTGGTCCAATCCCTTGCGGCGGTGGGCGCTGAGGGGAACCACCGGAACGCCCAGCCGTTGGGATAGTCCCGCCGCGTCGATCTGAATCCCCTTGGCTTCCGCCAGATCGTTCATCGTAAGGGCGATGACCATCGGGAGGCCCAGTTCCAGCAATTGACTCACAAGGTAGAAATTGCGGGTGAGGTTGGAAGCGTCCACAATGGCGATGATCCCATCGATGGGATCTTCGCCTTTCTGTTGCCCAAGCAGCACGTCCACCACTACCATTTCATCCGGGGAACGCGCCGCCAGGCTATAGGTTCCCGGCAGGTCGAGCAGTTCCACTTCCAGACCTTCATGGAGAAAGCGGCCGGTCTTCCGTTCAACAGTCACGCCGGGATAGTTCCCCACTTTATGGTTTAGGCCGGTCAAGGCATTGAACAACGTGGTCTTGCCGGTGTTCGGATTCCCGGCCAAGGCGGCCCGCACCAGGCGGCGGGAGGCGAGGGGAGGCTGACTGGGAGAAACAGGGATCTTCATGTTTGGCGATCGCTTGATCGGCGATAACTACGGACAAGGTGTAAGGTTCTTTTGAAATTTTCGTATTGATAGAGTTACTGAGATACAGAATGGCCATGCCGGGACCAGTAGGATAGCTAGCTTTTGGTTCCAGCCTTGCGGGCTAGCCGGAATCCCTGGGTGACCAACTCCCTCTCCCTCGGGGAAAGGGTGGGGTGAGGGACGCCCGGAAGAGGCGAAATAATGGCTTTCCGCGGAATCGGCTCATTGGATCGATCTTGGAATTTCTGGCAACGATTTTCACACTCAATAGAACCTAAGAAAAATACGGGTAGTTAAAATTGAATAATTACATGTATATATGCGTTATTGGTATTCTTTAAAAACCCTATCCCGCGCTTGTTCCATCTCTTCCTCAGGATTTTCTGATGTATCCTGTTCACGAAGGTCATTGCGTTCGGGATCGGGCCTTATCCTGTATATCCTTGTGGACTATGAAAATCGTTCCACCGACAACCCGGGCAACTCCTGCCGAATTCGGCAGCTGGATGTCTTTAGTTGGACCGGTCCACGAAAACTTGCGCTAATTGATCCGGTAAAAAGGCCAACTCAAGCTCACGCGCTTGTCCCCGGGAGGCTGGATGAAACGTGTTGATGCGCACCCCGTCCAACTGGTTGGCCCGGACACACAAGCGCGAATCGCCGATTTGGAAAATTACCGGATTCCCTGGTTTGATCATCCGTACCCATTGGCCGGGAAGTACCCCCATCTCTTGGAGCCGGGCCGTGATGTGCGAATCTCCCTCTACCCGGGTAATGATTCCAAAATCTCCTGCGGCGCATTGACAAAGTTGGGTATCAGGCACGTTCGATCATCCTTTCTGTTTCTTCGCCGGAGAATCCGGAGAGGATTCCAGGGGGCATTCCTGGAAACGGGTGGTTTGGGGCATCAGGCATTCACCCACCGGCTCGCAGAGAGGGCAGGGCGTATCAAGGCTGCACGTATCCTCCAACTGATCCAACTTTTGGGTGAGTTCTTGAATCCATTTCCGGTTGGTCAATAAAACGCGCAAAAACCGAACCAACGCGTTCGAGGTTTCGTCGCTCAGCAAATGCTCGATTTTGCAGGCATCCTCCCGGGCGGTCTCCGGAGGAATACCCAGGACATTTTCAAAGAAACAAGTGAGTAGCACATAATTGTGCTCCACTGTCCGTGCCAGCTGAGTCCCTTCCTCGGTCAGCAGCAAAAACCGGTTGGGATCTTCTTTGATCAAATCCCGTTCTTTGAGATGCGACAATGCCAAGGAAGCAGCCCCGCGGGAGATGTCCAACAAGTTCGCCACGTCCGTCACCCGGGCATATCCCAACTCGTTACGGAGATGGTCTACCGCCATCAGGTAATGGGCCACCGAGTGTGTCAGTTTGTTTTCCTCGAAAGCCCGCCAATACGTGGAATCGTTGGTCAATACCGTCATGAGTTTTTCCCCTGGACGCTACGCCTAAAATGAAGCCCCTGGTCCGGGATCTGGTTTGCCAATCCTTCTTTTGTTATATAAACATAACACCAGTTCGGCTTATTGACAAGTGGATCGAAGAGAAAAAAATCTGCTAAGGATATTCCCTCACGATGCCCCTGGAGTAAAGGCCACCCTCTCGTCCATAATCCTGCCATGGAAAACCAAGCCAAACAGAATGCCGCGGTTTCGAACTCTTTACCGCAAGAGAGAGATCTTCCGCCGTCCGCGCCGTTGACCGGATGGCACAAGACGGCCCTCGGCGCGATTTTCCTTGTGGCGCTACTCACGCAACTGTGGCGTTTCACGGATTCCTACGGCCTGGCCTATGAAACAGGATTTCAGGAACGGATCGCGCGCCGCCACCTCGATCCCGGGCTGTCCGTCACGCGCGGATTGTCCACCATCAACAACCTGGGTCCGGAGCCGACTTACCATCCTACTCATCCGCCGCTCATGCAATTAACCTTGGCGGGGATGATGGCCATCCTGGGCGATTCCGAGGCCACGGCCCGGCTTATCCCCCTGGTCAGTTATTTACTGTTACTGGGGGGAATCTGGAAGTTGACTCGCGGCTATCTTTCGCCCCGCGCCCGGCTGTTGGCCTTGGCAGCGGCGTTGTTTTGTCCTCTTTCGTTTTACGCCGGCCGAATCGTGAATTTCGAGCCTCCGGCGATGGCTTGCGTTGTGTGGACCCTGGTTTTTGCTGAATCACTTAACCGCCGGCCTTCCCGCTGGGCCTGGTTTGGATTGCTAGCGGTGGGGATGACCGGAACCCTGATCGACTGGCCGTATCCCCTCTTCGTCAGTTGCTTCTTTGGGCTTTCGTTTTTCCGGAAAGACCGGAATCCAGCATACCAGCGAGGGGTATGGAGCTTATTCGTTATCTCCCTGGGATTATCGGTTTTGTACGCACTGTACGTCTGGACTTCCGGGGCGATGCCGACCCTGCTGCATCACGCCAAGGTGCAAACGGGAGCCTATTCGGCCGAAAACGGATTCCAACTGCCACCCGTTCTGATCAGCCCGCTGTGGTGGTGGTCCTTGCTGAAACGCGCGGGAACGTATGGCACGCCGGTGTTGCTGGGGATCCTGGTGGGATGGTGGTTTTACATACTCCGAAGGAAACAGTGGCGCGCCGGGCTGGCGCATTTGGGAATGGTATTGAGTGTGTTTTGCTTCGGTTATCTGATTCTCTTCGCGCGGGCCTCGCATCATCATGTCTGGTGCCTATTCTATTTGGCCCCGTTGATTTGCCTCGTGTTCGGCCTGGTAGCCGATCGGCTCAAACCTATCCTGGGATACGCCCTCCTGGCGGGCGTGGTGGTGTTTGCCCTCCCCATGAATTACGATTTCCGCACCAAGAAGCCCTTGCACTCCACCGTGCAATATGGCCGGACCATCGCGGCGGCTCTGGATTGCCTGCCGCCGGATGTCCGCCATCCGCTTGCGGGGCCGTTGCTCTACGTCAACCGCGTCGATCCCCTGCCTTACTACGCGCGTTGTGAAACCGCCTTTTCGCACATGTCGGTGGAGGTCGCCGCGCCGGACCGGTTTCTCATCCGCCATCGGCCTGAATTCGTGGCCTTGACTGGCTATACCGTCCAATCCGCCATCACGGTGACGCCCCAATATCCCCCTGGATTATTCGAGCGGTTGAATAAATCGTACACCCTTGTTTATCAAGAAGCCAACACCGAACAATGGGAATCGCTCTGGTCGCCGCATCTCTCGCTCATGGGCCTGATTCGCGGACCCGGAGGGAAGAAACCGGATATCGCCCTGATCGAGGACACGGTCAGCGTCCATGCCGGCGCGCGGCTGGATCCAGGCGGGAACGCCATGACAATCGATCTCCAGGCGGTTCCCAAACCCGGCCGCCGCTGGCTGCACGGCTGGGTGATCGGACCTGGATCGCCCGCCCTTGATCCCATCCCGGTTACTATCCAGGCCGGCTCGGGGAGGATACTGGGAACCATCCAGGCCATCCCCCAACCGCCCCAGCCCCGGTGGCAGGAATTCTGGCTGTACATCGGGGATCTGCCAGACACGATGACTTTCTCGTGGGAGAAAGCCCGGTTGTTGTGGGGCGATCTACGGCTCTACTCAGAAACCCTATGGGCCACGGATTTGACTCAATTGCTCGCCGGGGAAATCCGGCGGCTGCTCGGATCCCAGGCTTACCGGGAAACGCTGGGCATCGGAACCAAGGGAACGTCCATCCTCCAGCATCCCGGATTCGGCGTGGACCGCGTGGATCTGCCGCCCCTCCGCATGGGGTATAACCAGGACTTGCTCGTCTCTTACGGGATGAATCCCGCCATTCAGGACAAAAGCGATGGCGTGGGATTCAAACTCTACGCGCGGGATCACGCCCTGGGCCGGCGTTATGTATTGTTGGATGATTTCCTGAATCCCGCCCATACTCCCCAGGACCGCGGCTGGCGGACAAAGCGTATCCCCATGACGCCGCATTCCCGGCATGTGCTGACCTTCACCTTCGAGGTGAATCCCGGCCCGGCGGGCGACGCCACGAGTGATCACGCCTTATGGTGCGAAGCGCGGTTCGTCCCGCGGGGGGTGGAATGAGCAAGTGTTTTTTACACGGCGGATCCCAAAATCCCCCGCTCCCGCAATATTCTTCGAAGATCCTCCACGGAATGAAACCGGACGGCGGGGATGCCCACGGCCAGCGCGCCGGCCACGTTGGGCTCCATGTCGTCGATGAACAGGCATTCATTCGGATTCAGGTGGTAATGATCCAACAAATAGTGGTAGATGGCCGGTTCTGGTTTAGCTGTTTTCAAGGCATACGAAACCACGACGCCCTCGAAGCGGTCCCAGAAGGTGAGCCGGGCGCGCAGATCTTCATACGACTCGCGGATGATGTTGGAGAGCACGTACAGCCGGTATCCCGCCGCCCGCAGTTCGTCCAGCAATGTAACGGTCTCCTCGATCGGCTGAAACATGGAGAGCCAATGCTGGAAGAAGAGCTCCACCGCCTCCCGCAACGCGGGCTGACGCTCGATGAAGATGGATTTGGCCTGCTCGACGCTGATCTGTCCCCGGTCGAGTTCCCGCCATTCCGGGCTTTGGATGATCAGGGAATGGCACAATCGGGCTTTTTCTCCGTCATTCAGCAGATGGGTCAGAAAATCCAGGGGATCGAAGGTGATCAAAACGTTCCCCAGGTCGAAAATGATGTTCCTTGGTTGGCGCATGGAGCCTCGTTCCTGAATATCGATTTAATCGAACCGCGTAAGTATGGCTCATCCAGCCAGTGCGTTCTTTTTTTGGTACGGCCAGTTCTCGTTTGTTCGAAATAACCGCTGCTTCTACAAATTCTCTCTTCCCCTGGGAGAGGGCCAGGGCGAGGGAATTTTTTATAGTAGCGGATCTGGATGTTCACCTTCATCCCGGATGAACCGTATATCCCTGTCCCCCCTGATTGTGCCCGAATTGCTCTGAGATGCGAGCCCCGGAACGGGTGGAGGTGGGATTATACAAAGAAATGAATAATTACTAAATTAGAATAATTATGAAATAAAAAATGAATGTTCCATTTTATCTAGTTCATGATATTTTATGCATAAAAAGCTTCGAATAAGGGGGAGGGGGTTGATGCGCAACGATATGGTGTTGCTGACGGTCCTATGCGCATCGCTGTTCGGAACAATCGATGATCCAGTTTCGGGACATACCAATCCCT
>ERZ795045.2233-NODE-2233-length-19466-cov-5.672814_pt1 | contig 19466 bp, 14 predicted proteins | sample MGYA00375129_ERZ795045 | MGnify/ENA primary metagenome ERZ795045 (study PRJEB30174, sample SAMN05720166) | activated sludge metagenome | isolation source: anaerobic digester from wastewater treatment plant | place: Japan | collected 2015-05-15 ...
GAGAAATTGTTTCAGAAATCGGGGAATCAATACAACCAGGTAATAGACGCGCCGTTGATTCTGAAAAAATGCAACTATTGGGATATCGCGGAAGCTTGCCAGCAGTGTTTTAAACCATTTATTGAATTTCTGGAATGTGTGCCCTGATTGATGAGTTTTCAGCTCAATTCAATCCCGTGAGGATAGACTGATATGCCCCCCAATCCCCTCTTGCCTTCTCCGGTTTGGGATCGCTTGCGCGCAGGGTGCGTGATTCCCGCGCATCCCCTGGCGTTGACGGCCGAACGGAAATTCGACGAAAAACACCAGCGGGCCTTGTCACGGTATTATCTCGCCGCCGGGGCCGGGGGGCTGGCCGTCGGCGTGCACACCACCCAGTTTCAGATCCGGGATCCGAAAATCGGGTTGTTGCGGCCGGTGCTCGAATTGGCCGCCGAGACCATCCAGGAATACGAGGCGGCCCACCCCGGCGTTTCCATCGTGCGCGTCGCCGGCATCTGTGGGCGGACTCCGCAGGCTGTGGCCGAGGCCGCCCTCACCCGGGATTTAGGGTATCACCTGGGGCTGCTTAGTCTGGGGGCATTCAAGGACGCCAGCGTGGAGGAGATGATCCGCCACGCGCAAGCCGTGGCGGAGATCATTCCCGTCATGGGATTCTACCTGCAGCCTTCGGTGGGCGGCCGGGTGCTGGATTTTGCGTTCTGGCGGCGGTTGTTCGAAATCCCGTCCGTCGTGGCCGTCAAGATCGCTCCCTTCAACCGCTACCAGACCCTCGACGTGATCCGGGCGGTGGCGGAATCGGGGCGGGCGGAGGAAATCGCGTTATACACCGGCAACGACGACAATATCCTCGTGGATCTGCTGACGGTCTTTGAGTATCCGGTAAACGGCCGGCCGGTGCGGCTGCGGGTGGCCGGCGGATTGCTGGGTCATTGGGCGGTGTGGACGCGGCGGGCGGTGGAACATCTGGAACAAATCACGACCTGGTGCGGTTCGGGAAGCCGGTCCCGCGCAAAATGCTGACCCTGGCGGCGCAGGTGACCGACTGCAACGCCGCCTTTTTCGACGCGGCGCATGGCTTTGCCGGATGCATTGCCGGGCTGCACGAGGTGCTCCGCCGCCAAGGATTGATGCAAGGCCGGTGGTGCCTTGATCCCGGCGAAGACCTCTCTCCCGGCCAAATGGAGGAGATCAGCCGCGTGTGCCGCGCCTATCCTCACTTGAACGACGACGAGTTTGTCGCCCGGCACCGGGAGGACTGGCTGCGCTGAACGAAAGCGCTGCCAGGCTCTGCCTCATCACCAGGCTCTGAAAGCCGATCTTGACCTTGCGCGGGAATCGTTTCATCCTGAAGCGGTACCGCGTGTATGCAAGTATATTCAATGGAAGCGGGGGACCATCCCATGCCGATCAGCGAAAAATTATTGGAAATCCTGGCGTGTCCCTTAACGAAAGCGCCCGTGGTGCTGGACGGAGAGTGGTTGGTGTCCACGGATCCCCAAACCCGGAAGCGTTATCCGATCAAGGACGACATCCCGGTGATGCTCATCGAGGAATCGGAAGAAATGAACGAATCCGAGTGGCGGGAAGTCATGAAGCGCCACAATGTTCCGATTCCTTCCTGAGGCGCCGGACCATCGGATGCCGGAACCCTTTTCCGTTCAAAAGAGTCCTGAATGACCGCGAATACACCGATGACTTTTGATCTCAAAAACGTATTGAACCAATACCAGGGGCAAGCCCAAGCCCTGCATGAAAAATACGTCAACACCGTTTTTGCCCATGTCCTGGATATGATCGGATTCGCCCATGAATACACCGAGGGAAAGGGATGTTATCTGACCACCCGGGACGGCCGGACCATCTTCGATGGCTTGAGTGGATACGGTGTTTTCGGCATGGGCCGCAACCACCCCACGGTGATCCAGGCGATCGAACAAGCCCTGGCTTTGGACCTGCCCAATCTGGTGCAGATGGATACCTTCCTCTTGAGCGGCCTCCTGGCGGAGAGATTGATCCGGATCGCGCCGGGGAACCGGTTGCAGCACGTTTTCTTCACCAACTCGGGCACGGAAGCGGCGGAAGGGGCCATCAAGTTCGCGCGGGCGGCCACCGGACGGCCCCGCATCCTGTTCAGCCAAGGGGCGTTTCATGGACTCACCACGGGGGCGCTGGCGCTCAACGGGGATGCGTCGTTCCGGGAGGGATTCGGCGATCTGCTGCCGGGAACCGAAGCGGTGGACTGGACCCAATTGGAGGCCCTGGAATACGAGTTGAAGAAAAAAAACGTCGCGGCGGTGGTCCTGGAACCGATCCGGGGCAAAGGTGTTTATTATCCTCCGGATGACCGGGTGTATCCCACCTTGCAGCGGCTTTGCCGCGAAAACGGCACCCTGTTCATCGTGGATGAGATTCAATCCGGCCTGGGGCGCACGGGCCGCTGGTGGGCTTGCCAGCATTGGGACCTGGAACCGGATATTCTGCTTTGCGCCAAGGCGTTGAGCGGCGGCTTGGTGCCCATTGGCGCCATTCTCTACTCGGACGCCGTCTATCGGGGGGTGTTCAGCCGGCTGGACCGCTGCGTGGTGCATTCGTCCACTTTCGGGCAGAACGCCCTCGCCATGGTGGCCGGGCTGGCGGCATTGCATGTATTGGAGGAAGAGAACCTGGTCGAGCGGTCGGCCCGCCAGGGAGACCGATTGTTGGCCGGACTGCGGGAACTCCAGAAACGGCACGAACTCCTGCATGAGATCCGGGGCAAGGGATTGATGGTGGGCGTCGAGTTCGGCCCGCCGAAATCGCTGCGCTTGAAACCGGCCTGGACTCTCCTGCACACCGCGCAGAATGGGCTGTTCGCCCAGGCGGTGGTGATGCGTTTGTACCAAACCCATCACATTCTCACCCAGGTGGCGGGGCATCACCAGGAAGTGGTGAAATTCCTGCCACCGTTTATCATTACGGACGAGGAAGTGGACCGGCTCGTCTCCGCCCTGGATGAAGTCCTGCAGGAATGCAGCCGGTTTCCCGGCCCGGTCTGGTCCGTGGGCAAGCAGTTGGCCGGCGCGGCGGTACGGCAACACCTGTTCGGACGCGAATCCAGTTGAACCCCCTGGTTTGACTTATGAGAGCCTTCCTCTTTTCCCTGATTCATGCCCTGGTCACGCGTCATCCCCGCACGGTTTCACTCGTGTCGTTGATTCTCGCGGCGGTGGCGGGGATTTACGGAACTCTCCACATGGAGATGATCACCGATCAGGACCGTCTGCTTTCCGAAGAACTCCCCTACCATCACCGCTACATGAATTTCGTCCGGAATTACGGCGACTTGGAATTCATCTACATCTTAATCGAAGGCCCGTCGAAAGAACGGATGGCCGCGTTCGCGGACGCGTTGGCCGCCCGTCTGCGCCAAAGCGACGACGTGAAGGATGTCGTGTACGAGTTCGACACCGCCTGGGCCAAAGACTACGCGCTGTATTTCGAGGAATTCCCGCTGAAGGAGATCCGCCGCCTGCGGGAGGAACTCGAAAAAAACCGGAAGGAACTGGAATCCCTGTTTCGGGTCCGCTCCGTGGATGAAATCCTTCTTGAAATATCCCGTTCGATCCAGATGCCCGGTGGAGAGGTGGAAGCGGCTACAACGGACACACTGGACAATTTGGACGATCTCGCTCCCGTGCTCGCGGCCTTGCGGAGCCATCCTCCGGAAGGTTGGGCGGAACTCTACCGCTTCCAGGAGGAGTGGGAGAAGGATGCGCCCGCGGAAAAGCGGTACAACTGGTCGGGCAAAGGAAACGCTTTGCTCATGCTGGTGATGCCGGACAAGGATTACTCGACGCTCAGTGTCATCGAAGAGCCCCTCAAGCGCATCCGGGCGGATATCTGGCTGACCAAACAGGAATTTCCCGATGTGAACGCCGGGATGACCGGACGGCCCGTGCTGCAAGCGGATGAAATGCGGACCACCAACGATGATATGCAAAAGGCCAGCATTTTGGCGTTCTTCGGGGTGGCTTTGTTGTACATCATCTTTTATCGCGAGCTGGCGCGCCCCGTGTATACCATGATCGCCTTGCTATGCGCCATGGGATGGACTTATGGCTTCGTGGCGTTGACCCTCGGGCATTTGAACCTGCTCTCGCTGGTGTTCGCGCTGACCCTCATCGGCCTGGGCGCCGATTTTGGAATCCATTTCTTGCACCGCTATCAGGAAGGCTTGCAGGCGGAAGGCGATCCCTCCCGGGCGGTGACGGGCGCGTTGCACCGGGCGGGCCCGGGCATCTTGACCGGCGCGGTCACCACCTCGGTGGCTTTTTTGTTGGCGATGTTAACGGATTTCCTGGGCCTGGCGGAATTGGGCTACGTGGCCGGGATTGGAATCTTGTTCTGCCTGGCGGCCATGCTCATCACCCTGCCCGCGTTTTATGTGACGCACGACCGGCATTTCCGGCGGGGGGAAAAACTCCCGGTTCCCCTTCATTTGATGGGGTTGCGTCACGCCTCCCGTTATCCCCGGGCGCTGATGGCTGCCGTGGTGATTGCCACGCTGGGTTTCAGCGAACAGATCGGCCGGGTCCGGTTCGACGACAATCTGCTTGAAATGCAAGCGGAAGGATTGGAGTCGGTCGAGTACGAACACAAATTGATCGACGAATCCCAATACTCCACCTGGTACTGCGCCTTCGTGGAGCGGAGCATGGAGGACGTGCGGCGCACCGTCCGTCAGCTCCAGAACCATCCCACCGTCGCCGGAGTGGACAGCCTCCATTCCGTGCTTCCCGATATCCCCCCCGGCCGGCGCGCGGCCATCCAGTCCTTGCGGGACACCTTAGCCTTCGTCACCGCCGAACCGGAACCCGCCTATTACCCCAACTCCCTTCTTTACCGTTCCCTGGTTCGGAAAATCAACGACATGGCGGATCAAATCGAGCAATGGAAAAAATTGCGGGCCATGGCGGAGGAAGCCGCCCGGGCTCCCCGGCCGTCTCCCGAGGCCATGGCCTCCCCGGCCTCCCTGCCCCTCGAGCCGATCGAGTCCATGCTGACGCCCGAACAGCGCGAGATGATGAAGAGTCATCCCGAGATGGCCGCCCAGATGCTTTCGCAAATGGGTCTGGCGGATCTGTCGGGTGTGGCCGCCGGGACAGAAACTCCCCCTCCGGCAATGCCTGAACTCCCGGAGATCCCGGAAATTCCCGGGGAATTGGTGAAGCAACTCGAGACGTTAAAAGAACTCGCGGCGCTGTTATCCGGGCCGGAGGAGACGGTGCGGGAACGGCTCCGGACCGCCAACCGGTTGTTGTTCGAACGCCCCCGGCAAGCCTTGCGCCTGATGTCCCGCCTGGCCAGGGCGGAAGAACCCACGCCGGAAATTCTGCCTCCCATGTTCAACCGGTTATTCGTCGGCAATGATGGCAGTTATTTGATTATGGCTTATCCCAAGGAAAACATCTGGGAAACCGAGCACATGAAAGAGTTCGTGGACGCCATGCGGGCCATCGATCCCGAGGTCACGGGGACGCCGATTCAGGTGTACGAATCCAGCCAGCTGATGCGCAACGCCTTCCTGCGCGTGGGCCTCATGTCCCTGGGCACGGTGAGTCTGCTGGTGTTATTGGATTTCGGATCGATCAGTTCCTTCTTGTATGTGATGACCACGCTGCTCCTGGGCATCGTGTGGATGACGGAGATCATGGGATTCTTCGAAGTTCATTTGAATCTGGCCAACTTTTTCGCTATTCCCATCCTGATCGGGATCGGAGTGGACAACGCCGTGCATTTCCAGCACCGTTTTCTGGAAAATTATGATGTGGAAGAAAGCATGTTCACCTCGGGGACAACCCTTACGCTCACGACGCTGACCACCGCCGTGGGCTTTGGTTCGTTGATGTTCGCCTCGCATAAGGGACTCGCCAGCATGGGCGTGTTGATGACCCTGGGCGCTTTCACCTGCTGGTTCTCTTGTATTATCTTTCTCCCCACCTTGCTCAAGTTGCTATCCCGGAAATACAAAAACCGGCAGCGGGAACGAATCCAAGGGAACGCGGCTCCGCCGGCTAGGGAGCCGCTCGAAGAACCCGTGGAAGAAACCACAGTCCGATAGGTGTTTGGAGGAGGGAGTCTTCATTTGCCCTTGGGGCGCCGGCCGCGGGCAGGGGCGCCGAATTCATCCTTGATGAGAGGGTTCCGGTGCCCTTTTTTCATATGATTCATCCGAATTTTGTCACTTCGGCACTTCGTACAGCGCGATCAGCGGCACGCCGCTGATCTCCACCATGGCCAGCGGGCGGCAGCGGTAATAGAGGAATTGTTCCGCCCGGCTGAACATGCCCTGGCGGCATTGCAGCAAGTAATAATCGGCGGGATCGCTGATCGTGGCCCGGAGCCAGCCGCGGTCAATGTAATATTGGACCACCTCGAATGACATGCTGGCCGGTTTGACTGTTTTCCCCTCGGGAATGATCTGGTTGAGGGTGTCTAAAAAATCCCGGGTGAGGGCGTCGCACCAATAGGTGGTCTCCATGCCCCATCTCCAGGCCCCCGCGACGCCGCCCGCGATTTCGTTGTAATACGCCAGATAATAGGGCCGGATCTGGATATATGACACGGCGGGGGGAACAGTCAACGCGGTGAACAACAGCGCATGGATGATCCATGATTTCCATTTTCCTTCCAGAGGGCGGGCCGCCGCGTGATATCCGAAACCCGCCAAACACGCGGCGAAGGGAAAGCACGGCAGGAACAACCGGCAGCCGTCATAAGCCTTGGCCAGGGGCAGCAAGATGATGGCCAGGGGTGTGGCGAAATGCAGCACCAGAAAGAGATGCGCGCCTCCAGGACCGCACCACCACGACCCGGCGGACAGCGGTTCCCGGTTCCATTTCCAAAGAAGCGGTTTTGCCAATCCCACGATTCCCAACACCAAAATGAAGAAGGGCAGGGTGAAAAGCAGCATCACCAGGGGGTAATGCCAGGGCGTCCGCTGGTAATAGACGGTTCCCAAATAATAGAGAGGGATAGGAGTCTTGGAGGCGTAATCGAAAAACCGCTCGACGACCCGGTTCCAGGTGTCGTGCCACAGCCAGGGCTGCAAGCCGATGTAGAGCATGGGGGCTAAGAGAATCGCCCAGCCGGCCGCCCCCAAAGCCCGCCTCCAGGAATCGCTTTCCTTCCAATGGAAGGTGCCGAGCATCACCAGCACCCAGGTGAGCAAGGGAAATGGCAGAAACACGGCATGCAGTTTGGTGGCAAACGCCAGGGCGTAGGCCAGCCCGAACCAGAACGGCCGCAGTTTCCCATGCCACACGAGAAAGCCAGACGCCGCCGCCCAGAACCACCAACACATGATGGGGATATCCAGACTGAAGACATGCGCGTGGCCGAATACACGGGGCATGAAGGCCAGAGACCACGCGCCGGCCAGCGCCGGGGCGCGGGGCAGGATCAGCCGCAAGAACAGGTAGATTGTAGCCAGCAAGGCTGCGAATTTTACAGCCGAGGGGATGCGCAAAGCCACGATTTCATCCACCCAGGGCGAGAACAGAAGATACGAAACCGCGGCCACGGTACGGGGAGGCGAAGGATGGTCGGACCGGGTGTACCAGTAATGGTCGATCGTCTCTTTTGAAAAAGGCGAGTCCAGGGTGAAGAGGCCCCGAATCCAGGCGGCTTGGTTCTTGGCGGCGGGGAAATTGGGCGCCCCTTCGTCCCAGGTCACTCCCGGCATCGGCAATTCGCTGAAAAGCCAAAGAAAAACCGCCAGGGCCAGCACCAGGGAGATTATAAAATCCCGGCACTCCAGGGGATTGAAGGAGGACGCCGTCTCCGGCACGGGAGGGGTGGTTTCGGGCATGTCAACCGGGTGGCCGCGCATGAGGTTTGCGCGCGGCGGCGATATAGTTCAACGCGTAGAGCTTGCGCTTTTCGACTCGTTCATCGATCCAGCATACCAGTTTGGCATATCCCGAGTTTATCCGAATCGCCAGCCGGTTGATACCCGGCACACCGAAGAGCAACGCTTTGGCGGTCATCGAGGGGATATGCCCTAAAAATGACAACAAGCCGCCCGCGGGGAGGATTTCTTCCACGGCCAACCCCGCGCGGCGCAGTAACACGTCGAGGCCGTGACGGGTATATCGGAAATAATCGTGCGGTTCGTTGTGGAGATAAGCCAGATGCGGCACGCTGAGTAATACCGTCCCTCCCGGTTTGAGACAACGGAAAAATTCACGCAAGGCCCGTTCGGGATCCGGTACATGCTCCAGCACCTGCAGGCAAAGGATAGAATCAAGCGATTCATCCCGTAGCGGAAGATCGAGCACCGAGCCCACAGTCTTCAATCCCGGCCGGGGCTGTACATCCAAAGGAATATATTCCTCCACGTACTTGTCCACCTGGCAGGCGAAAGCCATGCGGCCCGCGCCCGCGTCCAGACAGCGGCCGCGGAGGTATTGGCGCATCCGGGGCCGCAAGGCGCGGTACAGGCTCCAGCGGGTTGGGGAGAGGGAGAAATAGTGTTCATCCCCCGCCAACCGGTCGGCGGCGGCGCGGTCGCGTTGTTTCAGCCAATCATAGAAGCTCATGGCGTTTCATTTTATCCAGAATTTGCCGGTACAAATCATAGTAGCGCGCGGCCACGTCCGCCCAGGAGAAATTCCAGGCGTGTTCCCGAGACCGGATCCCCATTTCCCTTACCGCCTCGGGATGGTGAATCCATTGCCTCAGCGTCTCCGCCAATCGATCGACATCGCCTTGGGGGACGATCGCTCCGTTGCCGCGGATGAGTTCGCGGCTGCCTCCGGTGTCCGTCAGCAACAAGGGCAATCCGCAGGCCATGGCTTCAAGCGCGGCGTTGGACATCCCCTCCGCGTACGACGGCAGGACAAAGATATCGCACCGGCGCAAGAACGCGGCTACTTGTTCCTTCTCCATCCGCCCATGGAAATGCACCCGGTCGGAAATCTCCAGGGACGCCGCCAGATTCCGCAGAGGCGTTTCCTCGGGCCCGTCGCCGATAATATGGCATTGGAAAGAACAATTCACGGCGGCAAGCCTGGCGCAAGCCTGAATCAGGATATCAAGGCCCTTGCGGGGGATCAGCCGGGCAGCCGTAACGAGGATCATTTCCCGGTGGACATCCCGTGCGTCTTTGGATTCACCGGGTTTGAATTGTTCTAGATCGACGCCGTTGGGGATCACATCGGCCTGGAGATGAGGAAACTGGGATTCGAACCGCTCCTTTAATCCCTGGCTGTTGGCGACAACGCGCCGGGCGGAGCCGTAAATCCGTTTGAACAAGGGGCGAAGAAACAGGTAATCCAGCGAGAAACGGCGGTTGTAGCCGGGCACATCGGATCCCCGCACGGAAACCAGGTAAGGAATTTGGGAACGGTTCCAATAGGCCAGCCAGCCGGAGGGGAACCCGAAAAACACATGGCACAAGTCGAATGAGTTAACTTTAAGCAGTTGTTTCAAATAAGCGTGATGGATCAGCAGATAGCGGAGCACTTCGGAACGCCGCCAGTACAGCAGGTCGCGCTTGGGCTGAGGCAGGCGGTGGATCAAGACGTTGGGCGGATAGGTTTCATCGATTTTTTCCGTTTCTGTGGTGGTCGTGATCAGGAGAACGTGCAAATCGGGATAGCGCGTGAATTCCTTGAGAATATGCCGGTGGGCACTGCCGCCGCCTCCGCCGATGGGGGGGAACTCGTAATTCAAGGAAAGGAGGCGCAATTCGCGGGAATGCACAGAGCGAACCGCGGACCGGGGATCAACGGTCATCCAGATGAATGGTTTTGTGGAGGATTTGGCCCGCTTTTTCGGCTGCGGCTTCCAGAAGTTCATCCTGCCTTTGCGCCAGGCGCAAATCATCGGCGATGTTGATGGCGGCCAGAAGGGCGATCTGAAGAGCGGGCGCCGTGGGAGAATGGTTGGCGATTTCCTGCACCCGCGCGCGGACGTACTCGCAGACCTGGCGGACGGCCTGGGGATTCTCGCCGCCCCGCAATTGCAACCGTGTGCCTAGAATCTCGACGGTGATGGTACTGGAATCGCCGGCCATCGCCTTGACTCCCTTCCCACAGGCTGGAATCAGGATTCCATCTGTTCGATTTTATTGATGATGGATTGGATGCGTTCTCTCACTTCGGTCCGGGTGGCGGTGACCGAATGGACTTGGGCCGCCAACTCATCCCGTTGGCGCTGAATTTCACCAATCTCTTCTTGCAAGCGCCTGCGTTCTTCCCGTAAAACACTGATGGTGTGCATCAGGTCCTCAACCCGTTGATCCAACGATTCCAAAATTTCCATCAGATTTTCATTACTCATCGTGTCTCCTCATGCTCTCACGAGCGGATTTGGGCGTGGAGTTCGGTTGCCAACCGGGCCAGTATTTTTTCGATCATCCTGTCGATGCCGGTTTCCGTCAGCGTTTCTTCCGGGGAGCGGAAAGTCAGGCGGAAGCCGATGCTGACCATTCCCTCGGCCACCGGCTTGCCTTGATAATAATCAAACAGGCGCAAGTCTTCCAGGAGCGCACCGGCTTCCTGGCGGATAATGTCCTCCACTTGCTTTGAAGTCCCGGGCCGGGGTAAGAGCAGCGCCAAGTCCCGTTTGACGGCGGGGAAAATCGAGAAGGGACGATAGGCAATGGCCGTCTCTTTCCAGAAGCGGGTCAAAGCGGATAGATCGATTTCGGCCGCCAGCACCCGCCCCGGTAATTCGTAAGTCTCGGCAAGGGCCGGATGCAACTCACCGAAGTAGCCGGTGGTTTGCTGGGCGGCGTCCACGGTCACCCCCCGTTTGGGATGCAGGCAATCCGGGCCAGGCAGCAGGCGGTAGCGCTTAAGGCCGCACAGGGTGAACAGATTCTCCATGAGACCCTTCAGGTCGAAGAAATCCATTTCCGGCCGGGGATCACGCCAGCCCGCGCGCGGATTGCCGAGAATCACCACACCGATCTTTTTCTTCTCCCGCGCCGTATCGCCTGAAGCCAAATAAACCGAGGCCAATTCAAACAAACCGAAATCCGTATTCCCCCGGGTGATATTGCGGCGGGCGGCTTGCAGCAGCGAAGGCAACAGGCTGGTGCGCATGGTGGCTTCGCGGATATTGATCGGATTGTGGATGGTGACGGCCGGATGATCCAATTCCGCGTCTTCCCGGGGAAACGCCTTCAGCCATTCCGGATCGGCGAAACTATAAGTCACCGCTTCGTCCAAGCCCTCCGACACGAAAAACTGCCGGATTTGTTTCACCAGCTCCCGGTCCACCTCCTGGGGCTCCGGCGGTTTGACGGGCGCCCGGAGAAGGGTGGGACTGAACTCATTGTAACCGTGGCAACGGGCCACTTCCTCCACTAAATCGGCTTCCAGGGTGATATCCTGGCGGAATGAAGGAATCCGGAGGGTGATGGATTCTTCATTCCGCGTTTTTACGGGGATTTGCAACGAGGTGAAGATCGACTCGATCTCATCCGGAGGCACGGTTTGACCCAGGAGCCGGTTGCAGTAAGCGAACCGCATGGTCATCTCACGTCCCCGCCGCGCTTCCAGCCGGGCGGTGTCCGCGGTGTCGGCGATACCCAGACATCCCGCGATCCGCCCGCCCGTCAATTCGGCGATCAGCCGGGCGCATCGGTGGGAGGCGGCGGTGACCATTTCCAAATCCACGCCGCGCTCGAACCGGTACGAAGCTTCCGATCCCAACCCCAATTTTTTGGAAGTCCGGCGGATGCTGGGCGGATCGAAATACGCGCTTTCGAGCAGGATCGTTGTGGTGTCCTCGCTCACTTCACTTTCCAGCCCGCCCATGACGCCGGCGACCGCCACTGGCCGGGCCGCATCGCAAATGGCCAATATCGTCTCATCGAGAACGCGGTCTTCGCCATCAATCGTGCGGATTCTTTCTCCCGGCATGGCCCGCCGGACGACGATGCGTTTTCCCTCCAATTGGTCCATATCGAAGGCGTGAAGCGGCTGGCCCAGTTCCATGAGCACCAGGTTGGTGGCATCCACGACATTATTGACGCCGCGCAAGCCGCAAGCCTCCAGACGTTTGACCAGCCATTCGGGCGACGGACCGACGCGGACGTCCCGGATCACCCGGGCGGTGTACCGGGGGCACAGATCCCCATCGCGCAGGTCAACGGAGGGGATGTAATCCGAATCCACCGCGGCGGCGGGCTCGCTTATGTCCGGTCCGCGCAGCGTGCCGCCGCAGGCGGCGGCCATTTCGCGGGCAATCCCCAAGGCGCAAAGGGCATCGGGACGGTTGGGAGTCACGTTGATCTCGAAAATCGTGTCGTTGAGTCCCAGGTAATCCACCAAGCGGCGGCCCAGGGGGGCGTCGGGGGGCAGAATCATGATCCCGCTGTGATCGTCTCCCAATCCGAGTTCGCGGGTGGAGCAGAGCATTCCCTCGGAATAGATCCCCCGGATTTTACGCCGTTCGAGTTTGAAATTACCCGGCAGCACGGTCCCGATTTGCGCGAGCGCCACGCAATCACCGGCTTTCATGTTGGACGCCCCGCAGACGATGGCGTAGTTCCGGGAACCATCGGTCACGTCGCAGAGGGTGAGTTTGTCGGCGTTGGGGTGCGGATTCAAGGCGAGAATTTTCGCGACCAGGATCTCTTGGATGGCGGCTCCCGGCGAGACCATGTCCTCAATCTCGAAACCACGCATGGTCAGAATCGCGGCGGTCTCTTCGGGGGCCGGTAAGCCAACCACCAATTCCTGGAGCCAGGAGTAGGGGAGTTTCATGATGGGGGATTCACATTACTTGTAAAATATAGGATTGGTTGATTTATCCGTACGGTTGGATTCGAATCCTATCCAGCCCGGGAAACGCCGTCAAGAGGCAGGATTCAGACAAAGAAAACGGGAAAGGGCCGGTTTTTCTGGAATTCAGAGAAAAAAATTACGTATGAGATCCTACGGCAGTGAAATTATGAAGCCTTGTCAAAACCGGGGCCTGCTCCAACGGACGCCGGCTGCTGTCTCCTGAATGTCCCCATTTTCTCCCTCGAATCCGCCAAACTTACCCTTGCAAAAATCCAGGAAATATGATTTAATACTCAAATGTTCAGTAAATCGACATTCATGGATGGACAGGAGCGAACATCGTGGCTACCGACGTGAAAGACCGCCAGAAAGCCATCGACCTGGCTATCGCCCAGATTGATAAGCAGTTCGGGCGGGGAGCGATCATGAAAATGGGGGACGCGCCCATCCAGCAGATCGAAGTGATCCCGACCGGATCGCTGGCGTTGGATTGGGCGTTGGGAGTCGGCGGCGTCCCGCGGGGGCGGGTGATCGAAATCTTCGGTCCGGAATCGTCCGGGAAAACGACGTTGGCGCTGCACATCGTGGCCGAGGCGCAAAAATTGGGCGGCGTGGCGGCTTTCATCGACGCGGAACACGCCATCGACGTGGTCTATTCAGCCAAGTTGGGGGTGGATATCGACAACTTGCTGGTCTCGCAACCGGATACAGGCGAACAGGCGCTGGACATCGTGGAAATGCTGATCCGCAGCAACGCCCTGGATGTCATCGTCATCGATTCGGTCGCGGCGCTGGTCCCCAAGGCGGAAATCGACGGGGAAATGGGAGACAACCAGGTGGGATTGCAGGCGCGCTTGATGTCCAAGGCGCTGCGCAAACTGACCGGCATCCTCAGCAAGTCAAGCACCTGCGCCATCTTCATCAACCAGATCCGCGAGAAGGTCGGCGTGATCTTCGGCAATCCCGAAACCACCAGCGGCGGCCGCGCGCTGAAATTCTATGCCTCGGTGCGACTGGATATCCGCCGCACGGGCAGCCTGAAGGAAAAAGGCGAAACCACCGGAAACCGGGTGAAAGTCAAAGTGGTGAAAAACAAGGTCGCTCCTCCCTTCCGGGAGGCTGAATTCGACCTGACTTTCGGCGAGGGCATTTCGCAAACCGGTGAATTGCTCGACCTGGGTTCGGAACATAATATCATCGAAAAAAGCGGCGCTTGGTATATTTATAACGACCAGAAACTAGGCCAGGGACGGGAAAACGCCAAGGCCACGCTCAAAGAAAACCGCGAGCTGTTCGAGGAGATCCAAAGAAAACTGCGGGAAAAACTGGGGTTCCCCGACAAAAAGGAGGAAGGCAAAGAGAAAGAATAAAAGAGAAGGAATAAATGGACCAAAATGATCAGCGTGTAGAAATGGGCCATTCGGATCGTGTGGGCTTATTCCCCGAGGGCCGGTTCGCACCGCTTCTCCGGGATCGATGCTACCCCGATTCCTTTCGGATAGTGCGGTAATAATGTGCATTTTTTCGAAAGCGGGGCCGGGAATCGATCGGATTGGTTTATAAAAGCCATACGAAATTCTTTCTCCCCCTGAGGGAGGGACAGGGTGAGGGTCGCCCTGAAAAGGCGAAATTCATCTAACTGCTTTCAACTAAATTCTTGTGATTTATGCAAAAGACTATGGCGGATCTGTATGAAAAACTGAAACGGTTTCAGCAAGCCACAACCTCCTCCATTTCACCAAAACCGGAGAATCCTTCAGCATCATCAGACATATCCTTCTCTTCGAGTTCCTCGCTGCCCGATTCCTTGTTCCTTCTGCCGGGCCTCTCACGGGCGCGTGACCTCATCAGCCACATCGAAAAACGCGACGCGGAGAAAAAACGATTCCTTGCGGACATTGGCGTGGAAGAAGCCGTCAATAAAGCCGGTGCCTATGGCTACCGCGAGATAATCCTTCCGCCGCACGAGTTAGGGTATCGGCCGGAGGATCTCACTCCCACAGAGATGGCTCTGCAAACGCGGGATGAGGCGTTTTTGGAAATCGTTCCCGGCCGGATACTCTTTCTGGACACCGAAACCACCGGCCTGGCGGGCGGAACGGGAACGGTGCCGTTTCTTGTGGGAACCGGGTCGTTTGAAAAGGAAGGATTTCGGATCCGGCAATACCTCATGCGCGATTACGACGAAGAACCGGCCGTACTGCAAGCGCTGGAGGAAGCGTCCCGGCCGTTTCAAGCGGTGGCGACTTATAACGGGAAATGTTTCGACATCCCCCTCCTGAATTCCCGGTTTTTACTCAACCGCCTGCGTCCGCGCCTCTCCGGCCTGCCCCACGCGGATTTTCTGTATCCTGCGCGGCGGTTTTGGCGCGGGATGCTTCCCGATTGCAGCCTGATCACGGTGGAATCTCGGATCTTTGGCCGGACGCGGATAGACGACATCCCGGGCGAACAAATCCCTTATGTGTATTTCGATTTTCTTCGCGGCCAACGCCTGCAGCGGATGCGGCCGGTTCTAAATCACAACGCGGAGGATATCGTCACGCTGGCGAAAATCGCGGCCAGGACATGCCGGATGCTGCGGGATCCCTTTCATGAAACCGGACATAGCATGGAATTGGCGGGAGTGGGGCGGTTTTTCGCGGCCATCGGCGACCGGGAACGGGCCTGCGTGTGTTGGGATCATGTCCGGAAAAACGGCAATTTGCCGCGCCGGCACCTGAACGAGGTCTGCCGGAATTTGACTTTGTTGTATAAAAAAATGGAGCGGTATCCCGAGGCGCGGGACATTTGGCTTGAGATGGCCGAAACCACCAATGACCTCCACGCGTACATCGAATTGGCGAAATATTATGAACATAAAGTCCAGGATCTCGCGGAAGCGTTGCGGCTGACCGATGAAGTGCTGACCTTGCTGGACGGCTTAGAGGACACCGATGTGGGATACTCCATCAAGCACGAGATTGTGAACCAGGAATTGCTGCACCGGCGCCAACGCTTGATCCGGAAATTGAAATCGGCTTGCGAATGAGAGTGGCATGGAGGAGAAGCCTTGGAAAGGCCTAAGGCAATCCTTTCCCTGCCACCGAACAAATTGGAGCTTGAAATCCACGAAGAAGGGGATAAAAACAGGGCCGGTTCTTCTCGTTGAGCGGACCACCTGATATTCTAACTTTATAGTGGTCTGCTTTTCAGGTACTATAGTTCTTATATTGAGTGAGGGGAGAGTGTTCGTTCATGATGGCCAGAAAAACGCTTGCTTTTACCTTGATCGAGTTATTGATCGTCGTTGCCATCATCGGCATCTTGGCGGCCATCGCGGTCCCGAACTTTCTGAACGCCCAGGTGCGGGCCAAGATCGCCAAGGTGGAAGGCGATTTCAAAGCCTTGGCCACCGCCCTGGAAATGTACAAATTGGATACCGGCCGTTACATCAGCCGCTATAACAACATCTCCTGGCCTTGGCGGTTCCGTCCCCTGACGACCCCTGTGGCGTATGTCTCCCAGGGGTACTGGCCTGATCCTTTCGCTCCCCAGGGCTACGTGACCCCGGACGGGGATCCCATCAACTATTGTTATGAATCCCACGGCTGGCCGGAAGCGCCTGTGGCCTATATGAACAACAAACTGGACGGTTCTCCCCACGCCTGGCTGCATGGCCGGGGAACCTCCTATCAGTGGGCCTTGATCTCGGCGGGACCGGATATCGATTTGAACGCCGACGCCGGCGCCAAGGGCTATCCGCAAGATGTTTTCTTCCTTTACAGCCCCAGCAACGGCTTAAAAAGCGCGGGGGATCTGATCCGCTTCGGGCCATAAGCGGGCGGAGGCCTGATCGGAAAGGGGAAGCAGGAAACCCACGCCAGGAACGGTCCTCCTGGCGTTATTTTTTTTCTTTTTCTTTTCTTTGATTGATCTGGAGGTAAGAATCAGCGGCGGCCTGTGTGTTTATTGGCCACTTGCAGCAACTCAAACAAACGCCGGTAGGCCTGGGCGATATCCTCCAGGTTTTGATGCTTTTGGGCGTAGTGCCGGGCGTTCTCACTCATGCGCCGCCATTGCCGGTCATAGGTGAGCAGGTCCTGAACGCCTTGCGCCAGACGGACTTCGGATCCCTGCGCGCAAAGGCCCACTTGGTGTTTTTCGAGGATCCCATCCGGATCGAGGTTGAGGCTTACCACCGGAATGCCATGCGCGAAAGCCAAGGTGAATGCAAAGGGGAATCCTTCATAGCGGGAGGTGTTGACCAATAACTTGGCCCGCCTCAGATAATTGGGCCATTCATGATACGGGACGGAATTTTCGACTCCCAGGTTAGGTATGTCACGGGTTTTGGAGATGAGGTTTTCAAAATAGGCCGGATCCCGGGGATTGATCAGCAAGGTGAAGGTCCAATTGGGCAATGTCAGGGCCAAGCGGAAAAACAGTTCCGGCTGCCTCCACTCGACGGCTTCTCCGATCCAGAGGACTTCCTCACGGAACTCGTCCCGGGAAGGTTCTTTGGGAACCGCGCTGGGGATGACCAGGGCATCCACGTTTTCCGTGTGTTTCAGGAGTTGCTTTTGTTCTTCGGTTTGGCAAACAAGGGCGTCCGCGTGATGCAAGAGCCACCGGAACTGTTTTCCTTCCCGGCCATTGCCTTGGATGAACGATCCATCGCACTCGCGCTGATGCGTCACGCGGTATAGAAAGGCACGCCGGTGACGGCGGCAAAACCGGGCGGTTTCCACCACCGGTCGGCCCCATCCCGCGGCCAGGTAAACCGGGGCGTCAATCCGGGCCAAAATTTTTTCCAGAGGTCCTTGGGCTGAAAACAGCCGCGTCATCCATGAACGGGGAGTCTCCCGCGGCGCGCGGAAAACCAATACCCCGGAACAATATTCCACCTCTTCCTGCCCGAAATCTCCGGTGATCAGATTGACATCGATGGCTTGATTTCTCCCGAAATATCGCACCAGCTCAAAAAGCTCTAATTCGGTGGCGGAGTACAAAGCCCGAGTCAGAGGATTGAACAGGGGATACATGGCAGGGGAGATAAAACAAACACGCAGAGTGGATTTTTCTGCCATGATGAACCATACCGGAACGCGCCGGGCTTCCGGTTGGAATCCGTTTCCTGATTTCCTTTCGGATGATAGGATAGATTACCGGAGAATCGTACTGAGTACAGAGTGACGGCTGGTTTCTGGGGAAAGTATCAAAACATCGTGCAGGGGGGATTTTCTCTGCCCGGGAAAGATTCTATAATTTCCTTTCTCGCGGGGATAGGAATATAATTATATGTACTTGTCTAGCTTCCTTGACAGGGTTTGAGTTGATTCCTATGATCCTCTACTAGCCTGAATGGCTGCCATAGAGTCCGAAATATAAGCCCATGTAGCTCAGTCGGCAGAGCGCATCCTTGGTAAGGATGAGGTCACCGGTTCAAATCCGGTCGTGGGCTTGAAATTTACAATTCCGAGTCAAATTACTAGAAAGAAGGGGCCCTCCCATGGCCAAAGGGAAATTCGAGCGAAAGAAACCCCATGTGAACGTGGGAACGATTGGTCACGTGGATCACGGGAAGACGACGTTGACGGCGGCGATCACCATGACGCAGGCGCGGAAGGGGTTGTCGGATGTGCGGACGTTCGACAGCATCGACAACGCGCCGGAGGAGCGGGAGCGGGGGATCACCATCGCGACGGCGCACGTGGAGTACGAGACGGAGGCGCGGCATTACGCGCACGTGGACTGCCCGGGCCACGCGGACTACGTGAAGAACATGATCACGGGGGCGGCGCAGATGGACGGGGCGGTGCTGGTGGTGTCGGCGGCGGACGGGCCCATGCCGCAGACGCGGGAGCACATTTTGCTGGCGCGGCAGGTGGGGGTGCCGTACATCGTGGTGTTCATGAACAAGGTGGACATGGTGGACGATCCCGAGCTTCTGGAGTTGGTGGAGTTGGAGGTGCGGGAGTTGCTGTCGTCGTATGAATTTCCGGGGGATGACCTGCCGGTGATCAAGGGGTCGGCGTTGCGGGCCATGGAGCATCCGGAGGACGAGGAAGCGACGCAATGCATTGCGGAGTTGCTGCACGCGTTGGACACGTACATACCGTTGCCGCAGCGGGACGTGGACAAGCCGTTCTTGATGGCGGTGGAGGACGTGTTCAGCATCACCGGGCGGGGGACGGTGGCCACGGGGCGGATCGAGCGCGGCCGGGTGGCGGTGGGGGACAAGGTGGAGATCGTGGGGCTGCGCAACGACGCGGTGCCGACGGTGGTGACGGGGGTGGAGATGTTCCGCAAGTCGCTGGATGAGGGGCTGGCGGGCGACAACGTGGGGTTGTTGTTGCGGGGGATCGAGCGGGACGGGGTGGAGCGGGGGCAGGTCATAGCCAAACCGGGGAGCATCACGCCGCACAAGCGGTTCAAGGCGAACGTGTATGTGCTGACCAAGGAGGAAGGGGGGCGGCACACGCCGTTCTTCAACGGGTACCGGCCGCAGTTTTATTTCCGGACCACGGACGTGACGGGGAGCATCAAGTTGCCCGAGGGGGTGGAGATGGTGATGCCCGGGGACAACGTGGTGATGGAAGGCGAGTTGCACACGCCGATCGCCATGGAGCAGGAGTTGCGCTTCGCCATCCGCGAGGGCGGCCGCACGGTGGGCGCCGGCGTCGTCGCCGAAATTCTCGAATA
>ERZ795045.2240-NODE-2240-length-19408-cov-4.458689_pt1 | contig 19408 bp, 13 predicted proteins | sample MGYA00375129_ERZ795045 | MGnify/ENA primary metagenome ERZ795045 (study PRJEB30174, sample SAMN05720166) | activated sludge metagenome | isolation source: anaerobic digester from wastewater treatment plant | place: Japan | collected 2015-05-15 ...
TTTTGACTACTATGCCGACATACTTAACCAGTATAAAGCGAAGCTGGGCTATGGGGTAAAGATCTACTCCATGATCGCTCCCTCCAACAGCGAATTTGTGCAGCTTAAAAGGTACAAGGGGATTACCGATTCGCAAAACGAGGCCTTGAACTATTTAAAAGGCAAACTGGACCCCGGCATTATTACAATCAACGTATACGACGCTTTGAACCTCCACACCGACGAGTATATCTATTTCCGCACGGATCATCACTGGACAGCCCTGGGCGCCTATTACGGCTATTGCGCTTTCATGGATGCCAGGGGCGAGAATCCCGTTCCGCTGGAGAGATACCGGAGGCTTGACCTGGAAGGATTTCTCGGCAGCTCCTATACGAAGACGCTCGACAAGAGCCTCGAAGAGAATCCCGACACCGTATCGGTCTATATCCCCTTTACAGGGCATGAATTCATTGTCTATGACGGTACAGAGGCCAGGGAAGCCGAGGTTATCGATCTCCAGTATGCCGACAGCAAAACGGATAAGTACCTCGTCTTTATCAGCACCGGTGTCGGAACCTGGAGCGTGATTAAAACGGCAGTGAAGAACGGCCAAAGAATCCTGGTGATAAAGGACTCTTTCGGGAACGCCCTGGTGCCATTCTTGCTGCCGCACTACGAGGAGATATACATCGTCGACTCGCGCTTTTACAGCATCGGCGCCACCGGCAAGAACATTCTCCAGTTCATTGAGGATAATGGCATTAACGAAGTGCTGTTCATGCATTACATGGAGGACGTAAACTGGCACGCATTCATGGAAGGGGTCCAGGCGCTCATGGGAATGGACTCGGAAGCCACAGCCGATTAACCGTCCGCCCATACAGGCTAGCTTCACGGCTTCAGCAATGCCTGCATTTGACATTTTTTTAATTCGATTGTTATAATTGCAGAAATTGAGGTTTATAAAAACGCATCAAAAGCTGCAGAAAACAATCAAGCAGGAGGTACAGAATTTGAAAAAGTCGCAATATTTGGGATTAATTATTGCCGTCTCCATCCTGATTTTGATGAATTTTTTACCTGCCTCTGAATTGCTTTCCCGAAGTGCGATCAATAATATTGCTATTTTAATCGCCGTTATAGTGCTCCTCATTACAGAGCCCATACCCATCGGTATAACCTGCCTTTTTAGCATTCCCCTGCTGGTGATATTTAACGTAGTTCCTAATGTCTCCGCGGCGCTAAGCGGCTTTACCAATCCCATAGTATTTTTTGTCCTGGCGTCATTCGGGGTATCCAGGGCTATCACCAAAGTTCCGCTGGCAAGCAGGCTGCTAAAAACACTGATGAATCTCTTTGGCAGAAACGTAAAAACAATGCTGCTGGTTTTCATGATCGTGACAGCGCTCATATCATCTGTCGTTTCCAACGTGGCCGCCACCGCAGTATTCCTGGCCATCGTGATTACGTTCCTCAATATTTACGACAGCGAACAGGATAGGAGAAAAACTGGAAAAGCTTTCATGATCGGTTTGCCCGTGGCCGGCATGATCGGCGGCATGCTTACACCGGCCGGCTCTTCCTTGAACCTGCTCACTCTGAGCTACCTGGAAAGGCTTTCGGGCATCAGCGTTTCCTTTGTCGAGTGGATGTTCATGGGGATACCCATAGTAGCGGTGATTCTGCCCATTGCCTGGCTTATCATTATTAAAGTGTACGGCCTAACCGAGCTGAACACGGAAGAGATACAGCAATTTGTAAAAGGCCTTGACGTTCCAAAAAAGATGGATGCCAAGGAAATATATGTGATCGCCCTGGTGCTGCTCATGCTCATTTTTTGGGTCCTAAGTTCATGGTACCCCGTGTTTAATATTACGGTGGTCATCCTGGTAGGCTTCGCTCTCTTGTTCGTGCCCGGCTTCCAGGTGCTGTCATGGGATGAATTTGTCGAAAGCGTCAGCTGGCCGGCTTTTTTCCTACTGGGAAGCATTATCACCATCGGCGACGCCTTAATAACCAACGAGGTGACCGAGTGGCTCATCGCCACCTTCTTCCCCGGCAGCATCAACCTGCCTCTCGTGGGCGTCACCTTTGTCGTGGCCATTATAGTATTCTTGATGCTGATTGTCGTGCCGGTCGCTCCTGCGCTGATCCCCCTGCTGGCCGTTCCCTTTGCCGGCCTGGCCGCAAATATGAATATGACGCCTGTTTTGCCTTTAATGACGCTGGGGCTGGCTGTAGCAAACTGCTATCTATTGCCCCTGGACACTGTACCCATAATCACCTATATGACCGGCTATTATAAAATGTGGGAAATGCCCAAATCAACCGCCTTTATTCAATTGACCCTGACGGTGATAACTGCAATCTGGCTGCCCATCGCATTGAGAATACTGGGCTACCTGTAAACTTTAACATCTCGATGATGTTAAATCAGCCGGCGGCGGCATAATTTAGAGAGAGCCCGGATGTTATTTAAACTACATGAATTGAAGAAATGCAAATTCAAAAGCGGAGCGGGATAGAAGAGATGTTTGAATCCTGCTCCGCTTTTAAAAAAGTCTCGCGATCTTTTAATGGGCTTGCTATTCTACGACAATTTTGACAACCTGGCGCACCCAGTAGGGCTTGTTGACGTCGCCGGGCTCCTTCTGGCCGATTACCAGGCGGAAGGGGCTGCCCTCGGAAATGTCGTAGGGCTGGTGGTTCTCTTCCCAGGCCAGGATCATCTTGTATTTCTTCCCCGGATCCTGCTGGTCCATGTAGTCGTCCCGCCTGACCTCTTCCAGGGTGTAGGTCGCGGTGTAACCGTCCTCGGCTACAAAACTGGCCTTGGTAGCCTCCCCTTTCAATGAAGCCTTCTTCTCCAAAACGGCCCAGACCCAAACCCCCTTGAAGTGAAAATACTCTTCGGTGCCGTAGGTATTGATGGAAAAATAATCGTCTTCCACCAGGTCGCCGGTCATCGCCTGCAGCTCTTCAAGAGTCACCTCAACGGGAGTTTCCACGCCGCTGCCTTCAATGGCCAGGACAGCCTCCTGCGCCTTTGACTTGCCGGCGCACCCGGCTGCCGCAAGCAGGGCCAATAGCAGCAGCAATAATAATGACCGTCTCCATCTGTTCATCTTTATGTTAACCCCTCCTCCTGCAAATAATATAGTAATAAACTCCTCCCGCGCCACCGGCAACGAGGGCTGCTCCCGCCGCTATCCAGGGCCAAATGACTTTCCGCTTTTTGCTGCCGGTCTCATTGTCGAGATCCGGTTCTTCTTCCGGTTTTGCGGCCGGATCGTCTTCGCCCTCTTCTTCATCTCCCGGCTCTTCTGTTTCTTTTCCGGGCCCGGCTACAGGCTGATCTGCCTCTGCTTCGTCAGGATCGCCCGGATCCTGCTCCTTGCCGGGTTCGGGTGCAGGAGGCTGGGTGCCGGGAGCAGGCGGCTTCGTGGTCCCCGTTCCGGGGCCGCTGCCTCCAGGCGGCTGAGTGGTTCCCGTTCCGGAGCTGCCGCCCCCGGGAGGCGTCGTGGTGCCTGTGCCGCCCCCGCCGCTGCCACTGCCATCACTATCTTCGCTCCCATCATCCCCATCATCGCCGGGCGGCCTTTCTTCTCCTACCACGATTTTGAACAGGCCATACAGGAAAAAGGTCATGTTTTTATCGCTGACATTGCCCTTCGCCTGGCCGAAGTAAAGCCGAGGCGCATCGTTATCTCTTTCAAAAGGCTTATCTCCCCAGACTACATCGGCCGGAACCGGCAGGCCTTGATGCTCATACAAATCGGCACGTTCAAAGCCAATCATCGGGGGAACAGGTATTTCCTCATTTGGATCAAAATGCGGGTAATAATAGCGATTTTTCAGATCATTCATTGTTCGAGATATTCTGGTTTCTGTGCCATCGCGATTTCTGGCCACAAAAGTCAGGAGATAGTCCTTGCTTGCATCTACTAAATTGTCAGTTTTAATAATATCAAACAGGTCGTATCCCCTGACCTTCCAGATATGATGAAAATTAAGAGTATTGTTAGATGAGTAGTATCGTGTTACCTTGTTATAATTATTTTCCCAGTCATGCGGGTAAATAATGACATCCTTCTTCAAGCCCGTTCCGGTAATGATCAAATCGGGATCAGCCGCCTGCGCGTGCGATGTCCAGGGGGACATCATCAATATGACCCATAGAACAATTACCAGGAGCAGCAAGCACCTGGGCAAATATTTGTTCATGCCTTCACACCCTTCCTAAAAAACCCACTTTAAACAGCACTAAATGCCGTAAAATCCCCGGACATGCTTTTACAGAGAAACAGGATTTTCTGTGGAGTCATGGAAGCAGGTAAAAAGAAGGCCCTCCCCCCGCTTTATATGCGGGGGGAGGTGTTGGGCTTCCTTATTCCAGTTACATTCCGGTTTCTCTCCGGCGGTTAAGGGAGATGAACAGCCCGCTGCAGATGAGCGTTAAAACCGCCGCAAAGAGCATCACCGGAGGCATTCCGCCTCCCCATGTTCTGGGCAGCGGTTCTTTCGGGGGCTCATCTTCCCCGGGCTCTTCACCAGGTTCTTCACTGGGCTCTTCCCCGGGCTCCTGGGCAGGCGCGTAGATGACGAATTCGGTGAAATGCTTGGTCCAGACAACCAGGTCAGAACTGAGATCGAGCTTTCCATCGCCGCCGGGCGGCAGCTGGGCCTCGGCGTAGGCCTGGCTGTCTTCCTCCAGGATCAGGGTGATCTCCGTAAAGACGCCGTTCTCGATATAGCCCACGTTCTTTCCGGCCTGGCCGGGAATATGGAGCCGCACGGCTTTATCGAAAAGCAGCTCTCCCTGGAGAAGGCCCAGTTCAAGAACCACGCTGACGTCACCGTCAATGGAAACGGAAGGCTTCTCTTTAACCGCCGGCAGCTGGAGCACCCCGTCCCAATCGGCAGGGCCGGTAACGGTCGTGCCGGCAGCTATATCCACCCGCACCGGCTGCCATTCGCCCTCGATTGAGAGGCTGCTTTCAATGCTTATGGCCGGCAGGACTGCCTGGCGCCCGCCTTCTACAGCCACGGTGTTGACCATGAGGGTGGGCGTTTCGGCTCCGGCAGGAACGGTTATATTGATCGCGTACTTGTCTGCATCATCGGGGGATATATCCAGGTAGAGATCGGTTATCTCTCCCACTTCCACGTCCACCGGCGCCGGGTCATCGGCGGTGCCGGGATCGGGAAGCTGGATCTCCCGCATGAAGCCGATGGTGTAGGTTTTCTGCGTCCCGTCTTCCGCGGTAACCGTTACCTGCGCATTTTCGTCAAAGGAGCCGGCATTGATGATCTCCCGCACAGCCCGTCCGGTATCGGCCACGGTGGCACCAATTTCGGGCACCCCGGCCGACTCATCGTCGATGATAACCCAGTAATCGGTAATGGCCGGGTCAAAGGCGGGGAACAGCCTGCCGCTGCTGCAGGTAAGGCTCTTCAGGTCGGCATTGCTGCCGGCCGGTCCCGGCGCAGGCAGTATGGCGATCCCGCCATTGCCGCCGGTATAGAAGGCGCCGCTGGGGGAGGTATACATGTACCAGACGACGCTGAACTGCGGGGTCAGCCACGAGGTAACCGTCCTCAACTGTCCCGAGGGATCGAGGCGCAGCAGGCCACCGGGATACAGGGCAATCCAGACGTAGCCCTCACGATCGGCCTCCACGAAGAGGATGCCGTCGTTGTCGCCAAGGAAGGGCACAAGCTCCTTGCCGCTGTAGACGGTCTTGCTGCCGTCCGGCGCGATGTAATCTACCGTGTCAAAGCGGGAGACCCAGAGCCCGCCTTCATTGTCGAAGGAGAAAGAGCGGATCCAGGTGCCCGGCTCCCCGGCGGCCGCGGTATGGGGAGTAACCTGCCCGGAAGCATCGATATAAGCGTAACCGCCCTGTTCACCTATGGCTTCGGGATGGAATCCCACCCAGACGCCGCCTCGCTGCTTATCAAAGGCTATCCGCGTCACCGACTGGGCCGGCAAGCCGTCGCTCGTATCCCAGATGCGCCAGACATTATTCCGGTCCTTATACGCCAGCCCTTCCGCGGTGCCGAACCAGACTCCGCCCAGCTCATCAATGGCCACATCGAGGCCGTAATCTGCGGGCAGGTCGCTGTTTTCGCTGGTGTAGATGGTCCAGTTGCCGTCTTTCATGTAGACGGCGCCCATTCCCTCCTCCTTGCTGCCGCCCACGAACCAGACCCCATCGGCATCGTCTACCGCAATGCCATGGACGGCATTGTGAGGCAGGGGGCTGTTGGAGGTGTTGTAGATGGTCCAGTTGCCCTCGGCATCGCGGTAAGCCGCCCCGGCGCCGTTGGTGCCAACCCAAAGGCCGCCCTTCTGGTCGGGAGTAATGCAGCGCACGACGGCATAGAGCGGCAGGCCGCTGCCGTCGTCATTGCGGTAGTAAATCCACGGCAGCTCCAGGTCGGTGGAGGTTACTTCAACCCCGCATACGTCCTTCGCCCGGTTCAGCCAGGTGGAGCCGTCGTCGTGGTGGCGGTAAAGATCCAGAACTTCCACTGCGGGATCAATGGCAGTGCCGTCTACCTCGTAGGCCACCAGGTAGTCATCTTCTGTAACCGTGTGCAGATTAACCGTGTATGTTTCATGTTCATACCCGTCCGAAGTTACCAGCTTGATCTCCCAGGCCGGGTTGGTAATCCCCAGGTCGGCCAGGATATCGGCAAGCAGCACCCCGGTAGCCTGGACGGTGACGGTTGAGCCCTTTGACTGGTAGCTGTATGAAGCGGTGGTCTCGGCCAGCGCCTGGAGCTGCTCCAGGGTGTATTCTTTGGTCCCGCCCGGCACACCGTCGCCGCTGATGGTAAATACGGGCGGGGGCTCGGTAGAAGTTACGATCACCCCGTTGACCAGGGTCAGCCGGTTCCGCCAGTTGCTCCCGTCATTGAAGCGGCGGTAGATGCGGATGGTGGAGGAATCGTAGCCATCCTTGGTATCCTCAAAGGGCTCCCCGTTGACCAGGTATGCCACCAGGTACTCCTGGTCAATAACCTCCTGCAGGGTAACAGCACCCGCATCAAACCCGTCAGTGGCAGTTATAGAAATCTCCCAGGCCGGGTCGGTAATCCCCAGGTCTGCCAGGATATCGGCAAGCAGCACCCCGGTGGCCTGGTCCGTGATCAGCTCGCCCCCGGAGGTGTAGCTATACTCGCCGGTGGTCTCGCCCAGCGCCTGAAGCTGAGCCAGGGCGTATCCTTTGGTCCCGCCCGGCACCCCGTCCCCGCTGACCGTAAATACGTCGGTAGAAGTTACGATCACCCCGTTGACCAGGGTCAGCCGGTTCCGCCAGTTGCTGCCGTCGTTAAAGTGGCGGTAGATGCGAATGGTGGAGGAATCGTAGCCCTCCTTGGTATCTTCAAAGGGCTGCCCGTTGACCAGATAGGCCACCAGGTATTCCTGGTCAATGACCTCCTGCAGGGTAACGGTGCCCAGATCGAAGTTGTCCGTGGTAGTGACGGTAATCTCCCAGTCGGGATTGGTAATGCCCAGGCTTTCCAGGATGTGGGCAAGCAGCACCCCGGTGGCCTCGTCCGTGATCTGCTGGCCGCCGGAGGTGTAGGTATACTCGCCGGTGGTCTCGCCCAGGGCCTGCAGCTGCTCCAGGGTGAATTCTATAGCTCCACCCGGCACCCCGTCGCCGCTCACCGTAAATACAGTGGGGCCGGTAATAATGTCTTCAGCCTTGGGCTCCTCGTAGTCGCCTTCGCCGACGACAATGCAGTCCACCCACTTCGTCCACAGGGAGACATTCTCCTCCACGATGACGCGCAGGGGCCCGAACTCGTTGTTATAAATGTAGCCCGGACTGTGAGCATGGGGCACCAGCGGGTAGCCGTTGATGGCGTAGCCGAGGATGATCTCTTTGGTCAGTCCCTGGCTGTTAACCACGCCGTTCATGACCTGGCTGACATTGTGCAGCTGGTTATACTGCGGGCCGGCAAAGACCCGAATGCTGCTGGGGGTGGTCACGCCGTCGGCCAGCCCCACCACATCCTTGATCAGGTTCCACATGATGACGCCTTCTACTTCGGTTTCGCCCATGTAGATGTCGCGAATAATGTAGTCATCCAGCGCCTCAAGCTGGCGCAGGCTGAAGGTGCGGGGCTCTTTCACCTGGGAGCCGGTCACCCGCAGCACTGGCAGATCCAGGTACTGGGTGTAGACGCCGTAATCATGCTTCCAGCTGTCTCCTGCGGAAGCATTAACGATAATCTCTGTAACATTTTTGACCGATTTGCCCCTGTTCAGATCGCCTGCTTCGGTCTGGCCGATCACCAGGCGCAGGGGGCCGCCGTCATTGCCGGCTTCCGCATCATAGCCTTCCGAATCCTTGCTCGGAACCAGCGGCTTTTCGCTCTTGCCGAAGGCCAGCATCACCTTCAAGTTGTCGGCGCCGGTAATCTCGTTGATGTAATCAGCTTTGGCTATTTCATCCAGGCCAAAAGTCTGGCTGGAACCGTCGGCTGCTTTAAAGGTGATCGTGTCCGCCCCGGCGGTAAAGCCCACTTCGCGCCGCAGGAAATCGTAGATGTCGATGCCGCGGTAGACGGCCGACTCTTTCTCAGTTTCGCTCTTGGCCAGGCAGTACTCGCCGGTAAAGATGTAGTTTTGCATGAACTCCAGTTCGCCCACGGTAACGGTATGCTCTTTCCTGACGCCGTCGCCGCTGACGGCCAGTTCATCCGCAGCATACTGGTCATAAGGAGGCTTCAAGTGGGCATAGGGGTCGGTGCTCATGTTCACGGTGATGGCATTCACCGTGCGCAGCTGCCGGCCAGGGCTGCCTTCCTCGGTCTGGCCAAAGAGGGCCATCAGGGGACCGTAGCGGTTGACTATGGGACTGCCCATGTAGCCGGGGTCGCCGGAGCCCTTGACCAGGGGATAGCCGTTCTTGGCGAAAGCGAGTATGGGCTTGAGCCCGCTCACCCCGGTGAACTCGTTGAAGTAATCCGTCCTGGTAATATCCTCCAGGTTGACCACCAGGGGCTCCTGGCTGGAGTCGCTGCTGGTGAAGGTAACAGTGCCCACGGTTCCAGGCAGGCCGATCTTTTCAAAGAGGAAGTAATTCAGATCAATCCCTTCGTAAAGATCGGATATGGGTGTGCCGCCTGCTCCCCCGGCAAAGTGGGTGAAGTAGTAGCCCTTGCCGCGAACCCGGTCAGCAGTGGCTGCGGGCACATCTTCGCCGTAGATCATCTCTTCGATTTCACTGACAGTGAAAGGCTCTTCCTTGATGGTGGTCCCGTCTTCGCCCACCACTTTTACGGTCAGCGTTTCATCCTCCAGCTGATCATAGGGTGCGTAGCTGTGGGTCGTGTAGGGCACATCATCCCCCACGATCACGCGGATGGCATACTTGACCTGGTGGGATCCGTTGGTATGGTTGTAATCGCGCTTGCCGAAGATGATGCGCAGCGGCCCGCCGTCGTTGCCCAGGCCCGAGTTGTAGCCGGGGTCGGTGGGATGCTTGACATAGGGATAGCCGTTAAAGCCGAAGGCCACCAGTACGGGGTAGCCCGTTGCCAGGGGCACCTCGTTGCTGCCGTCAAAAGTGCCGTCTCCCCTGTCCTCGGGGTTCTTTTCGTAGTAGCCCCAGCGTTCGTGGTGCTTGATATCCCCGATCGTCAGGGAGGGTATGTTGTAGTAATCGGCGGCCTTGAAATGGACCGGCGTATCCTCATCGATATCGGGATCCAGGCCCGCATGCAGCAGCAGGTCCCACAGCGGGATGCCCTTGTAAGTATTGAAGTACCAGTAGTATTCGCTGTTGGAGAGGCAGTACTCCTTCTCCAGGTGCAGATCGGTCATGGCCTCCAGCTGGGCCGTGGTGTAGTTGACCTCTTTGCCCAGGCCGCTGCCGCCCAGGGTAAAGATATACTGCGTTAAGCTGGGATCGTTGTAGGGCTCCTTGTCGTGCTCGTAGCCCGGCCGCTCGTCTTCCTCAACGTAGATGTAGGCCACGTTGATGAAGGTGGGTATCCCCTCCCCCTCGGCGGGGTGGTAGACCAGCTTCAAGCAGCCGCGGTCGTTGTATTTTGAGGGGATGTAGCCCGGATCCAGGTTGGTGTAAACAAAGGGCACCTCGTTTACACCGTAGGCGGCAATGAACTTCCGCGATTCATCCCGGAGCTCATCCAGCGTGAATTCGGCAATTTTCTGCCGCAGGTAATTTTTAAAGATGATTTTCCCCACATTCTCTCTCAGGGTAACATAGTTGTCCAGAATGTAGGAGATCTTGATGCCCTCGTAGCTGTTCTCAACGATCTGTCCATCAATATTTTCCTGGTAGGTGCCGCGGTAAAGCCCTGCGGCCGGTGTTTCTTCAAGCTGGCGCACGGAGAGGGCGCGGTATGATTCCACGCCGGGGCCTTCCACGGTCATGGTGGCGCCGGTTATTGTATCGATATTATACGGGGGCCCCTCGTAGCTAATATGCTTGTAGGGGCTGTTCTTGAATTCATCGTCTCCCGGATCGGTGGGACGCTCTTCTCCCACCACGATGCGAACCAGGTCACGCAGGAAAAATGACTGGTTGTTTTCGCTGACCTGGCCCGCCGCCTGCCCCATGTGCAGGCGGGGAGCATTTGCGTCCCTGTCAGCCTCCGTGAGCTCCCGGTCTTCCCAGATTATCTCATCCGGATCCGGTCGGCCCTGAAAGTCGGGCTCGTAAAGCGCAGCCCGGTAAAATCCGAGCATGGGAGCAACGAGCTGGCCGCTTTCTACGGTGAATTGGGGGTAATATTACTGGGACTGCAGCTCGTTAATCTTTCTGGTTACGCGCGCACCATCAGCGGCAACAAAGGTAACTTCATAGTCCTGGTCAGTCTTTAAATTCTGCGCGCCCAGAAGTTCAAAGAGATCGTACCCCTTGACCTTCCAGATCTTGTGGTAGTCGAAATTGTTGTTGGAAGAGTAGTATCGTACTACTTCGGTATAGTTGCTCCAGTCACCCTCGTAGATCAGGACATCCTGGTGCAGGCCCGTCCCGGTGACGGTCAGCACCGGCTGGGACTGCGCATGCACCTGCGCCGTCAAGGCGGGCACCACGGGCAAAACCTGGCCAACGGTCAAAAGCAAGGCCAGGACCAGGGCCACTATACTTTTTAGCGGCTTTATCCTTCGTCTAGACACCATCTATGCCTCCTTTTTATAATTCTAATAAACCGCTGATTTGCCAGTATTACTACGGACAAGTTAAATCATTTCATTCAACCCTCCCCGGGAACTGGTATATATGGCCATCACTTTCTCCTATTGACACTCCAGACGAAAATGTTTAATTCTCCAGATAACAAAAACAAAAGCCGCCCCATGGTGGGCGGCTTTATACCCGGTTGATTTCTCCTTTCCACCATGGGAGGCCAGCAGGTTTCCCCGCTGACCCTATCGCCCGGCCTTCATGCCCAAACAGGTTTAGAACAACCGGGTCGGAGAAAATAAGATTATGCAGATATATTTGGTTATTAGACTATAATTCTACATTGTCTTCAATATTCCTTTAAACTTTTTATAAAAAACCTTAAAGGCAGGAATTGTAGGAATAAGAGAAGAATAAATCACCATCAGAAAGATGATCTGAGAATATCACCGCTCAAAGGGTGATCCGGTTGACCGGGGCAGCTTTTTACGTTGTGACCGCCGATATTATCAGCTCGCGAAAGCATGAGAACTACACGGACATGGCAGAAAGAGGCATCGCCGGTTTCAATGCCCGCTATCAGTCCGGGATGACGGCAACATTTACACTATACCGGGGCGATGAGATCCAGGGGGCCATCGCAGCCGATGGGGATATCATCAGGCTCATCCGCCACCTGCGCTATCACCTGCATGTGCAGGGTTTAAAATTGCGGATCGGGGTAGGCGCCGGAAGTATCACCACAGGGCTCGGGAAAAAGTATGCCTGGCAGATGGACGGCAGCGCCTTTCATTATTCCCGTGCGGCCCTGGAGGAGATGAAAAGCCGCCGGAAGGCGGCGACCCGTTTCGCCGGTGAAAGGGCGGATATATGGGCGGCAGTCAACGCTTTTTATACCCTCATCGACACCATCCAGGACCGCTGGAGCGCCAAGCAGTGGCAGGCCGTCGACGCCTATGAACGCGCCGGCACCTACGCGGCCGCCGCCGCGGAGCTGGGCATCAGCCCCCAAAACGTGGCCAAACGCTGCCAGGCCGCCGGCTGGAAAGCTGTGGCGGAGGCGGAGCGCTTCCTCTCTGCCTATGTAAAGGAGGGGATGCGCTGATGGAGTTCTTTTTGTCGATGGTCCTGGCCCACGTGATCGCCGACTTTATCCTGCAGAGCCCGCAAGTAGCCGCGGGAAAATGCAGGGGGCTCCCCCGAGCGTACCTGCTTCATTTTGGCGGCCATTTCATCGCCCTGGCCCTGTTGACACATCCTTACTTTTCCCCGGCGACGGTATTACTTTGGTTTGCGCTGCCCGCAGCGCACCTGCTCCTGGACTGGCTGAAGAACCACCTATTCCCGCCTGAGCATCCTGCCGATGCCTTTATCTTTGTGCTGGATCAGGCGCTGCATCTCCTGCTGATTTTCGCCGCCTGGCAGTGGATAGATCCGCCTCTGTGTAAACCGGTGGCATCCTTTTATCAGAGCCTGCTTGCTCCGGCAGGCAGATCTCTTCTCGGCGGAGCTGCGCAATTTCTGCTCATAGCAGTTATCTACGGCTATGTCATTTTCGGCGGGGCGGTGCTCGTGCGCAAGGTGCTGGATTTGGAAACGCTGCGCCTGCCCGAACCTGCCGGCAAATTCGGCGATACCCGCCAGGCCGGGCGCTATATCGGCATGTTCGAGCGGGCGCTGATAATAACCCTTACCTTGACCGGCGCCTTTACTTCCATTGCCTTTGTTTTTACGGCCAAATCTATCGCCCGCTACAAGGAGCTGGAGAACAGGGATTTTGCCGAATATTACCTGGCCGGGACTCTGCTGAGCACCTTGCTGGCCATTTTGGGAGGGCTGCTGTTAAGAGCTGCCCTGGCGGCTGCTTAAAAGCCCTGGTGAAGGAGATCCTTTGCTGGGTCTGGCGGGTCTCTCCCCCTCTAGCTGAGACCGGGCAGGCATAGCTGCTTGCCTATGCTGATTCCCTTGAGGTCTAGTTCTTTCTTGACAGATACATCATCCAGGTATGCAGCTTTGAACAGGTTTTCATCCACTTCCTCCACCGATTTAACAAAGGGCAGCTTTAGCTCTTTTTCCTGTCTCGTCATCACGGGAAAGCCGAAATGCCTGTTCAGGTATTTTAAAGCGCCTTTGTTTTGGGCGTACTCCCGGGCAAACTCAATATGATCTTTAACTCTTTGCAGGTTGTAATGACTGAGCCCGGCAGTTTCCTGCTCAATCCGCCGCTTTATATAGCCGGCAAAGCCGGAGTCTATCTCGTATCCGACGCTGTTTCTGCCGCAGGCTATGGCCGCCAGGCTAGTGGTGGCAGTGCCCAGAAAAGGATCCAGGACAGTGTCCCCAATTAGAGAGTACATGTTGATGAGGCGGAAAGGCAGGAGAAAGGGATAGGCTGCGCTTCTTTGCCTTAAGTCTTGATCATTCATCTCCTGGCCGGCTCCCTTGAGGTCCCAGATATCCGAAAACCAGCTGTTCCTCTCCTCCCAGAAATAGGCGCTTTCTCTCCTTCTTTTTTTATCTTCGGGAGAGCTGAAAGTTCTTTTGCCGCCCTTGCGTAAAATCAAGATATACTCATGCTCCAGGGTCACGTAAGCGCCCGCCGGGAGCATCCCAGAGCCCATAAATTTATTCGGCGCGTTGGTGGGCTTGCGCCACAGGATGGAAGGCAGCACTTCGAAGCCCATCTCCAGGCACTTGCTTTGAATCCGCGAATGATTGGCGAAGAGCTGAAAGCGATCTCCCATTGTTCGCGTGGCATCGCCGATATTAATGCAGGCCAGCGCCCCCGCTTTCATCACCCTGAAGAGCCCGAGCCATACTTCATCGAGAACCCGGTGCATGGATTCAAAGGCCTTTCGATAATCGCTGCGCTCAAGATATATACCTATATCCGGATTGAGCGCGGTAAAGAGATCATCCCACATCTCGATCATGGGGTAAGGGGGGGAGGTGACCACCAGGTTTATGCTCTCATCATCCAAAAGGTCAAGTTTCCGCGAATCACGGTAGATTATCCGGTGGAATGTCTGCAAGCCGGCCTCTCCTTCTGCTCTCTGTTAATCACTTTAGTTCTGGTATTCTTTCCAAGACTCCTGCCGGCACAGGCAGGTACTGGGCCACAGTTACGATAAAAGTAGCCGTAAACGCAATGAGGTCCCAAAAGGATAGCTCCCCTGTTAGCATTCCAACTTTTATTTGTCTTCCGGCCTTTTTTATTCTCAGCTTGAGGGAAAATTACTGTGTACATGGCGATAACCTGGTTTGAGGAAGTGAAAGGCGCTTGCACGAACTTGAATAGCCGGGATTAGAAAAGTTTAGTAAAATATTGTAGGGGCGGCCCTTGTGGCCGCCCGCATCCTATTTATTGCCATCTGGAAGGAAAAGTCCGCATTAAAACTCGCCGTTTTTATATGATGATAAACAGGGTTGGAGATCCTTCGCCTTGCTCAGGATGACATGTAAGGCGCCCGGAATAACATAAAAGGTCCTCATGAGGACAGGAGGTGCAGGGTTCCATACCCCGTAGTTATTAACCTAAGCGACTTTGGGATCGGCCCCAAACCGGGCATGCACAAAGCCTGCCCCTACAAAAATTTGGCAGGCGGGATGAATAAAACGGGAAAAACTGGGACGTTCATTTTTCCCACTTCGAGAACGCAAAATGGGACAACAGGGACGTACCTTTTTGTCCCATTTTAATCACCTCAAGCTTAATCAACGCTAATATTCAGGTAGGATAAATAGGTTGACATATTGTATCATAAGGACACATCATGACATGGAGATACATGGTTCGCCGCCCCCGAAAACATTAATCCAAATGAATTTTGGGACTGCCCCTTACAAAACAACAGGATATTTATTGCTTGCAGCGGACTCGGGCGCTTAAAGAGATGAAGCTTTTACTCCCACCTGAAAAACCGCAGGGATAAAAAGAAGCAGACCAGCATAACTCCAGCCAGGACCAGGAGGCTGGAGTAGACCGATGAGATGCTCTCTCCGAGCCATACCGCCTTCATGGCCTTTACCACGTGGGTTACCGGCAAGAAACGGGCGATATTCTGCATCAGCTCGGGCATCAGCTCAATGGGGATAGTCGCTCCGGTCAAAAATAGCATGGGAAAGAAAACCAGGTTGGCGATAGCCGTAGCCGCCCTCATGTTGGGAGCAAAGCCGGCAATTAAAAAGCCCATGGAGAAGACGCTTAACATGGAAAGGAGAAAAACGGCGATTACCGGCAGCAAGCTGCCCATGAAGCGCATGTTGAAGACTATTGTGCCTGTAAGAAAGAGCAAGAGCATGCCTGCGATAGTCATCAGCAGGTTTACACTAACCTGCGAGATGATCACGTAGGCCGGGCTCAGCGGGGTTGCCTGAAACCTTTTCAGGATTTTCTTCTCCCGGTATTCGCATACCTCCAGCGGCAGGCTCATCAGCCCGGTTACGGAAACAATAATCCCCGCATAAGCGGGCACCGACACATCCACGGAACCGTAACCGCCGAATATCAGCTCAGGCTCGTTGCCGTAGATGCCGCCGAAGAGCAGGAGCATAAGCGACGGAAAACCGAGCAGGAAAAACATGCTTAGAAAATTGCGGGTAAAGAGCTTGAACTCCAGTATGGCAAGCTTGATTAGTCCAGATTTCATCCTATCCCCTCCCGCCGCCATTTGCCGCATCGCCATCTTTAGCCGGGTCATATCCCGACAGGTTCAGGAAGACAGCTTCCAGGTCCGGCGGCTTCACCGCCAGGTTGGTGTAAGCGATCCGGTTATCGTTAAGATATTGCAGCACAGCCGCCACACATTCATCGCCATGGCCGCAGACCTTGATGGTATCCCGGATACGCGCGATCGAAACTACACCGGTCAGCCCTTCAATATCCCCGATATTATGCAAAGAAGCGGAGAATGATATCTCCGTTTTAAGGTTGAAGCTGTTCACCACCTCATTGATGGTGCCCATGCTGATTATCCGCCCGCGGTTCATGATGGCGACCCGATCACAGACCGCCTCCACTTCATCCATGTAATGGGATACAAGAACAATGGTCAGGCCGCGCTCCTTTAACTGCAAAAGCAAGTCCCACATCTGGCGGCGGGCATGGGGATCCAGGCCGGTGGTCAATTCGTCTAGAAAAACCACCCGGGGATTGGGGATAAGCGCCAGCACGATAGAAAGCTTCTGCCTCTGCCCGCCTGATAGGTTGGCCACGTAAGCCCTTTTTTTATCGGTCAAATTCATGATTTCAAGCAGCTCGCCGTAGGGCACGGGATCCCGGTATAGGGAAGAGAAAAGGTCGCAGAGCTCCCATACCCGGACCCGGTCCTGGTAGGCGGTATCCTGCAGCTGAACGCCCATTACCCCGTATAGTTTTTGCCTCTCTTTCCAGGGATCCAGACCCATCACGCTTACTTTTCCGCGGTAAGCCCTGCGCAGTCCCTCTATGCATTCCACGGTGGAGGTCTTGCCGGCGCCGTTTGGACCGACAATGCCGAATATCTCCTGCTCCATTACATTAAAGGAGACGCCATCCACGGCAATCAGTTCTCCGTATTTCACGGTGAGCGAGTCGACCGCAATCATGTTCATTTTCAAACAATCTCCTTATTCCGCATTATGAAAATTATAGCATGTTGATGCAACAATGGAAACTAACGTGCCGAATCTCCGTGATCTGGCTTTAGGAGTTCAGCTGATGTATGATTAATAATAACTTTAGTTGATGAGTGCAGGAGCAATCTCCATGGTCATAAGGCTCTTTGGACGCGATTTCAGACTGCTGCGACGGTTGAAGAGCAAAAAGAACCGGGTCTACCTGGTGGAAAACAAGGATGGGCGTTTTGCGCTGAAGCTCTACCGGGCCCCGCATCATCGCCGCTCCGCCGCGGAGTACCGGGTCCTTCGAGATGCTTTTCAGAAAGGGGTAGCCGTGCCGCAGGCGGTTGCCTTTATTGAAAAGAAGGCCCTGCTGATGCGGCATATTCCGGGGGAAAATCTTTGCGACCTGCTTAACCGCTGCTGCCTGATTGAATATGCGGATAAGCTGGCCCGGTGGTACGGAACCTTCCACCGCCGCTTCAGGCGCCCCGATGGAACTAGCCTGCTCAGGGGAGATTCCAATTTAAGAAATTTCATTCTCCGGAAGGACGGCTCTCTTTTCGGGGTTGACTTTGAGGAGGCGGAATGGGGAGACCCGGCCCGGGATATCGGCCAGATCTGCGCCTCCATTCTCGACACGGAACCGATGTTCACACCGTCAAAGGCCGCATTATGCCGCCGGCTGATAGCCCGGTACGGCGAGATTGCCGGCCAGGAAAGCCTGGAATACCGCATCGTAAGCCAGATCGCCCGCGCATTAAGGGAAACTGCACAGCGCCGCCCCCGGCAGCGCCGCTACCTTGTTAAGCAGGCCGGGCTGCTTGAACAGCACGGCCTGGATTATTTCCTGTTGTCAACCTGAAACTTGTAGGGGCGGGCTTCCACGCCCGCCCTCATGCAGGATTCCCCTCTGTCCGTGAGCAAAGTCACCGTCCCTCTGTCTCACAGGCGGCTCATGAGCCGCCCCTACAACTCTTAATCGGGGCAGACTTCTTTTATTGTCTTATTGTCATTCTAAGCGAAGCGAAGGGCCCGGGAGAGATTTATAAAGGCTGCAGTGCATTTCCAAAAAATATAAATCCCCCTAAGTCCCCCTTTAAAAAAGGGGGACTTTTTAATTACCCCCGAAATTGGGTAATCTGCGCCTGCCTCCGCATTAGCCGTAGGGGCGGGCTTCCACGCCCGCCCTCATGCAGGATTCTCCTTGCGTCAAGTTTGTAGGGGCCGGGCATGCACCGCATGTTGGAGGGCGGAAGTTGGAGGTCAGAGGTCAAGGGAAATAAAATTCAGGTGACTACCTCAAAAGTCATTTATAAGATAAAAAATCCTTTGTGTTTGTAGGGGTGAGGCATGCCTCGCCCGGGTGAGGTCCGGGCGTTGGGCCGGTAGAGGTCTTTTGCTGGAAACGCGGTATTTGCGCTGCTTAACCGGTACGGGTTTGGGCGGCTCATGAGCCGCCCCTACAAATCTGGCGGAACTTAAGTGCTGAGTAAAGTCATTGTTTCTCTGGCTGGCAGGCCGTACTGGAGATCCTTCGCTTCGCTCAGGATGACATGAAGGGCAATCCTGCCAAATGAAAACCGGCGAATATTTTCCGCCTCCAACTTCTCTCCTTTCTTGCCTATACCTTCTTGCTTCTGTTTTCCTGCTCGGGCGGGAGGATTTAAATGGTCTAAAAAAGGGGCTCCAGGCTGTAGCGGCGCAGTAAAAGAAATAAAGCCAGTGATAGAACCAGCACAGCCGCCGCTGCCAGGCGATGCCTCCGGGTAAAGGGCTGCTTTTCCAGGTAGCTCCGCTGCCGGTAAAGGCCGAAGGCGCGGCTCTCCATGGAGATAGTCAGGGTGTCCACCTTGCTCAAGGCGGAGAGAACCAGCGGCACAAAAAGATAGCGGACCGCCGGTATAAAATTTCTCAGCGAAATCTTCTCTATATCGATGCCTTTGGCCATCTGGGCATAACGGACCTGCTCGAGCTCGAGGAAAAAGAGCGGAATAAAGCGCAGCGCCGTGATCAGCGTAAAACCGTAGCGATAGGGCAATCCTGCCTGCATCAGGGCGTAAGCCAGGCGGTTGGGATCGGTCGTGGCGACAAAAAGATAGCTTGAACCGATGATATTGAGAAAGCGGAAAACCAGGAGCAGCCCGTGGGCCAATCCCAGAGACCAGATTTCGATCCGGAAAAATGCCAGTTCTTTCTGGCAGAGCAGTATCCCCTCGCGAACGAAGATCAGGTGCACCAGGAAGATAAGGACGCTGAAGATAATGATGAACCGGAGCTTGCGCCAGAAGAAGGAAAGGGTAAGCCCGGCTGACCGGTAGCCTGCCAGTAAAGCCGTAAACAGAATTAATCCGCAGAGGTAATGCGAAAGACCAAAGACCAGCAGGGTGAAGCAAAGGAGTATCTCCAGCTTGAGCAGCGGGTGCAGCCGGTGCATGGGCGTATCCGCCGGGTGGTAGCTCAGGCCGGGCAGGAAAGAGCGAAAGTTGCTGGTGACGCCTGCAAACGAGGGACGTTTACCTTTTGGGAACTGCCTGGCCTGGTTTAATTCTTCGTCTCGATTTGCTATTTATTTGGCCCTCCTGTTTCCTGGTTTAAATTCCCCCGTTTCCCTTTTGCAAAGGGGGGAGAAAAACGGCCTTTCCCAAAGTGGA
>ERZ795045.2249-NODE-2249-length-19377-cov-4.878377_pt1 | contig 19377 bp, 16 predicted proteins | sample MGYA00375129_ERZ795045 | MGnify/ENA primary metagenome ERZ795045 (study PRJEB30174, sample SAMN05720166) | activated sludge metagenome | isolation source: anaerobic digester from wastewater treatment plant | place: Japan | collected 2015-05-15 ...
CTTTACCACCAAGAACAGTACTTGCTTCACCAATACCTTTTGAAATTTGATAAATCATACCATCGATAATAAGTTTTGCTTTGCTGTCTCCGTTCAATGCACTATTTTCTACTTCTTTAGCATCATTAGTTCCAAGTTGAGATACAAAACCACCCTTGCCAGCAAGATTTTTAAGCATTTCGCTTTTTGTATATTTATTTGAAAAACATATACCAGCTAAACTCAAAGTAGGTAATGTGCCAGCCCTTTCTGGTGAATAAGGACCATCTCCATTTAATGCGTTATTAACATCAATTACTCTACCATTTTTATGAACCCCTATTGAAATACCACCACCCATATGAACTACAATAAGATTTAGGTCTTCATATTTTTTATTATTCTCTTTAGAAAATTTTCTTGCGATATACTTTTGGTTTAGAGCATGAAAAATACTTCTTCTTTCTAAACCTTTTAGTCCCGTAAATTTTGCTAATTTATCCATTTCGTCTACTGTTACTGGGTCAGCGATAAAGGCTGGAATATTATAATCTTTAGATAAATCATAAGCTATTATTGCACCAAGATTTGATGCATGCTCTCCGTATTTGCAATTTTTTAAATCAGAAACCATTTTTTCATTGACAGCATAAACTCCTGAGGGTCCAGGCTTAAGAAGGCCACCCCTTGCTGCAATACACTTTATACTATCAAAATTAACATTATTCTCATTCATAATTTTAATTATTGCATCTTTACGAAAAATGTATTGGTCAACTATGGATTTATATTCTTTAAGTTTCTCGGCACTATGAGAAATATTTGTTTTAAAAATCTCTTTATTTTCACCAAAAACAGCTACTTTTGTGGATGTTGAACCTGGATTTATCACAAGTATCAATTCTTCGCTCATTTTTATACCCCTAACTTTAATTCGAAATTGAATAAGAAACGAGGTTTGCCATTATTATAGAATTTAACTTATTTTGAGGGGAATCAGATCTTGAAGGAACAACAAGCGGAACTTTAGCCCCTATCACTATACCAGCTGTATCAGCGCCACCCCCAAGATAAACAAGTGTTTTATAAAATATATTCCCTGATTCTATATTAGGCATAAGGAGTATATCTGGATCTCCAGAAACTTCGCTTTTTATACCTTTATGTTGAGCGGCTTCCTTAGAAACTGCATTGTCCATAGCTAAAGGCCCATCAATAATTAAGCCAGGTAGTTGTCCCCTTTCATACATTTTTGTTAAAATTGCAGCATCAACAGTTGACTGCATATTTGTTGAAATAGTCTCAACTGCCGATATTACAGCAACTTTAGGTTTCTCTATTTCAAGAGCTTTTGCTACAACTGAAGCGTTTTCAAGAATTGCTATTTTATCATCGAGTGTTGGGGCAATTACTATACCACCATCAGTCATTATTAACATCTTATGATAGTTAGGTGTTTTTATAATTCCTATATGGGTAAGTAGTTTACCAAATCTTAAGCCAGTTTCTTTATTTAAAACTTCTTTAAATAGAATTGGTGTTGGTATTAAACCTTTCATTAAAATCTCTGCTCTATTTTCTTTAACCAGTTTTATCCCTGCCTGACACTGAGGAATTTTTTCTCTCTCATCGATTATTTCTATGCCGCTTAAGTCGAATTTATCTGAATTTGCTTTTAAGATTTTCTCTTTAGAATCAATAAAAATTGGTTCTATTAATCCTTCATTTTTAGCATCAAATACAGCTTCTATTACGTCTATATCCCCAGCTCCAACTACAGCAACTCTCCTTTTAGGAAAACTCTTAACTTTAGCTTTTGCTTCTATAAAATTTTGTATCACTTAATGCTTACCTCCTTAATAAATTTAGTATAATTTGATTTCTTCTTTGCCACTTTTTGCATTTAATGCTGCATATGCAAGTGCTTCCATTTCGTCGCTCCCGGGATAAACTTTAAGAGGAGCTATAAAAGAAACTCGTTCTTTAATTACAGAAACAAGATATTTAGAATTACTCATTCCTCCAGTCAATATAATAACTTCTGGTCTTTTTCTTAGTGCTAAAGACATTGCTCCTATTTCTTTACTTACCTGGTAACAAAGAGCATCTACTACATCCTTAGCATATGAATTTCCCTCATCCATCATTTTGATTGCAACTTTTAAATCATTTGTCCCTAAATACGAGACTAGTCCAGCCTGTGTCAGAAGAAGTTTTTTTAAACTAGTCATATCATAAATATTAGAATAACACATTTCAACAATATCAATTGATGGTAAACTGCCTGCTCTTGTTGTGGAAAATGGTCCTCCTTCATTAGGATTACTTACATCAACCAATTTACCCTCTTTAAAAGCAGTAACAGAAATTCCTCCACCTAAATGAGCACAAACTGCACATAAATTTTCAAAGTTTTTCTTCTCTTCTTCACAATATTTTCTAAGTATTGCCCTAATATTTAATGGATGATCCAGAGAAACTCTTTGAATATCTTTTAGTCCTGTTAGCCTTGCAAGTTCAGTAAACTCATCGACTGATACTGGGTCAGCAATAAAGGCTGGAATATTATACGTTTTTGATAAATCATAAGCTATTATCGCACCAAGATTTGAAGCATGTTCTCCATATTTGCAAGCCTTTAAATCAGAAACCATATTTTCATCAATTCTATAAGTGCCAGCAGAGAGAGGTTTTAATAATCCTCCTCTTCCAACAATAATTGTAAAATCTGATATCTTATAATTTTCTTTTTCTAAAATATCTAAAATATGCTTTTTTCTAAAATCGCATTGATCAACTATTCTTTCAAACTTATTCAGTTCAGCAGCATCGTGCGCTATATTTGTCTCAAAGATTTTAGAATTATCAAAATAAATTGCTATTTTAGTTGATGTTGAACCTGGATTTATAACTAATATCTTTTCCATCTATAAATCTCCTCTTTATCCCATATAATTTGTTTAGTAATTTAAAACAAATATCAGTATACTAAAAATTCAATGTTGTTCTTTATACAAAACACTAACATTTTACATTATAGCTTCCAATGGGCAAACCTCTATACAGTAAGCACATTTGTTGCATTTATCTTTACTTATTAATAAATTATCTTTGTTGATAACTATTGCTCCAAAAGGACAAACATCCAAACATTTCATACATAAATTACATTTTGATGAATCAATTGTAATAGATTTATTGACTTCTCTTTTATTTAAAAATGTAACGGGTTTACTAAACTTTTCACCAGAAACAATTAACCTCATTATATCCCCTGTACCTAATTTTTGTTTATTGGCAATTTTTGTTATAGGAATTGACAAAGCCTTTATTCCCGCAAGCGCTGAAGTGAAAGCATCTGCTGCGACACTATCCTCTGAAATTACAGCTACACTTGTATTACACAATAATAAATTTACGGAGAAAATAATTTTTTTATTAATCTCAGAAAATACCTCTAAAAGAGCTGTTGAACGATTTATTATACCTTCATGGATGAGAATTTCGTTTCTTGTATAAGTTGGCAAGAACCAGAAAAATGATGAAACAACACCTTTAATGCCAAATATTGGAGAAGCATCAAACATATTAATTGGAACTATAAATTTTGCATCTAAAATGCTATTTGGTAGATAGTATTTTGATAGAAAAAAAGGTTTTTGGGTTTTATAATCACTAAAATTTTCAATTTTTCTTTTATGTTCCACTAAGCAAAATCCATCTTCAAAAATAGACCTAACTTTAATTTCGTTGTCTAAAATATTAGAGTTTATCATTTCATCATTTTGGGAAGTAATAATACTTATTTTGTTTTTATTCAATATGTATGCTAAATCTTTTATTAAACTAATTACACTTCTTTTCTGATCAATAGTATTTAAATTGGTTGTATCTACAGTTAAAAGAACTTCTTCTCTTTCAATAGATAGATCAAGTACATTTGAAGCTCTCTCTAAAAAAGGAGTAAAATTTATACCATTATCATCTTTATCAAGCAATTCCCAAATAACAGTTTTCACTTATCAATTTCACCTTATAAAAATATTATAGCTTAAAATCAATTTTTACTTAACAAAAAAAATAAATTAATATTTATGAATTGGCACAATAATTATTGTGAATACTAAGAATTCTTCTAAATAAAATTTATTCATTGATTTTTAAATTGTTTTATAAAACTAATATTAATAGTTATAATTAATGAGTTTGTTTATGAAATTATTAGATAATGAAAATATTAATATTATATTTAAAGGTGATCAAAATATATTTTGGGATGCACTAATTACTGATATTGCTTTATATACTTCCCTAAAGGAACAGAATACCCAGACCACATTTACTTCATTTATTCATGATGAAAAAATCGGCACTCCCGACCCAAATCTATTGTATTATAGCAACATAGAAGATAACAATTATTTAATAACTGAAGATTACTCAAACTCATCTGGAGTAGCAACATATACAAATATTGATACTTCTTATGGTTTATTTTATTTTCCAGCCCTCGAATTAGCACAGCTAAAGGATTATGGAATAAATGTCAGAGCAATTTCAAAAAAATATATAGAATATGTTGAAAAACTTGATAAAGACTTTTTAGAAAAGATTGCAGCTACTGGTTTCACGAGCAAATTAGGTATTAGTAATGAGCATAAAGATAGTACATATAAGATAAATGATGTTCTTAAATTATTTTTTAATGATCATAAGGAACAAGAAATATTTTATATCTTTACTAAATCATTTGGTAAATTTGGTGTTGTTCCAGTACAAGATCAAAACTATCTTTTTTCTTCGATACAGATTAGTGATGCAAACATAAAAGATGTGTTAAAATCACTGTATTTTGACTATTTACTTAAAGGATTATTAGAGCAGGCTTATCTGCCAGAAAACAAGGAAGATATAATAAACAGAAGCAATAATTTGATAAATTACATAAAAAGTAATATCAATCCATTATCTACAATAACAGATATTGAGACTCTCGCTTTTAAATTTATAAATAAAGATTTAGGAGATAGATTTAATTTAAATCTTTTAAAATCAAGTACAATATTTTCTTCTCCAAGAAATTTTGGGTTAAATAATTTTTTCTTTAATATCCTTATGAAAGAAACTTCTGCTTTTATAGAAACATATAATCAATCACTTAATGAAACAAAAATTGACATTCAGAGAATTAGATTAATCAATGATTTATACAATATACCGTTTTATTTAAATATTTTAGATGCTAATAATAAAATAGAGAGAGTACCGCTTTTTTTAAACAAAAATAATAAAAACTTATTCTATAAGAGATTTGGAGAGAGTTATAAACAGTTAGATGAAACCACGAATGGATTTATAATTGGCAAAGCAGTTCCTTTTATTAATGAATTACGTCTATATCCAAATGCTATAGCATTACCTGAACAAGGTTCAAAGTATTTACCTGCAGCAGATGCATTTATTAGAAATCTTCGTAAATTAAAAATTGATGTTCCGGAATGCAGAACGATAAGAATAAGTCTAAATTATCTTGATAATTTAGACCTTAATGGAAAGTTAGAACTTAACCTTCCAGAAATATTAAAGCCTTTTTTTGGGAATATTATAGATTGTAAAGAGTTTTCCTTTAAATGGAGAGCTACTGCAAATGAAATTTTTAGATTTTTAGAAGATCTTAAGGAATTTAAAGAAGGGCAAGAGGTAAAAGCAGCAAAGTTTATCTTAGAGAATAATAAATTCATAGATCCAAAATTATTAAACCTTCTAAAAGAGCTTTTGATTGAATTAGAAGAAAGAACTGTTACATTAAGTATAAAAAAGAGTGATGCATCAGCTGAGGAAAAGCAAAGAGTGCAGATTTTAAGATTTGAGTTAGAGTTGTTGGTTAATTTTTATAAACAAAGACTTCTTAGTGTTGCTAATGGGTTATTTTACTTAAATGATAGACCTTACAGTATTTCTATATATTTAATGTTTGGAACTGAATTTATTAAATCACTTTTAAAAAATGTAACTTTTAGAGAAGAAATGGTGTAGATTATTTTAGATAATTTTGATAATTAAAAGGAGGAATATTATGGAAGATTTTAAAGATAAAAGAAGGAGTAATTCATTTGTAGCGGTCATAGTAGCGCTAATTATATTTGTGATTGGTGGATTTGCAGGGGGAGCTTTTTCTACTTATTGGCTCGTTTCAAAACCATCTTTTTTGCCTGAACCACCTATTAATCTGGAAGCACAAACCCAAACACCGTCAACTTCAAGTGCACCTATATCAATAAGTTCAAATATTGAAACATATGAACTTATTCCGATTATAGCTGAGAAAGCAAGTAACGCAGTCGTGAAAATAGACATTAGTAAAGTATCTTATGGAAGAATAGTGAGTAGTGGATTTGGTTCAGGTTTTATTGTAAGCGAAGATGGCTATATTCTAACTAATAATCACGTTGTAGAAGGTGCTAATACTATAAAAGTCACTCTTAAAGATGGAAAAAAGTACGATGGTAAGGTAGTTGGAACTGACTCTTTATCAGATATTGCAGTTATTACTATTAACGCAAAAAAACTACCAACTCTTACCTTAGGAGATTCAGATAAAGCAAGAGTGGGAGAAACTGTTATAGCTATTGGCAATCCATTAGGCTATGATTACACTGTAACTGTTGGAGTTATTAGCGGAATTCAAAGAGAGATAACACCACCTTCAAGTAGTGAAACGCCTGAGTTACCTTTCCCTTTCTTTTTTCCTTATCTTGAGACTGAACAGACTGCAACTACTCCAATGGTCGGTGTAATTCAAACTGATGCCCCTATTAATCCTGGAAACAGTGGCGGACCACTTATAAACTTAAAGGGTGAAGTCGTCGGTATAAATTTTATGATTGAATCTGACGCACAGGGACTAGGCTTTGCAGTTTCATCCAATGTTGCTAAAAAAGTTATGAATGAAATAATAGAGTATGGTACTGTTTCCTGGCCTTCATTAGGAGTTGTTATTACAGAGAATAACGAAGCAGTCGCTAATGAACTTAATCTAAAAACTGATAAAGGCATTGTAGTAGTTGAAGTCCCTGAAGGATCTGCAAGAAAAGCTGGTATTAAGAAAAATGATGTTATAATATCAGTTGACGGAAAAGAAATTGTAAAATCAGAAGATTTAATTGCTTATATAAGAAGTAAAAAAGTAGGAGATATTGTTACTTTAACAATAGACAGATCAGGCAAAAAGATGGATGTGAAAGTACAACTTGGTGAGCTTAAAAGGTGATAATTGAATAATATCGTTATAAAACCTATTATTAGCAAAGAAGATTACCTTACTTGCGAAGAAATACAAAGGGGACTATCTCCACTTAACGAAGTCGGGATAGTCCCTGCTTATTTAATGGAGCTTTTAGCAGAAAATGGTGGTTTGACACTTGGTATTTACGTTGATAATAAACTTATTGGATTCAATTTCGCGCTTCCAGCATTTAATCCAGAAGATGGTTATTACCTATTTAGCGATACTGCAGGTATTTATACAGCTTACCAAAAACAATCCTTAGGTTTTCGCCTAAAACAAGAACAATACAGAATAGCTCTTGAAAGAGGAATAAAAAAAATTGTGTGGACTTATGATCCTCTTCTAGGAGTAAATGCAAATTTAAATATTAGAAAATTAGGTGGTATTATACGTAAATACTGTGTTGAAGCATATAACGAACTACCAATAAGTACTGGTATAACCATTCCTGCTGACAGATTTTATTTAGAGTGGTTAATCAAAACTGAAAGAACTAGAAAAAGAATTGTAGATTTAAAAATACCACAAATAAAATTAAGAGAAAGACTATACTTTCAAAAAGCAAACGAAACTATTAGAATTCTTTATTCTGTAACCACAGGTGGAATAAAACGAGCTTTGCTTTTTAGAGAGATATCAAATATTAACCTCAATTTACAAGGAGAGTCTATTGCTGTAGAAATTCCTTATGATTATAATGAAATGCGCAATGAAGTCCCTTTTTTAGCAAGAGATTGGAGATTAAAAACAAGAGAAATATTCGTTAGGTACATAAATGATTTAGATTATTATATTTCTGAATTCTTTCAACTTGATGAAAATGATGAAATCAGAAATTTTTATCTTCTACGAAAGAAACGTAAAAGCAGTGAAGCATTTAAGGATTCTGGATCCTTATTTTAACGAATTTCCTCTTACCTAATTTTATTATCATATCATTTTTAACATTTAATGTGAAAAACGGGTCAGTTATTTTTTCTCCATTAACTTCTAATCCGCCCTGTAAAATCATTCTTTTTGCTTCGGACTTGCTCGGTGATAGATTGAGAACATTAATCAATTCATAAGCTTTTACCTGTAAAGGACCTTTGTAAATATACTCTTCTAATTCTGTTGGCAAACTATGTTCTCTATGAATTTTTGTAAACATTTCTTCAGCTTTTTGGGAATCTTTTTCTGAGTGATATTTAGTAACGATTTCTTTTGCTAATTTCATTTTTAATTTCATAGGATTTTCAATTTTTAAACTTTCAGAAATTACAGAAAGTTTATTTTCATCATAACATAAAACTAATTTAAAATAGTCCAGAATTAAATTATCTGGAATTGACATAACTTTACCATACATTGTGATAGGGTCTTCAGTAATGCCAATATAATTACCATAAGATTTGCTCATCTTTAAAGAACCATCAGTTCCAACAAGAAGAGGTAAAGTGATTATTACCTGCTCTTCTTGACTAAAAAGAGTTTGCATTTCCCTACCAAGCAATAAATTAAATTTTTGATCAGTGCCTCCAAGTTCTACATCTGCTTCTATCGCAACTGAATCATAAGCCTGTAGCAAAGGATATAAGAATTCATGCATATATATTGGAGTGTTTTGTTTATATCTCTTGGAGAAATCATCTCTCTCAATAATTCTTGCAATTGTGAAATTGGACATTATTTTAATTAATTCTGAAAGGTCTATCTTAGAAAGCCATTCACTATTATATCTTATTTGAATTTTACTAACATCAAGAATTTTTGATACTTGTGATACATAAGTTTTAGCATTTTGTTCTATTTCTTCTTTACTTAATGCTTTTCTAACCTTTGACCTTCCAGATGGATCTCCTATTAATGCTGTAAAATCACCAATTACAAATATTATTTCATGTCCAAGATCTTGAAAATCCTTTAGTTTTTCAAGAACAACAGCATGCCCTAAATGTAAGTCTGGAGCCGTAGGATCAGCCCCCAATTTTATTTTTAAGCTCTTTTTGGAAGATAATTTTTTTGATAATTCTTCTTCGGTTACAAAATCGACTGTATTTTTTTTAATCTTATCTAATATTTCCTGCTTTTCCATCAATCTACTAAACTTTCCTTTTTCTAAAAAAACCTTAATAATTAAGAGTTGATTATAATAAATCAATTATTATGTATCAATGCTTAAGGATATCAAAAATATCATAATACAAATTTGTGTTATAATCAAACATAGAATATAGAAAGGACAAAAAATATGATAAGAATAGATAATCTCATCAAACACTTTGGAAGAACAAAAGCACTTGACGGAATATCATTCAATGTAAATAAAGGTGAACTATTTGGGCTTCTTGGTCCAAATGGAGCAGGTAAAACAACTACAGTTAGAATCATTTCGACTTTGATAATTCCAACCAAAGGTAAAGTTGAAGTAAATGGTTATGAGCTTCCGAAAAATGCCTCAATAATTAGAAATTTTATTGGATATGTCCCACAAGCATTATCAAGCGATGGATCACTAACTGGGTATGAAAACCTTTTAATTTTTGCAAAACTCGTTGGTTTAAATAAGAGAGATAGGGAGAAGAAAATTAATGAACTTATTGATTTAATGGAATTAGGTGATTTTTCTCGTAAACTTGTAAGAGAATACTCTGGAGGAATGGTAAGAAAATTAGAAATAGCACAGGCACTTTTGCATAATCCTGAAATCCTTTTGCTTGATGAACCGACAGTGGGGCTTGACCCAGTATCGAGGCGTTCGGTGTGGTATGTATTGTTAACTTTGCAAAAACAATATGAAACAACTATTTTATTGACTACTCACTATATGGAAGAGGCAGAAGCACTATGTGAAAGAATTGCCATAATGGACCACGGGAAAATTGTTACTATTGGTACGCCACAGGAAATAATAAAGCAAACAGGTGCAAAAAGCCTTGAAAACGCATTTATAGTACTTACAGGACATAGCGTAGATGAGGGAGGGAATTTTAATGAGCTTAGGAGAATCCGAAAAACAGCAAGAAGGTTACAATAAAAGCTTGTCTTCAAAAATAAAGAAATGGATTAACGATTCATTAACTTTAGGTGAAATGGAAGCAAGGAGGTTGCGTCATGATCCAACTGAGTTATTTACAAGAGCAGTTCAGCCAGTTTTATGGTTGCTTGTTTTTGGAGAAACATTTACAAGAATTAAAGCAATTCCTACAGGTGGTGTACCCTACATTGCATTTATGACACCTGGTATACTTTCACAGTCAGTTTTATTTATTTCAATCTTTTATGGTTTAGCACTTATTTGGGATTGAGATCAGGGAATAATTCAGAAGTTTTTAGCACTTCCTGTTCCAAGGAGTGCGTTTGTTGTTGGAAGGACAATGGGTGCAGCTGTAAGAGGTCTAAGCCAGGCTGTTATAATCTTACTACTGGCACTAATTATAAAAGTCGATATAAGATGGAGCATATTCAGCGTATTAGGAACAATATTTGTTGTTGTACTTGAATCTGCATTTTTTAGCTGTTTTTCAATGATTCTGGCTTCGTTAATGAGAACAAGAGAAAGATTTATGGGTATAGGGCAGGTGTTAACAATGCCACTTTTCTTTGCTTCAAGTGCAATTTACCCTATTTCTATAATGCCGAAGTGGCTTCAAGTTGTTGCAGTTGCCAATCCTCTGAGCTATGTAGTGGAGATATTGAGATCTATCTTAATAACTGGAGTTTACGAGAATATGCTATTACATCTTGGATTATTAATAGTAATGATATTGGTAGCAATAATAATAGCAACTTTACTTTATCCACGTCTTGCAAGTTAAGCGTAAAATCTCTTTTAATAATATGATTCTTAGTATATAATTTGCAAGTATGTTTATAAGAGTTTTTATTAAAAAGTTACTAATAGCAAAGAAGGGGTTAAAGTATGTAATAAGATATATTTTACTGAAATATTAAGTTAAGTTAATATGAAGTGATATAATATATATAATAAATGATAAAAATTGAAAGGAATAAAATAATATTGTTTTGAGATTTTTAAAAAAAGAAACGAAATCAAAAATTTTAAAAAAGGATCAGTTACACAAAAGATATTAAAAGTATTCTAACATTAACTTTGCCAGTAGCTGTATTCTTATAAAGGAGATATGAAAAATGATGCATAATATAAAAGCCTATAGAGGTAATGTTTTAAATTGTAAAAGTTGGCTGCAAGAAGCAGCATTAAGGATGCTTATGAACAATTTAGACCCTGAAGTTGCTGAAGATCCAGAAAACTTAATTGTATATGGTGGAACTGGTAAAGCTGCGAGAAACTGGGATTGTTACTATAAAATTGTAGAAAGTCTAAAAGAACTTGAAAATTATGAAACTTTACTTATACAATCAGGCAAACCTGTAGCTATTTTTGAAACAAGTATAGATGCACCAAGAGTGCTGATTAGTAACTCCATGCTTGTTCCAGCTTGGGCAAATTGGGATGAATTTCGGAGGCTCGAGAGTTTAGGGCTTACAATGTATGGACAGATGACTGCTGGAAGTTGGATTTATATTGGTTCACAAGGTATTCTTCAAGGTACATTTGAAACACTCGCATCTTTATCTGAAAAATATTTTAATGGAAGCTTAAAAGGTAAATTTGTTTTAACTGCAGGACTCGGTGGTATGGGAGGTGCCCAACCTCTTGCTGTTACAATGAATGATGGAATATGTTTAGTTGTAGAAGTTGATCCAAAAAGAGCCAAAAGGAGACTTGATATAGGATATGTTGACGAACTCTCAACAAATCTTGATGATGCTCTTTTAAAAATAGAACATGCAAAGAAGGATAAGAAACCCCTTTCAATTGGCTTAATTGGGAATGCCGCTGATATTATCCCAGAAATTGTAAGACGAGGAATTGTTCCGGATGTTGTAACTGATCAAACATCTGCTCATGATACACTTAATGGATATGTACCAAATGGTATTTCATTAGAAGGAGCACTAAAATTAAGGGCAGAAAACCCTAAAGAATATATTAAAAGAGCATTGGATTCTATTGCAATACATGTTAAAGCCATGATTGAGCTTAAAAAAGCAGGTAGCATTGTTTTTGAATATGGAAATAATATTAGGGCGCAAGCAAAATCAAATGGTGTTACTAATGCATTTGATATACCTGGTTTTGTACCAGAATTTATTAGACCTTTATTTTGTGAAGGAAAAGGACCTTTTAGATGGGTTGCTCTATCAGGAGATCCAAACGATATTTACACTACCGACAAAACATTGCTTGAACTATTCCCACAAAACTTACATTTAAAAACTTGGATTGAAAAAGCTCAAAAAATGGTTAACTTTCAAGGTCTACCTGCAAGAATTTGCTGGTTAGGTTTAGGGGAACGGGCAGAGTTTGGTCTTAAAATAAATGAATTAGTTAACAATGGAACAATAAGTTGTCCTATTGTTATAGGAAGAGATCATCTTGATTCTGGGTCAGTAGCTTCTCCTTATAGAGAGACTGAAGCAATGAAAGATGGCTCTGATGCTATAGCAGACTGGCCTATACTTAATGCATTACTTAATGCAGTAAGTGGGGCAACATGGGTTTCAGTTCATCATGGAGGAGGTGTAGGGATTGGGAATTCAATACATGCAGGAATGGTTGTCGTAGCAGATGGTTCATCAAGACAAGAAGAACACTTGAGAAAAGTTCTGACAACCGATCCTGGAATAGGTGTTGCAAGACATGCAGATGCAGATTATGAAATCGCTATAAAAAAGGCTAAAGAAAAAAATTTAAAACTACCAATGATAGGAGAGTAATTTAGGTGGAAAACTTCCTGAAAAAATTAAATGAATTTAATCAACGATGTGAAGACATTAAAAATGCAAATTTATATTTTTATCTTAGAAGTATAGAAAGTATTGAGGAACCATATGTAATCGTAAATGGCAGAAAAATGCTTATGCTTGCAAGCTATAGCTATTTAAGTCTCATAGGTCATCCATTAATAAATCAGTATGCAATCGATGCAATAAAAAAATATGGCACAGGAACACATGGAGTAAGGATACTTGCTGGAACGGAAAAAATACATGAAGAGCTTGAAGAAACTATTGCTTCATTCAAAAATAGAGAAGCTTGTGTAGTCTTTTCAAGTGGATATGTAACAAATCTAACATCAATCTCAACTCTTTTTGGAAGAGGGGATGTGGTAATTTGTGATAAGCTTGATCATGCAAGTATAGTCGATGGTTGTCGTCTCTCAGGAGCAGCATTTTTACGATTTAATCATAATGATTTAAAGGACCTTGAAAGGAAACTACAAAATACATCTAATAATAGAACTAGAGTCGTTATAGTGGATGCAGTTTATAGTATGGATGGAGATATTTCTCCAATCCCAGAAATACTTGATTTAGTGAGAAAATACAATGCTTTACTTATGGTTGATGAAGCTCATTCACTCGGTGTATTAGGGAAAAATGGTAAAGGAGTCGAAGAATACTTTGGCTTAAATAACGATATAGATATACTTATGGGTACTTTAAGTAAAACTATTCCTTCTGTAGGTGGTTATATTGCTGGAAGCAAAATTCTCGTAAATTATTTAAAACACAATGCAAGAGCTTTTGTTTTCTCTGCAGCTTTACCTCCAGCTGCTTGTGGTGCAGCAATAGCTTCATTTAAAGTAATTGAAAAAGAAAAATGGCGTATAGAAAAGCTATCTAAAAACATTAATCATTTTCTTGATGAACTTAAAAAAGCTGGATTCAATACCCTGAATTCTCAAACAGCAATTGTTCCATTAATAATAGGTGAAGAGGAGAAAACTTTGAAAGTTACTCGATTTATGCAGGATAGAGATATATTTGTTCTTCCTGTCCTACACCCAGCTGTACCAATAAATACTTCACGTCTTCGAATGAATGTAACAGCTTCTATGGATAAAGAGCATATTGATTTTGTAGTTGATGCACTAAAAGAAGCTGACAAATTATTTAAAATTACATAGGGAGGATAAAAAGTGTATCCAGAAATAGCTCATATTGGACCTTTTGTTTTAAGAAGTTACGGTTTGCTCATTGCTATAGGTATTATTGTTGGTTTTCTTTCTATAAGGAAAAGAGCAAAAAAAATTGGCTTAAGCGAAGATGATATCCTCGATCTCCTACTTTATCTAATAATAGGAGGGTTAATTGGAGCGAAGCTTTTATATATCTTAACAAATGGTTTTTTCTATTTCTTAAGTAATCCAATTGAGATTATAAGACATGGTGGCGAGGGACTATCTTTTATTGGAATAATTATCGCAGGAGTGTTCATTTCCTACTGGTTTGCTAAAAGAAAGAAAGTTAATTACTGGGCACTACTCGATGTATTGGCAATAGGAACAACTTTAGGTTATGCTATTGGAAGAATTGGTTGCTTCCTAAATGGTTGTTGCGCTGGACTACCCACGAATTCATGGATTGGTTTCCGTTTCAGCCCTTTTGATTATCCACGTTTCCCAACTCAATTATTCATTTCAATTGGTGCATTTATTATTTTCTTCATACTTCTTAGGATAGATGCTAATAAAAGATTTTACGGCAAAACTTTCTCGTGGGCACTTATATTTTATGGTATATTAACATTTTTTGTTGAATTTTTTAGAGCAGTTCCAAGATTTCCTCCTTTTAATTTATCACTAAACCAATATTCAACATTTTTAATCATCCCAATTGGAATTATACTTCTTTCCCTACTTACCGTAAGAGAGCAAATCAGAGAAGTTGAGGGATTCACAAAGTTTAAATATGGTTATATAATAGACCAAACACCAGTTTTTGATGAAGATTCCAACATAATTGAAGTGGAATAATCTACTTTAGTTTCTATATTTAACTCAACTTCATACATTGATAGCAGGATAAGCCTATTGAACTGAGATATCTCAATATTATGTTTAGACTGCTATCTTTTGGAGAGAATTATTCGCTAATAATTGTTTTTTAAAGAAAGTTTTTTTGTCATCTTTCAAATTATTTTGTCTCTTTTTCTACGAAATCTCCAATAATTGGAAGTTTATATTTTTCTCCCTGATATGCTTTATACATTAGCAATATCCATAATATAAAGGCAACAATCGACAATATCCAGCTTACGACAACTCCTACTATAGGTATCCACATAAATATTAAACCTATTATTGATATGGGAAGAAATGTAAAAATTGATTGTAGAGCATGAAATTTTACAAATTTACTATTCTTTTCAAAAATTAAGAATATTATTCCGGTCAACCAGCCTAAAATGTAACATAACAAACCCTCTAAATTTTCACTTAATCCTAATGATGTTTTTTCCATTTTTTTTATCTCCTCAACTAAATTTTATTTTATGATTCTAAAAGCTTGTTTGTCTAATACTCAAAAATAATAAGTCAATATTTTACTTTTATATTTTAAAATTGAAACTATTTGATTTTATTTATAAAAAACCAATCATTTAATGATTAAACTTTATGAATATTTACAGATATTATTCATTTAAAGCTATTTCTCACCTCAAATTATTTCTCTGGTTATGAATTAGTCAAACTAATTTACATATTCGCTTATTATTCATGAATTAAAGATTTATAAAGATTGTCCTCTGTATCTTCAACAAGAAGATAAAAACGAAAAATGCAATGTATTTAATCCGAAATAGTATTCAATTTTTTATGATCAAAAGCAACACTAAAAGTAAACAGAAATAATATTAGTATACAAGCCTTAAACAGAAAGATAAAAATTAATATTTGCTTAGTTGCTTCATAAATATAAGAATGTTTTTAAGATACACGGTATTAAAGTAATGATTGAAGCTTATTTTACATCATATTTTGTATATTTTCGACCAAGATAACAGAAATATCCGACCACAACTTTTAAAAAGTCTTATTCTAAAATTAAATTGATAATTATCTCATAAATTATAATTATAAAAATTTCTTTATTTCTTTATGTCTGTAAAGGTTTCATTACAGACATAATATATATTTAAATATTCAAGTGGAATAAAAAAGAATTAGTTATAAAATTCAGAATACCATCTGTTTTTATGAGATTATTTATCACCTACAATAATAGAAGCAAAAAAAGGGGTGAAAAAATATATAAAGGTATAATTTTATCTTTATTATAGTTTACTTTTAAAATAAATATATTTCTGTGCTTATATTTAAAATGAATGATAAAATAACGCCCATAACTGGGTTATTGTAAGAATTTATAACTTCTTTAAAATCTCTTTGTATTTCTCCCACAATAAGGTATGAAAATAACAACTTTAATTCTTTTATTATGCCTCTTATATAACTAAACAATCTAATTTCTTTAACAATCATAATTTTATATTTTGGAGTTATTATTTTCGGAGGAATAATATTTTTAAAGATTAATTTTAAATGTTTAAAAGCAATAGCAAATGTAAAATCATATTTATGTAATACATTATTTCTTTCGGATAGGAAAATATTCTCCCATTAAATTAATAAAATAATACTGAGTATAGATTAAAGAAAATCAAAGATTTTATTTGGTATATATAAATTTATGAAATTTTAAGATTAAAGAAAAATCATCTTTTTACAATACCCAATTTTTTCTATGTTATCATTGGAAAAATATCCTTAATCGAATGAATGATCTAATTATTAAAATGTAAAAATAGGAGAATCTTCAATATTTGTGCAAAAATATGCACTTAATAATGGTAGTTATACTTTTTGTCATTTTATAATCGATACTAAATTTTCTTTGTTATTCCGCACTTGATGCTGAATTCAAGTTATATTCTTTCTTTTGACATTAAAAAAGATGAATTCCAATTTAGATCGGAAGATACAATTATTTAGCTACTTTGATGACATTTAGAATGGCTAATACTATAAAAAATGGTTATTATATTCTATGAAGCTTCTTGTTAAAGATTATTAAACGTCAATTAAATATTTCTCATAGTCTTTTACTCTTGGTGGTTTTTTATCATTAACAGGGATAATTATGAATCCTTCTTTTTCTAAATGTTTTGCTTGAGCTTCAACGCCACCAGGATACTTTTCGTTTAATTCACCGCCAGTTTTTAATGTTCTCCAGTAAGGAATAGGTTTCTTTTTAAATCCTTTTTCAACTTCTTCTTCTGCTGCATTTGCAGAAATCCAAATAAATAATCCTGTAGTGAGAGGACATGTAGTTGTTGTATTGTGCTTTTTTGCAAGAATTTTTCTAATTTCATTGATAGTTAAAAGTTTCCCTTTAGGAACACCTGCCATAATTTCATAAACTTCTTCCGGAGCAGGAATAACAAACGTACCTTCTCCCCATCTTTTGATCATAATCTCGCTTATTTCTGAAACTTTAGGTAACCCGTTACTTTCATGCAATTTCTCGATCCAGGATTTACGATTTTTTTTGGTCATATATATCTCTCCCTTCTTTTTGTCTTTATGATATTTTAAAGTATTTCTATTTTACCATTTAATTGTGATATGGTAAAATAGATTAAACCTTCTTGTTTAAAAATAAATAAAGGAGAATAAGATGAAAATAGCAAATACATCATATTTAATAACAATTTTTCTTACACTCTCTCTTCCTTTATCGTATAGTAATTTTAAATTAAGTTGTAAACCTAATCTTGATAAGATCGTTGAAGATGAATTTCAAAAAGAAATCTCCGTTTCAGCTCCTCCCGAATTAGAAATAAACATTTCACAGGGTAATATAAATATAACAAGAGGTAATGATAAAGAAATAAAGATTAGTTCAAGATTTAAAGTTTTAGGAACAAATGAAGAAGAAATAAAACTCTCTGCTGAAAAGATTAAGAAAGATCCTCCAATTGATATAAAAAACAATAAAATAAAAATTGGTAATTTAAAAAAATATAATATTGATCGATGGTTTTCCACAAATAAGGTTGTTATTGACTTAGATATTTATGCTCCTGTAAAAACTACTGTCGCAGCTGAAACAGGCATTGGAAACATCAATGTAATAAGCCTTGGAAGCAATGTAAAAGCAAAGACAGGCTTGGGAAGCATAAAAATAGAAAACGCTGAATCTGCTGACGTTAAAACTGGAAGTGGCTACATTAAAATAGCAGGAATAGCTAATGATGTGAATGTAATTTCAGGAAAAGGCAGTATTGAGCTTATAATGCTTAGCGGAAATATAAATGCAAAGACAGGTTATGGCGATATTACTGTAAATTCCAAAATTAATGAAGGCAAAAAATGGATTTTAGATAGCGGATTGGGGAATGTTGAACTAAAGCTTTCCCCGAAGTCTATGTTTTCTTTTTCTTGTGTAACAGGCCTTGGTAAAATAGATTTTAAAATTAAGTGCGAAATCACTGAAAAAACAGATAAAAAAGTAGAAGGGAAAGTTGGAACAAATCCTACTTCAACAATAAATATAAAGGTAGGTAAAGGAGATATATTGATTGAAGAATCAATTGTTTCAATGAATATATAGTATAGCATAACTTTAAGGGGGATAAGTAATGAAGAAATTTATCGTGTCCTTTTTAATTTCTATCTTTTTAATATTATTATACATACCAAGAATTTATGCAGATTCATGGAAAGTTATAGCAACTGATCCAAAGGATTCAAAAATGGAGTCAGATATAGCATCGATTTCATTTAAAGAAGATGAGCAATTCTTTTACATAAAATTTGAGAGTCATACAAATTGGAATCTTTATAATCAAAAAGGTTCTATTTTTATCTACTTTGATATATATTGTAATTATAATGTAAGAATGAGTACAGCTATATTAACTATAACTGAATACGAGATGAATAAGTATGCTGTTGGTTTTCTCGATATGATGACCAATAAAGTTACTCAATGCGAGAATGATTTTAAACATTTTTCAGAAGTTGGTACAGTAAAAATACCAAGAGACGCATTATTAAATAAATTTTATAAATTTTCGTTTCTATGCGTTTTAGGTCATTCATATTATGGAGACTTTGCATCTTTTGATCTTTGCCCTGATAGTGGATCAATGATGAAATATCAAAGTAAATTTTGTCCAGATAAACCTATACTTGTTGTAACTAAATCTTTATTCGATTTTGGAAGCATCAAAAAAAATTCTTTATTGGATGGAA
>ERZ795045.2250-NODE-2250-length-19374-cov-5.467467_pt1 | contig 19374 bp, 17 predicted proteins | sample MGYA00375129_ERZ795045 | MGnify/ENA primary metagenome ERZ795045 (study PRJEB30174, sample SAMN05720166) | activated sludge metagenome | isolation source: anaerobic digester from wastewater treatment plant | place: Japan | collected 2015-05-15 ...
TGGATATCCCCATATACATCGTCGACGCCTTCACCCCGCGACTGTTCAAGGGCAACCCCGCCGCGGTGTGCCCCCTCGAGCGCTGGCTGGACGATGGCGTCATGCAGAGCGTCGCGTTCGAGAACAACCTCTCGGAGACCGCGTTCTTCGTTCGCGAGGGGGACGGCTACAGGATACGCTGGTTCACCCCACGCTCCGAGGTCGGGCTCTGCGGGCATGCAACCCTTGCATCGGCGCACGTGATCTTCACCGAGATGGACCCCACCCGTGACTTGGTGGTCTTCGACTCGGCCGGGGGGCCCCTCTCCGTGAGGCGCGAGGCCGAGTTCCTGGCCATGGATTTCCCGTCCCTGCCGCCGCGACCCGCCATCCCCCCGCAGGGGCTCGTCGAGGGTCTCGGCGTTCCCCCCCTCGAGGTGCTCGAAGGGGGCGACTACCTCGCGGTCTACGCGTGCGAGGAGGACGTCAAAAACATCGCGCCCGACATGGACCTCTTGAAAGACCTCCCGCTGAGGGGGGTGATCGTGACCGCTCCTTCCGACCGCTGCGACTTCGTGTCGCGTTTCTTCGCACCGGGACTGGGGGTCAACGAGGACCCGGTCACGGGATCCGCGCACTGCGAGCTCGTCCCTTACTGGTCGGCACGCCTGGGCAAGAGAGACCTCCACGCCATCCAAGTCTCCGAGCGGACGGGAGAGCTCTTCTGCAGGGACAACGGCGACAGGGTCGCCATATCCGGACGGGCGGTGACCTACCTTCGCGGCCGCATAACCCTGCCGTGAAAGGCGTTGTGCCGGGTGGGCGATGCGGAAGCCGGCCATGGCGGGCCCTCGAGGTTTCCGCCACCTACGAGGAACGTCTCCGGACCGCCCCGGAGGGAAAAAGGCGGCTGTGGACCTGGGAGAGGCATTGCGATGCGCCCTCGTCGGACGTGCGGAACCTTTGACCGCCGCCGGCCCTGAACGAACCCACCATGGGCCCGTCGGTGACACCCGGGCCGGGGAAGGCGGGGCCTTTGAGGGTGTGACGGAGGCTGAAGGGCGCGGGCGGGGCACTCTCCCCGATCCTCGCCGCCACAGCGCCATGCACAGGGAAGACGGCTTCCAGTGGGGGCATGGAAGGATACGAGGAGGTCACGAAGGTGTCCGGGGAAAAGGGAGAAGCCACCCTGCACTCTCCATTACCCGCTGAGGCTTGCGGTTCGCGTCCTGCGAGACATTCCCGCGTATGTCCGGGGTTACTCTCCCTGGGGCTCGCCTTCGTGCTCGCCTGCATGATCGGGGCTTGTACCGGCGCCATCACCAGGCACTTCGAGGATACCGTGGAGGCCGAGTGCGGGACCCTGGTGTTGCCGGGGCTCGAGAACACGGTCACCGTGGCAAGGGACGACTTCGGGATCCCGCTCATCGAGGCCGAAAGCCTCCACGACCTCGCCATGGCCATGGGATACGTGCACGCATCCGACAGGCTCGCCCAGATGGTCGGGTTCAAACTCCTCGCACAGGGCAGGATATCGGAGCTGACAGGACCTGCCACGTTCCAGGTGGACGTGTACATGCGCACCCTGGGCCTCTCGGAAGCCGCACAGGCCATGTTCGAGGGCATCTCGCCCGAAAACAGGGCCCTGCTGGAGAGCTATGCCCAGGGCGTGAACGCCTACATACAGCTGCACAAGGGCAGGCTCAACCCCGCGCTCGGGCTGGCGGGGTACACGCCGGAGCCCTGGAGGCCCATGGACACGGCATACGTGTTCGCTCTCCTCAACACCGCCCTCTCCTTCAATCTCGTCGAAGAAATAGCCGCGCTCAAGATCATGCAGGTCGTGGGGCCGCGCCGCGCCGCGTGGCTCGTGCCCGTGTACCCCGACGAGCCCATCCCCTTCGACGAGGCGGAAAAGCTCGCCCGGGTGGATCTCGCCCGCCTGCCCGTCTCCGACATCGATATCGCATCCACCATGACGACCCTGAAATCCCTCGGCCTTTCCGGGCTGCCTGCATCCAACAACTGGGCGATCTCCAGCCGGCGCACGGCCAAGGCCGCGAGCATTCTTGCGAACGACACCCACCTCCTGATCTCGCTGCCCTCCCTGTGGTGCATGATGCACCTCAGGTGCAAAGACATGAACGCTGCAGGCGTGAGCATAGCCGGCGCACCCTGCATTGCCGCCGGGTTCAACGGCAGCCTCGCCTGGGGCATGACCATGGTGATGGCGGACAACCAGGACGTCTTCCTCGAGCGGCTCAAGGTGATCGACGGCAGGCCCCACTACCTCTATCAGGGTCGCTGGGAGCCCGTTCAGACGCGAACCGAGACGATACGCATACGGGGGGAGGATCCGAGGACGATCCAGGTGAACAGGACCCGTCATGGGGTGCTCCTGGACGGCGCGCTCAGCGCGAGGCCCATCCTGCCCTTCCAGCCCCGGGAGACCGGCCTTCCGTACGGCCTGGCGCTGTCCCAGGTTCAGGCAGGGGATACAGACGGCACGCTCCAGGCCTTCTTCGAGCTGAACCTCGCCCGCAGCGTCGAGGAGGCCCTGCCGGTCACGAGGAGGATCAGGGCGATCGCCTTGAACATGGTGGTCGCGGACAGGGACTCCATAGCCTGGAGGGTGACCGGTACATACCCGGTGCGTGCAAGGGGAAGGGGGCTCCTGCCCTCCCCGGGGTGGACGGGCGAGTATGACTGGAAGGGTTACGTCGACCCCGCATCCCTGCCCGAGTCCCTCAACCCGCCACAGGGATACATCTTGACTGCGAACAACAGGACCGTTCCGGCAGATCACCCGGTGACCCTGTCCTCTTCCTGGTACTGGCCGGAGAGGGCCGAGCGCATCGAGCAGATGATCCTGGCGACCGAACGGCACAGCCTCCAGACGAGCATGGCCATGCAGCTCGACACGCACTCGGCCTTCGTCCCCAAGCTGAAGAAGGTGTACCTCGAGGGAGAGACGGGCAGAGAGATCGCAAGGGTCATCGAGTCCTGGGGTGATGCGCGTGCCCGGGCCAAGGCCCGCCAAGGTCTCGAGATGCTGAGGGCCTTCGATGCCGACATGTCCGCCTCCTCGCCGGGGGCGGCACTCGTGGGGGCGATGCTCCACTGCGCCACGCGCGCCATCTTCCTGGACGAGCTCGGGCCCGAAGACTCACCGGCATGGAGGGCGTTCCTGGCGCTGGGGGACGAGAACTACAACGCCACGTGCGATCACATCGTCGCGAGGACGGACGAGAGCCCCTTCTGGGACGATTGCTCGACAGCCTCCCGGGAGGACAAGGCGCAGATCCTGGCCAGGGTGATAGGCGAGGCCTACGAGCTGTGCGAAAGGAGGCTCGGCACGAACCATGCCGCGTGGAGGTGGGGAAGGCTCCACGCGTACACGTGGGAGACGGACGCCTACAGGATGACCGAGCACCTCGATCCCGTCAGGCGCCTCTTCATGTCCGCCCTCTGGGGGTACTTCAACCGGGGTCCCCACGAGGCGCCCGGGGACCACTTCACGCTGAACGTGGCCGCCTACACCATGGGCAGGAACTTCGACGTGTGGCTCATCCCGGCCATGCGCATCGTGGTGGATTTCGGTCTCCAAGAACCCATGCACGCGGTCAACAGCACCGGCCAGTCGGACAAACCCTCCAGCCCCCACTACGACGATGCCACGGCCCTGTGGCGCCAGGGACGCTACCTCGCCTTCCCGTTCGGGGAGGAGGGGATCAGGTCACGCTTCGGAAACGTCAGGAAGCTCGTTCCCCGCTGAAGGGTTTGACGACCCCGCGGCAAGGCGATTGAAAGCCTGTCCCTGATTCTGCTATGTGATGGCGATACACCCACATCGACGAGGTGACTCGCCATGAACTTCGACAAGGTCGCACTCCACGTCCCCAGCATCCTCGTGCCGAACCCTCAGATAGACTATACGAAGTGGTCGGTGATCGCCTGCGACCAGTACACCTCGCAGCCGGAATACTGGCGGGAGGTCGAGAGGATCGTGGGCTCCTCGCCGTCGACGCTCAGGCTCATCCTCCCCGAGGCCTACCTGGGCGACACGGCGGACGAGACGGCCCTGGAAGCCATCAAGAAGACCATGGACATCTACCTTGCGGACGGTACGCTCCAGCCTATCGGAGAAGGGTTCGTCCTCGTGGAGCGGACGACCTCCGGGGGGTCCCTCAGGAGGGGGCTCATGGTCGCACTCGACCTGGAGAGCTACGACTTCTCCCAGGGGAGCTCGAGCCTGGTCAGGGCCACGGAGGAGACCGTGTTGGAGAGGCTCCCGGCCCGCGTGAAGATCCGCTCCCGGGCGAGCGTGGAACTGCCGCACACCATGGTCCTGATAGACGACGACGCCATGAGCGTCATCGAGCCGCTCTTCGGAAGGCCTCTCGAGAAGATCTACGACTTCAGCCTCATGATGAACGGCGGAAGGGTTCGGGGATACCGCGTAACCGACGACAGGACGATAACGTCGGTGGCACGGTCCCTCGAGGCGCTCCTCGAGACATCGCGCAGACGCGCGGGCGCGGGCGGGGCGATCCTGTACGCCGTGGGCGACGGGAACCACTCCCTCGCCGCTGCGAAGCTCTTCTGGGAGGAGATCAAGAACCTCCCTGGCGCGTCAGGCCACCCCGCACGCTACGCCCTGGTGGAACTCGTCAACCTCCACGACAGGGGGCTCGTGTTCGAGCCCATCCACCGCGTGCTCTTCAACGTGGACCCAGGGCGCGTCCTCGAGGCCCTGGCCGATTTCTTCACGGGCATGCGGTGCACCTGCACGGTGACCGGGGAACCCCCGGCCCCGACACGACCGCAGGGTGGCACCCAACTCATCCGGTACGTGAGCGGAAAAGGAAGAGGGACGATACGCCTGGAGCGTTCCCCCTGGGTGCTCGAGGTCGCCGGCCTGCAGGCGTTCATCGACGCGTACGTGAAGGAAAACCCCGCCGTAAGGGTCGACTACATCCACGGCGAACCTGCGCTGGAGACGCTCTCGGCCCAGGAAGACACCATGGGATTCATGCTGCCCGTGATCTCGAAGGACTTGCTGTTCGCAACCATTGCCAAAGACGGGAGGCTCCCCCGAAAGGCGTTCTCCATGGGGCACGCCGACGACAAGAGGTTCTACCTGGAATGCAGGAAGATCGTTCCATGAGCTTGCGCCCGGTGCATCTCGAGGCGGCCGCGTGAAAGACGTCATCCTCGAGGAGATCGTGCACGCAATGGCCGCACGCCCCCATGCGGCCTGGCTGTGGAGAGAGCCGCTCGCCGCCTCGGCCTCGGTGGACGACCCCCTGGTCGGGTCCCTCAAGGAGTGGGTGCACCCCGGCCACCTCATGCCCTGGGAGCTCCTGCCCGGCGCTCGCGGCATCGTCGCTTTCTTCATCCCGTTTTCCGAGCAGGTTTCGATGGGCAACGCTCAAGGCCGCTTCCAGAGCGCATCGTGGGCCCGGGCCTACAGAGAGACGAACGCCCTCATCGACGAGGTCGGCGAAAGGCTCTGCGGGATGCTCCGGTCCCGAGGTCACGAGGCTGTCTTTGTGCCTGCAACCCACGACTTCGACGAGGAGACCCTCACGTCGAGGTGGTCTCACCGCCACGTGGCCTTCACGGCCGGGCTCGGCACCCTGGGCCTCAACGGCATGCTCATCACGGAAAGGGGCTGCTGCGGCAGGCTCGGGTCCATCGTCACGAGCGCCCGCATGAAACCGGACACACGACACCGTGTCGAGTTCTGCCTGTTCAAGAGATCGGGGTCGTGCGGCATGTGCGTCGACAGGTGCCCGACCGGCGCGCTCACCGGGACGGGTCTCGACAAAAAGGAATGCTACGCCAACCTGCTCGCAAACGCACCGCTGTACCCTGACATCGGATGGGCCGACGCGTGCGGCAAGTGCGTCTCGGGGCTGCCCTGTTCATGCCGCATCCCCTGACCACGGGCGCATCGAGCACGCCCGGCGCCCGGGTCTCTCCGACAAACAGGGAATGGGCCTGTACACCACGAACACGACAGCCCAGAAGAGACCGGGCCTCCGCAGCTTCACAACCGCGTTAGCCGCCGGACCCACGACGTGGACGGGGTGCATCTCCTCACGAGGCGGCTGCCTCTACCGACAGACCCGGGCACCACGAGCGCACCGGCCTGCCTGCACCTTGCCTTGCACGACCCGACCCCACTCACCGGCATGAACTCTTTGACTCAGGGCGACCCTCCTGCTATGAACGAACGTGAGCAGAAGGCACGGATCATGCCGGGCATGCCCGCCTCGATCCTGCCTGTGCACGTGGAGGGGGGAATGAGGGAGACGCCCTACCTGCAGGATCGATCCGACCTCATCGAGGTGATCCGCAAGATACCCTTCTTCTCTTCCTATACCGACGAACAGCTCTTGGAGATCCTCTCCCTGAGCAGGATCAGGACGTTCGAACCCGGCGAGTACATCACGAGGCAGGGCGAGTACGACTCGTGGCTGTACATCGTCCTGTCGGGCGCGGTGAATGTTTCGAGCGAAGGCACCACGATCGCCCAGATCAGGGATGCCGGGCAGACCATCGGCGAGATGGCGCTCGTGGACGGCGAACCACGCTCCGCATCGGCAAAGGCCGTGGCCAAGACCACCACCCTCGCCATAGACATGTCCCTCTCCGAGAGGCTGAACGAGTCGGAGAAGGAGCGCTTCGAGGCGGTGTACTACAAGCTCCTCGCGAAGATCCTCGTGGACCGGCTGCGCAAGACCACCCACGAGCTGGCACAGGCGAGGAACAACGTGAAGGAACTGACGGACGCCATCCTCGTGGAGCAGGACCGCTCGAGGAGGTGACCGTGCCCCGCTTGATACGCAAGCCGCCGATGCCGATAGACACAATAATGGGACGAACCCTTACAAGGCTCCTCGTAGCGGCCGCCGCTCTCCTCTTGCTCTTCTCGGCACCGCTTAGGCTCGAGGCGCAGGAACCCACAGGGGACCTCTGCATCGTGGTCAGGGGGGTGCGGAACCTCTCCGGGTTCCTCAACATCACCGTCGCGGACTCGAAGGGCTCCTACCTCGGCCGTGAACGGCCGTTCGCCCTCATGAAGACCAAGGTCACGGGATTCGAGACGAGGGTCGTCCTCGCGGGCATCCCCCGGAAGGACTACGCCGTGTACGCTTTCCACGACGCAAACGGCAACGGGGCGCTCGACAGGAACGTGCGGGGCCTCCCCAAGGAACCCTCCGGTTTCTCGACCCCTCACGCACGGGCCGACCAGCCGCCCCCCTACGAGAAGGCGAAGTTCAGGCTCGATTCCAAGGAAAAGACCGTGGTGATCGACCTCAGGTAGAGCCATGCCGACTTTCACGGACGAACGCTTCAGGCCCGACACCCTCCTTGCCGTCGCATGCCTCGTGGTCATCATTGCGGGAATGAAGGCCGCTTCCGGCATCATCGTGCCCCTGCTGCTCGCGGTCTTCATCTCCATGATGTGCAAGACGCCCTTTGCCTGGCTGAAGAAGAAGGGGGTCCCGGCTCTCCCGGCGATCGTCATCATCATGACGGTCATCACGTCCGCGCTCTTTGCCCTGGGCTCATACCTGGGAATATCGATCAACGACTTCCTCCAGGAACTACCGGTCTACCAGTCACGATTCCAGGACCTCCTCGACGGGATCACCTCGCGACTGGCCAGGTACGGCCTCAACGTCCCTCACCGCGTGGTGGACTACTTCGATCCCTCTTCGATCGTGCAGATCTTCGCCAATATCATAGGCGGGCTCGGCAACATGGTTACCTGGTCGGTCCTCATCCTGTTCATGGTGGTGTTCATCCTCATGGAATCCCACACCTTCGTGGGCAAGATAAAGACCGCCTTCAGGGCCACCCCGGACACCCTGGAGATCCTCGATTTCATCTTCATGTGCGTCGGCAGGTACGTGGCCATCAAGACCCTGATCAGCATCGCCACGGGCCTTTCCATCATGCTCTGGCTGACCGCCATCGGGGTGGATTACGCCGTGCTCTGGGGCCTCATAGCCTTCCTCATGCACTACATACCCAACATCGGGTCGCTCGTGGCCGCCATACCTGCCATCCTCTTCTCGGTCGTGGACGCCGGCACCACCACAGCGATCCTCGCAGCGGCAGGGTATGCGATCGTGAACCTCGTGTTCGGAAACATCGTCGAACCGATCTTCATGGGAAGAGGGCTGTCGCTGTCGACCCTGGTCGTCTTTCTCTCCCTCATCTTCTGGGGTTGGGTCTTGGGGCCGATCGGCATGCTCCTGTCCGCCCCCCTCACCATGGTGTTCAAGATCGCCTTCGACAGCTTCCCGTCCACCAAGTGGATCTCCGTCCTCCTGGACGCCTCAGTCCCCCTCCCCATAGACCTCCCGCACAAGGGGTCCGATACCAAGACGGGGTCCTCGAGAAACGCTTGATCAGCCGCCGCGGCCGCCATGCTCCCGGGCGATCGAGGGCCGGTGCCGGCCACGCCTTCCCGGGCGGAAAGCCCATTCGCTCAAAAAGGCATGGACGCGGCCTCCATTGTAGTATAGGGATACCGCATCGAGACCGCGCACCCTGGGGGAGTCACTTCGTGAGACGGATTCTTTGCCTTGTCCTCGTGGTCTTGGCCGCCACGCAGCCTCGGAGCACGTTCGCGGCCGACGATGCGGCGGCATCGAGGCTCAGGACGTCCTTGAACGCCCTCTCGGGCATCATGGCCTCCCCGTCCCCCATACCTCCCTCCCTGATCCAACGGGCCAAGGCCGTCGTGATCGTACCGGACGTGCTCAAGATCAGCTTTTTCGCCGGCACCAGGTTCGGCAGGGGCGTGATGGTAGCGAGGACAGAAGACCGACAGTGGGGGAACCCCGTGTTCGTCACCCTCAAGGGTGGGAGTTTCGGCATACAGGCGGGCCTGCAGTCGACGGACCTCGTGCTCGTCTTCCTGAAGGGCACACCGGCGAACTCCTCGTTGAGGGAAGGGATCTTCATAGGCGCGGACGCGAACCTGGTACTCGGTAACCGTGGTATCCACTTCGACGAGAACACCTCTCCCAACCTCGAGATGGAGGTGTACTCCTTCGCCCGGACCTCGGGAGTGACCGCAGGGTTTTCACTCAACGGCATGCAGCTGGGCCTCGACGATGCCCTGACCGCCCACTTATACGGCAAGCCGGGGCTGAAGGCCTCGGACGTGCTTTCCGGCAGGGTATCCATCGAGAGCAAGGACGCTTCGAGATTCAGGTCCGCTTTCTTGAGAATCATCGGATCGTCACCCTGAGGTATGAGGTCGAACCAGGCACGGGCCTACGCCCACGGGCTGCTCGCGGTCTTTCTCTGGTCAACCGTGGCCACGGCGTTCAAACTGTCGCTCGAATACGCCCATCCCCTGCAGCTCCTCGCATACGCCGCCCTGACATCGACGATCGTACTGGGTGCCTACCTGATCCTCACCGGCAGGACGGTCGGCATCACGTCACGCCCGCCCAGGCTTTTTGCCCTGTCCCTCCTCCAGGGGTTCCTGAACCCCTTCCTCTACTACGCGATCCTGTTCAAGGCGTACGCGCTCCTGCCCGCGCAAATCGCTCAACCCCTCAACTACACGTGGGCCTTCACCCTGTCCGCGCTGTCCGCGGTGTTCCTGAAACAGAAGATCTACAAGAGGGACGTGGTCTCGGGCCTGGTATGCTATCTCGGGGTGGCCGTTCTCCTCACCGGGGGCAGGTTCGACACCTTCACCTCCTTCGACCCCTTGGGCGTGTTCCTCGCGCTCGCGAGCACCGTGGTGTGGTCCGTGTCATGGATCCTGAACACGAGGGACCCCCGCGACGTCGTCGAGAGCCTGTTCCTCTCGTTCGCCTCGAGCCTGCCTTTCACGGCGATCGCCTGTGCGTGGGTGGCTCCACCCGTCCCGGACGTCCGGGCCGTGGCAGGAGGGGTCTACGTGGGGCTCTTCGAGATGGGGATCACCTTCGTGCTCTGGTTGAAGGCCCTGAGGCTCTCGGAGAATGCGGCGAAGATGGCGAACCTCATCTTCATCTCCCCCTTCATCTCGTTCATGTTCATTCACTCGATCGTGGGTGAGCCCATACGAGCCTCGTCCGTGGCCGGGCTCGTCATCATCGTATGCGGCCTTTCGCTCCAGCGTCCACGATCACGGGACAAGGGGCGTCGAGACGGGTATGGGGCACGCCAACCCCCTTCGTGCCCCTCTTCATCCTGACGGGGTTCCCACGGAAGGCGTCCCGTTCTCTTGGTTCTCGAGCGCCTGTGTTCCCTCCAAGGCGATATGCGCAAGAAGGTTCCCGTCAAGAGCACACAACCTTCCCACAAGCCCTGGGCCATGAACCAAACCGCGGGCATGGTCGTTCCCTGACAGGGAACCGGCGGCTGCGTGCCGCAAGAGGGTTGACGGAGACGCAGGATGCGAACCTGTGGGTCCTCGAACATGGACCGCCATGCCGGTCACGATCAGTGATGCGCCGGGGCCTTTTTCCCCGAATGCCCCCCATCACCACGTCTGACCGACCGGAGGATACCCTCGGGATGTCTTCCTCCACACGCCGGACCTTTACGCATGGGGAGACGGACTGGAAGAACACCTCGTGCACTGCACGCGAATGCCCGCCGTGGGAATCTCCGTCGAGCCACGCCGACCTGGAGACAGAGGGGAGGCTCCGGCGCATCTGGGTGTCAAGGTGTGGAAATCCCTGCCGAGCCACGCCGATCCGGAGACCGCGGCAAGGCGGACAAGAAAAAGTCCACCCCCGGCGCTCGGCCGGGGATGGACCCTGTCATGCTGCTTCCGTGTAACCCTTGCTTACTGGGCGGTGCCAGCAGGAGCCGCGGTGTCGGCAGGAGCCGCCGCGGTGTCAGCCGGGGCCGCGGTGTCAGCAGGAGCCGCGGTGTCAGCCGGGGCCGCGGTGTCGGCAGGAGCGGCCTGCTCGGTCACAGCCGGCTGCTCGGCGGGCTGTTCCTTCTTCTGGCACCCGGAGAAGAACATCATGAGCCCAAACACCACAACCACAAACAACACCCACATTGTACCCTTCTTCATAGTCTCATCTCCTATCCTTTTTTTTTCTGCCGATTGGTTTCAGCAGGCGGTATCCTATCTCCTCCCTCACTCAGAGCACCTTATATCGTCATCGCCCAGATATCGGCGGGAATGCCTGTGGTTTGGGGACGTCCACCGAGAAACGTTGCCTGCAATGCCACACGGAGCTTCGAGAAAGAAACTCCCGTGAAGAGCGAAAAGGATTGTCTCTTCGTGACTGCGCTCGTTCTTCACCGATTCGCTATCCACCATGGTGATTCCTTCCATAGAACCACTCGTGCGACCTTGTCAATACCCTTTCTGTCTACTTTCCGAGCACGAACTCCGACCTACGGTTCTTGGCCCAAGCCTCCTCGTTGTGACCCGCGTCAACCGGCCTTTCCTCGCCGTAGCTCACTCTCGAGAGCCTTTGCCCGTCCACGCCCTGGGAGACGAGATAGTCGTAGGCGGCCTTCGCCCTCCGCTCGCCCAGGGCGAGATTGTACTCGTTGGTGCCCCTCTCGTCGCAATGCCCCTCGATCGTGACCTTGAGACCGGGGTTCGTCTTGAGATAGGCTGCAAGCTCGTTCAGGGTGGCAATGGACTCCGATGTGAGATCGAACCGGTCGAAGTCGAAGTAGATCTTCTTGTCGAAGACGAAAGACTCCTGGGGGGCCGGGGGTGCCGCACCCTCCACCTGGATGCCTTGATCCCCTTCCGGCGCATGTCCTGGGGCGGGAGCGGCCTCGGTCGTGCGGGGCGTCTCGACGCCCGGCTCCGGGGTCTTCTTTGCACACCCCGAGAACAGGGCAAGCACTGCCATGAAGACGAGGATCTTAAAGAAGAACGAAGTACTCGAAGACGCCGCTCTTTCCATCGCTGGTCCGTGTCCTCCCGCTCTGCAGGCTCACTGGGTCGCCCCCCTATACCGGAGGCCTTTTTCTTTCCGAGCCTTCATACTCCTTCAGTATAAAAACACAAGGACGGAAAAATAGAGGCCATAGAGGGATTCGACCCGCCTGGACCTCAAGAGAATCCACAGGGCGATATTTCTCATGGTTTCTTGCTTTTTATGAGCGTTACACGGCGTTTCGCCTTGTCACGGCTCACGGAACACCGCACGAGGGCTTCCGCTTCCCCTGCGGCTTGATGCGCCCTTACGAACCCTCGCGCCACGCCCCTGGCTCGCGCACCTGACGGGCGGACAAGCCGCCGGGAAGCCACCGGACATGGCCGGGGCACTCCTTCCCTTCGAACGGATAGTGACCGCCCTCTCAAGGTGCCGTTCCTTACGCTCGCTCAGGCCCGGTCCGCCCGCGGTTCATGCAGACGGCATCTGTCGACCTCCCAGCCCTCGGAGATGACCAATGGAACCGTCGAGACCGCTCTCATGAACCCGGCTCGACTCATGCTCACGGGAATCGGGTACGACCGCGGACAGGGGCGACATCGGCTCGCGATGGGGGCGGTTTACGTCTGTCGGTCGGGCTGAGGACCCTCGTGGGCGCCCATGGCTTGCGGCCTCGCGCCCCAGCGTGCCGCACACAGGCGACCCCAGGCCGGACCAGACAAAGACGGCCTCTCGAGAAAGGGCACGCCTGTCCGAATGCGCACACCAGGCTTGGGAAGGTCATGCGGCGGCGACTGCCTCACATATCGGCGTGAGCACCTGGACGTGGGCTTGGTGCAGGAGAACCTTGCGCGGCGGGCTCCGCATCCGGCTCGATGCGAAAGGAGGGAATCGAAGGTGGTGGAGCCGAAGGGGATCGAACCCTCGACCTCATGAATGCCATTCATGCGCTCTCCCAACTGAGCTACGGCCCCACCAAGGCTTTCCTTGGGTAACACACAAGCCGCCGGCAGTCAAGGTCCGCCAGTATCGCTCTCAGGGCCCCGACGACCTCGAGACTGCAAAGTCGAACGGTGGGCAGTCAAAGAGCGAGGTGTGCCGGAGTCACCCCAGCCCTCGAGAGGGGAGATGCCTCACAGGCCCTTCTCGGGTCTTTCCCTTTTCGAGCGGGCCCTTGAGATCTCCTAAGGGTGCTCGGTCTTGGAGGTCCCGTGCGCCTTGATGAGGTTCAGGGTGTCCGCCAGGACGGGTATCACGTGTTCCCTGATGTCGCCTGCGACCACGATGGCCATCACGTCCTCACCCACCTGGAGCTCCCCCTCTCTCACCTCGACGAGGATCTCGACGATGCCCGGCCTCTTCTTCTGCTCGGCCACGATCCGCTCGATGGCCTCCCTGTCCGGCTTCACCGTGACGGACGCGACCGGGTCACCGTTACGCGATGTAGCCCTCACCACGCCGTTATGGCACAGGATCATGCCGACCTTGCGGTAGTCTCGGTGCTCCTTGACCTTCTCGATGAGCGCGTTGATGTCCATGGCACCTCGATACCCGCCGGTTTTCGCCATGTCAATCCCCCTTGCCATGACGCAGAGAGACCGCCTGTCCTGGAGCCGCCCGTCCATACGCACCCGGTTGCATGGAACCGCGATCGCGGCCGTTGACGCCTGCCCTGCCATCATCTCCGGCCGGCCCGCCCGATACCGGGGTCGGGCGATACGCGCCTCGCCGTTGCTTTGCCCGGCCATGCGTACTATACAACGGGCATGGAGGCGGGCCATGTCTTGAGGCATGCGGGAGGGCGCTCATGAAAGAGATCCAGGTGAACAGGTCGAGGCTCCAGTTTGTCGTCGGCGACATCACGAGACAGGACACCGATGCCGTGGTGAACGCGGCCAACACGCAGCTGGCCCCCGGCGGGGGGGTGGCGGGCGCCATCCACAGGGCAGCAGGCCCGAAACTCTGGGAAGAATGCAGAACCCTGGGCGGCTGCGCCACCGGCGAGGCCAAGATAACGCGGGGGTACAACCTGCCGAACAGGTACGTGATCCACACGGTGGGCCCCGTGTACCGGGGCTCGGACAACGACCCGATCCTCCTGAAATCGTGCTACGTCAATTCCCTGAGGCTCGCGGACGAGCACGGCGCGCGGTCGGTCTCCTTCCCGGCCTTGAGCACCGGCATCTTCGGCTACCCCGTGTACGAGGCCGCGCTCGTCGCGATCGAGGCCATCGCCGGGTACCTCGAGGGCCCAACCTCGATCGAGACCGTCCGCATGGTGCTCTACGACGAGTCTTCGTACAGGGAGCACCTGCGCGCACTCAGGGAACTCGGCTTGGTCTCGGGGGAGGGCTGACATGGGCGTCGTGGCCGTCATCCCAGCCAGGTACGCATCCACCCGGTTCCCGGGCAAACCCCTCGTTGACGTTTGCGGCAAACCCATGATCAGGTGGGTCTACGAGCAGGTCAAGGGCTGCGCGTCCATCGACAGGGTCATCGTCGCCACCGACGACGAGAGGATAAAGGACGCCGTGGCCTCCTTCGGCGGGGACGCGGTGATGACCCCTGCCGACTGCCCCTCGGGGACCGACCGCGTGGCCCTCGCAATACGCGACATGGACTGTGCGTACATCATAAACGTGCAGGGCGACCAGGTCCTCCTCGACCAGGCATCGCTGGACGGCCTCGTGGGCTCGCTCCGCCAGGGCTCCCCCATGGCCACCATCGCGGCGAAGGCCTCCGAGGAGGACGCATCGAACCCCGACTGCGTGAAGGTGGTGTGCTCGCGCTCGGGGTATGCCCTTTACTTCTCGCGATCCGCCATACCGTTTGCGCGGAACCCCGGGAACGCCCCCATGCTCAGGCACATCGGGATCTACGGGTTCTCGAGGGACGCGCTGACACTCTTCACCTCCCTGGAACCCAGCCCACTCGAGCGCACCGAGTCGCTCGAGCAGCTCAGGGCGCTCGAGAACGGCATACCGATCCGGGTCATCGTGGCCGAGGGCATGTTCCACGAGGTCAATTCCCCGAAGGACCTGGAAGGGCTTCCCCGGCCATGGCCCCTCTCCTGATCCCTGCATACCGGGCTGCGGCCTCGGTCCTGGCCTGGCCTGCTGCCTGGGCGCTCAGGAAGCACCCAAACTTCAAGGGCACGATCCTCCAGAGGCTGGGGATACATCCGCCCGCGCCGTCGCCCGGGTCGAACACGCTCTGGGTGCACGCCTCGTCCGTGGGGGAGGTGAGAGCGGTATCCCTGCTGGTGAGGGCCATCAAGGCTTCCAGGCCCGGCCTCGAGATCTGGATGTCCTGCATGACCGCCACGGGCCGCGAGGTGGCCACGGCCACCGAAGGGGTCGACCACGTCTTCGGCCTTCCCTTCGACACCCGGCGTGCCGCCTCCAGACACGCGCTCAGGCTCATGCCGAAGGCCCTGGTGGTGGTGGAGACGGAGATCTGGCCGAACCTGTTCCTCGCCCACAGGCGGCTGGGCATCCCCGTGGTCCTGGTGAACGCACGCCTGTCCAGGCGTTCCGAGAGGACGTACGCACCGTTCAGGAAGGCCCTCTCCCACGTGCTCGAGACTGTGGAGGTGCTCGCCATGTCCGAGGTGGACGCGCGACGTTTCCGCTCCCTGGGCGCACGGAACGTCAGGGTGCTCGGGAACCTCAAGCTGGACCAGGTCTTCGAGACCGACCATGCGCGGGCGCGGGCCCTCGAAGAAGAGCTCCATGCGCACGGCAGGCCGGTCTTCGTCGCGGGCAGCGTGCGCGAGGGCGAGGAGGGCCTCGTGCTGGACGCCGTCCTCGACATCGCCGGGCGCGTCCCGGGGCTCTTGGCGGTCGTGGCGCCCAGGCACCCTTCGAGGATCGAGCACCTCACCGGGATCGCCGAGAGCAGGGGCATCAGGTGGACCCTGAGGAGCAGACCCCGGCAGGACGCGGACCTCGTCGTCGTGGACACCATGGGCGAGCTCTTCACCCTCTACGGCATTGCCCGTGTCGCCTTCGTGGGCGGGTCACTCGTGGACTGCGGGGGGCAGAACATACTCGAACCCGTGGCATGGGGGGTCCCGACGGTCCATGGGCCCTTCATGGACAACTTCTCCTGGGCCCTGGAGGCGATCGGCAACCGCACCGTCACGGTCAAGGACGCCAGGGAGCTCAGCCAGGCGGTCACCGCCATGCTCACCGACCTCGACTCCTCCCGGCGCCTCGGCATGGAAGCGAAGGCGGCCCTCGTGGGTGCAGGCGGCGTGACCAAGCGCTACCTCGAGGCCCTGGAGGCTCGTCTCGGGCCCGCACGAGAGGGCGTGTGAGGCGCGAGAAGAGGGCCGCCGCCCTTTGCCGCTCCCTGCGAACGGCAAAGGACGAACCAAGAGAGGACGCCTGATCCTGGGTGAAAGACGGTCCCCTCATCGATGACGGCACGAACCAAAAACCGCCGTGCCGGAAGGCCGGGCATGCAGACGACCCGTCCCTGCAGGGCCGGACGAAGGTGAAGAGACCGCCTCCTTGTCCTCATCCCGGGCGGTGCGCTCGAGGGAGGCGGTATTCTTGCTTTCGTTTTTTAGGCCTCGGGGTCAGGTCAGCCTGATGACCTGCCCGCACCGCGTGCACGTGACCGTGCCCAGGCTGAAGGCCGAAGACAGGGTTATGCCCTTGCCGCACCCCAGGCACGTGACGGTCTGCCACGCCCCCTTGACACGCCGCTCGGCCTGCTCACGGCCGCTTGCCTGCTTGGTGAAGGCGGACGCCCCGGCGAGGATCGCCGCGGCCGAACCCTTGTCGGGGCCCTTGACGGTGTGATCCCTGCCGCACCTCGGGCACTGCACGACGCCCCGTGCGAACTCGGGCGGGATCTTCATGGTCATGCCGCACGGACAGGGGATAAACACGAAGTCGTTCATGGCCCGGATGATGTCGCCTGTCCTGCCCTGCTCCGGGGTCATGGGCGAGGGGGCGCGTATCTCCACGGTCTCGCCCAGCCGCATGTCCGCCACCGGTATCAGCTGCTTCCTCGTGCGCGTGACGTCCCAGTAGGCCTTCACGTAGTCCCTGAAGGACGCGCCCCCGGCCATGGCCCTCAGAATCCGGATCCGCTGGGGCAGCGGCGGGTGCGTGGCGAACAGGCCGCCCTCGAGGTCCTGCTTGTAGGGGTTCACCGTGTAGAAGGGCGCGATCACCCGCGGCGCCGTGGTGAGGACGGCCGGTGAGAGCATGATCTTCTCGAGGGCCGATGCGAGCCCGGGCGGGTACCGGGTGAGGCGGGCGCTCGTGGCGTCCGCCAGGTACTCCCTCCTCCTCGAGATGGAGAAATAGAGGATGCTGGACAGGATGGGGCTCACGATGATGAACACGAAGGCCAGCAGGATGAACCACACGTTCAGCATGCCCTTGCCCCCCCTTGTCCCGGGCGAGCGGTAGCGGGCCACGGGCGCGTAGCGCAGCGACCGGAGCAGCGTGTCCGAGATGATGGTCACCGCGCCGAGCATGGTGGCGGCGACCCCCAAATAGAGCGCGTCGCGGTTGACGATGTGCCCGATCTCGTGGGCGATGACGCCCTGGAGCTCGTCCCGGTCGCACATGGCGAGCAGGCCGGCGGTGACGCACACCGCGCACTTTTTCGGCGACTTGCCCAGGGCGAACGCGTTGGGCGCCGGGTCGTCCACGATGAAGACCCTGGGCATTGTGGGCAGGGACGAGGCGATCTTCATCTCCTCCACCACGTTGAAGAGCTGGGGGTAGGTGTCGTGGGAGATCTCCTTGGCGCCGGCCAGGCCCAGGAACAGCTCGTCCGAACCCAGAAGGGCCGCGAGCAGGAGCACGAACCAGACGAGGAGCGCGATGACCATGCCCACCCAGCCCGCGTTCGGGCCGCCGGGAGCGGGTTCGAGCCCGTACGCGGTCATGCCCAGCCACGCGCCCACCAGCGAGCCCGCACAGAAGCCCACGAGCGCCAGCACCACCCCCATGGCGACGACGAGGATGACGGTGTTGCGCTTGTTGGCGGCTATGACCTGCCAGAACATGGGCCTCTCAGCTGAAGCTCACCTTGGGCACGGCGCGCTCGGAGGAGTCCTCCATCTCGAAGAAGGGCTCCTTGGTGAAGGCGAACAGCTTGGCCACGATGTTCGAGGGGAACATCTCCACCTTGTTGTTCAACAGGAGCGCCGCGTCGTTGTAGGCCTGGCGGGCAAAGGCGATCCTGTTCTCCGTGGAGGCGAGCTCCTCCTGCACGGCCAGGAAGTTCTGGTTGGCCTTGAGCTCGGGGTAGTTCTCCATCACGGCCATGAACCGGGAGATGGCCTCCGTGAGACGGCCTTCCGCCTGGGCGATCTGGGGAACGCCCCTGGCGGCCTCGGCGTGCGCCCTGGCCTTGGTCACGGCGTCGAAGGTCTCGCGCTCGTGCTTCATGTAGCCCTTGGCGGTCTCCACAAGGTTGGGGATCAGGTCGTGCCTGCGCTTGAGCTGCACGTCGATCTGCGACCACGCGTTCCTCACCTGGTTCCTCAGGGCCACCAGCGAGTTGTAGATCCCAACCACGGTGATGACGAGCGCCACGATGATCCCGACCACCACCCAGAAGACGATCGTCCCTGTCATACGCACCCCCTCCCTCGAGCCGCGAACATGTCGTCGAGGATCCTCGTAAGCGGGCTCATCACACCCGGCGCACAGCCCATCTCAAGGACCTTCCTCAGCTCGAGCCTGTCGAACCACAGGCCGTGGCGGTCGCACCTGTCCAGGAGGACGCCACCCTGTCTTTTCGTCTCCACCTTCTCCATCACCCTGCGGCACACCGGGCACCGCCTCCTCTTTTCGGAGACAGCCGCGGGCATCAAGCCGGACACCATGCCCTCGTCCCCCTCCGCCATGCTCAACAGGCGCTCCAGCTCGCCATTGTCCAGCCAGATGCCCTGGCAGGTGAAGCAGTAGTCAACCTCCACCCCGTTCAGCTCCAGGGTCACCAGGTTGCTCGTACAGGCGGGACAGTTCATGGCGGCGCTCCCTTCCCTTGTTGTCGGACTTCGGCAGGTCGATCTTGAGACCCCTGGCGACACGGTCGACGGGGCGTCCGCCGTGTCTGGCCCGCCACGGGCTCGTGGGGAGCGCGAGCAGGCCACCCCCCGGCCATGCGCTCGTCGAGGATGCCCATGCACACGAGCAGCAGGGGGCTCACCCGGTGCCCGGGGCCCCCACAGGGATTTTATGCGTCAGGCGATCGGCGGAGGCAACCTCACACGTGCTTGCGTACCGGCGGCTTCATGAGGGCGATGATGAGCACCGAGACGCACACCACCACGGCCCCGACGACGAAGGGAGCGGAATAGGTCCCGGTGGTGTCCTTGAGCCATCCCCCCACGAAGGGCCCCAGGAACCCCGCCAGTCCCCACGAGGTGAAGAGGAGCCCGTAGTTGGTGGCTTGCGCCTGTGCGCCGTAGTACTGCAGGCAGGTCGCGGGGAACAGCGTGAACATGGCGCCATAGTTCCAGCCGATGATAATTGCAACTATA
>ERZ795045.2257-NODE-2257-length-19271-cov-4.731786_pt1 | contig 19271 bp, 19 predicted proteins | sample MGYA00375129_ERZ795045 | MGnify/ENA primary metagenome ERZ795045 (study PRJEB30174, sample SAMN05720166) | activated sludge metagenome | isolation source: anaerobic digester from wastewater treatment plant | place: Japan | collected 2015-05-15 ...
CACATCGCTGCGCGATGTGAGCCTGCACCGAAATCGACTGCACGCGCGCCTTGTTCATCCGATGCGGCCGAGCAGCAAATACTCCATCAGCGCCTTCTGTGCGTGCAGTCGATTCTCGGCCTCGTCCCATACCACCGACTGCTTGCCGTCGATGACCTCGGCGCTGACTTCTTCGCCGCGGTGCGCCGGCAGGCAGTGCATGAACAGGGCGTCGGGCTTGGCCGCGGCCATCATCTCGGCGTCGACGCACCAGTCGGCGAAGGCCTTGCGGCGCTGCTCGTTCTCGGCCTCGTAGCCCATGCTGGTCCACACGTCGGTGGTCACCAGGTCGGCGCCGCGGCAGGCGTCCATCGGGTTCTTGAACACCTTGTAACCGTCGGTGCCGGCGATGCCGGCCACCTTCGGGTCGACTTCGTAGCCGCTGGGCGTGCTGACATGCACGGTGAAACCCAGAACTTCAGCCGCCTGCAGCCAGGTGTGGGCCATGTTGTTGCCGTCGCCGACCCAGGCCACGACCTTGCCGCGGATGTCGCCGCGGTGCTCGATGAAGGTCAGCACGTCGGCCAGGATCTGGCAGGGGTGGTATTCGTTGGTCAGGCCGTTGATCACCGGCACGCGCGAGTGCGCGGCAAAGGCCACCAGCTTGGCCTGCTCGTAGGTGCGGATCATCACCAGGTCGCACATGCGGCTGATGACGCGCGCGCTGTCTTCGATCGGCTCGGCGCGGCCGAGCTGGCTGTCGCCGGTGGTCAGGTGCACCACCGAGCCGCCCATCTGGTACATGCCGGCTTCGAAGCTGACGCGGGTGCGGGTGCTGGCCTTCTCGAAGATCATCGCCAGCGTGCGGTCGGCCAGCGGCTGGTACTTCTCGTAGTTCTTGAAGCGCGTCTTGATCAGCCGCGCGCGTTCGAACAGGTAGGCGTATTCCTCGGCGCGCAGGTCCTTGAACTGCAGGTAGTGCTTCATCAGCGTGGCACCGGGCTTCACGCCGGCTCGGCGAGGAAGGTCTTGATCAACGGGCACAGGATCGCGGCGATTCTCCGCGCCTCGTCGGCCGACAGGATCAGCGGCGGCAGCAGCCGCACCACACGGTCTGCCGTGACGCTGATCAGCAGCCCGGCGTCGGCGGCGCGGTTCAGCAGCACGCCGCAGGGGCGGGCCAGCTCGATGCCGATCATCAGGCCCTGGCCGCGGAATTCGACCACGCCTTGTTCGCCCGCCAGGCCGGCCTGCAGCGCCTCGCGCAGCACCTCGCCGACCGCAGCGGCATGCGCCATCAGGCCGTCTTCTTCCATGATGCGCAGCGTCTCGACGCCGGCGCGCATCGCCAGCGGGTTGCCGCCGAAGGTGGTGCCGTGGTTGCCGGGGCCGAGCACATGCACCGCCTTCGGGCCGCAGACGACGGCGCCGATCGGCACGCCCGAGCCCAGGCCCTTGGCCAGCGGCATGACGTCGGGCCGGATGCCGGCCCACTGGTGCGCGAACCACTTGCCGGTGCGGCCCATGCCGCATTGCACCTCGTCGAGCATCAGCAGCCAGTGGTGCTTGTCGCACAGCGCGCGCAGGCCCTTCAGGTAGTCGGCGCGCGTGGCGTTGATGCCGCCTTCGCCCTGGATCACTTCGAGGAACACCGCGACCACGTTCGGGTTCGCCGCTGCGATCTGTTCGACCGCGGCCAGGTCGTTCAGCGGCACGCGCACGAAACCTTCGACCAGCGGCTCGAAGCCCTTCTGCACCTTCTCGTTGCCGGTGGCCGACAGCGTGGCGATGCTGCGGCCGTGGAAGGCTTTCTCGTAGACGATGATCTCGGGGCGCGCGATGCCGCGGTCGTGGCCGTACTTGCGCGCGATCTTCAGCGCGCATTCGTTGGCTTCCAGCCCGGTGTTGCAGAAGAACACCGAATCCAGCCCCGACAGCTCGCACAGCTTGGCCGCCAGTTGCTCCTGCAGCGGCACTTCGTAGTAGTTGGAGCTGTGGATCAGCTTGGCGATCTGGTCCTGCAATGCCGGCACCAGCTTCGGGTGGCCATGGCCCAGCGTGTTGACGGCGATGCCGCCGAGGCCGTCCAGATACTTGCGGCCCTGCGTGTCCCACACCCAGCAGCCCTGGCCGTGGCTCAGCGCGAACGGCAGGCGGCCGTAGGTGTTCATCACGTGCGGCATCGGCGAGGCAGCGGCGGGTTCGGGTGCGTTCATCTTTCGTCCTTGGGGCAGCGCTGGAAGATAAATGAAAAAGAGCCTGCAGTGCAGGCTCTCGATGCGGGTGGGCGGCGTTGCCGCGCTTCAGGCCATCCTTCAGGCGGACAGGGCCTTCACCTTGGCCGAGAGCCGGCTCTTGTGTCGCGCGGCCTTGTTCTTGTGGAAGATGCCCTTGTCGGCGATCGAGTCGATCACGCCCTGCGCCGACTTGAACAGCTCGGCCGCCTTGGTCTTGTCGCCGGCCAGCACCGCCTTCTGCACGTTCTTGATGGCGGTGCGGAAGCGCGAGCGCAGCGAGGTGTTGGCCGCGTTGAGCTTCACGTTCTGGCGTGCGCGCTTGCGCCCCGACGCAAGGCGGACGGTCTTCTTCTTGGCTTTGGACGAGGTGGCCATGCTTCTAAGCTTTGTGCTGAGTCTGCAAAACGGGCGAGTGTAGCACGGTCGGCATCACGCGCTGCCTATAATCCGCGCCGCTGCAGCAGGGCGCCGCGTGCCCGCGTCGGCCCGCGATGAACCTGTTCAAGGCCGCCTCCACCGTTTCCCTGCTGACCTTGGCCTCGCGCATCACCGGGCTGGTGCGCGAGCAGCTGATCGCCGCGGCCTTCGGCGCCAGCGCCGCCACCGACGCCTTCAACGTCGCCTTTCGCATCCCCAACCTGCTGCGCCGGCTCTTCGCCGAAGGCGCGTTCTCGCAGGCCTTCGTGCCGGTGCTGGCCGCCACGCGTGCGCGCGAAGGCGACGCCGCCACGCGCAGCCTGATCGACGCCGTCGCCAGCGTGCTGGCCGCCGCGCTGCTGTTGACCTGCGTGGCCGGCATGGCCGCCGCCCCGGTGCTGGTGTGGTTGATCGGCTCGGGTCTGGCCGAGTTCGACCTGGCGGCGACGATGACGCGCTGGATGTTCCCCTACATCGGCTTCATGTCGCTGGTGGCGCTGTCGGCCGGCGTGCTCAACACTTGGAAGCGCTTTGCGGTGCCGGCGGCCACGCCGGTGCTGCTGAACCTGGCGATGATCGCGGCGGCATGGCAGGGCGCGCCGCTGTTCGCGCGCTTCGGGCTGGATCCGATCCTGGCGCTGGCCGCCGGCGTCATGCTCGGCGGCGCGCTGCAACTGGCGGTCCAGGTGCCGGCGCTGCGCGCCATCGGCTGCCTGCCGCGCCTGACGCTGGGCTGGGGCGCGCTGCGCCGCGCCTGGCGCCACCCGGGCGTGCACCGCGTGCTCCGCCTGATGGCGCCGGCGCTGCTGGGGGTGTCGGTGGCGCAGATCTCGCTGCTGATCAATACGCAGATCGCCTCGCACGTCGGCGTCGGCGCGGTGTCGTGGCTGACCTATGCCGACCGGCTGATGGAGTTCCCGACCGCGCTGCTCGGCGTGGCCCTGGGCGTGGTGCTGCTGCCGCAGCTGGCGGCGGCGCAGGCGCGCCAGGACATGCAGGCCTATTCGGACATGCTCGACTGGGGCCTGCGCGTGCTGGTGTTGCTGGCGCTGCCGTGCGCGGTGGCGCTGATCGTGTTTCCGCGCGCGCTGGTGGCGGTGCTGTTCCACTACGGCCACTTCCAGCCGCACGACGTGGCGCAGACCACGCGCGCGCTGATGGGCTACGGCGTCGGCCTGATGGGGCTGGTCGGCGTGAAGGTGCTGGCGCCGGGCTTCTATGCGCGCCAGGACATCCGCACGCCGGTGCGCATCGCCATCGTCGTGCTGGTGGCCACGCAGCTGATGAACGCGCTGCTGGTGCCGTGGCTGGCGCACGCCGGGCTGGCGTTGTCGATCGGGCTGGGCGCGCTGCTCAACGCCGGCTGGCTGCTGCTCGGCCTGCGGCGCGGCGGGGTCTATCGGCCGCGGCCGGGCTGGGGGCTGTTCCTGCTGCGCGTGGTGCTGGCCGCGGCCGCGCTGGGCGCGCTGCTGGCCTGGGCGGCGCGCGCCATCGACTGGATCGGCCTGCAAGCGCACTGGGCGCAACGCGCCGGCTGGATGGCCGCGGTGCTGGCCGGCGCGGCGCTGCTGTACTTTGCGCTGCTGTGGCTGCTCGGGCTGCGGCTGGCGCACTTCCGCCGCGGCCGTTGATCGATAGACTCGCCGCCATGACGCCGCGCTTCGAGGCGCCGAGCGCGCTGCAATATTTCGCCAGCCTGGTGGCCGAGGACCAAGGCTTCGCGCTGCTCGAGGCGGCGGTCTCGGTGGCGCAGGACGAGGTCCCCGGCCTGGACCCGCAAGGCGTGCTGGCGCAGGTGGACGCATTGGGCGCGCAGCTGAAGCGCCGCGTGCCGGCCGATGCGGTGGTGCTGCAAAAGCTGCGCTTCCTGAACCGCTACTTCTTCCAGGACCTGGGCTTCGCCGGCAACGTCAACGACTACTACGACCCGCGCAACAGCTGCCTGCACGAGGTGCTGGCCACGCGCCGCGGCATCCCGATCACGCTGGCGCTGATCTACATGGAGCTGGCCGCGCACATCGGCCTGGCCGTGCGCGGCGTGTCCTTTCCCGGGCACTTTCTGGTCAAGCTGCGCGCCGGGCAGGGCGAGGTGGTGATCGACCCGATGTCGGGGCACTCGCTGTCGCGCAGCGAACTCGAGGAGCGGCTGGCGCCGTACTGCCGCGCGCGCGGCCTGACCGGCGAGTTCGAGCTGCCGCTGGGCCTGTTCCTGCAGGCGGCAACGCCGCGCGAGGTGATCGCGCGGCTGCTGCGCAACCTGAAGGAACTGCACCGCGCCGCCGAAGACTGGCCGCGGCTGCTGGCGGTGTGCGAACGCCTGGTCGTGCTGCTGCCGCACGACGCGGCGCAGCGGCGCGACCGCGGCCTGGTGCTGGCGCAACTGGGGCGCGACGCGGCCGCGGCGGCCGACCTTCGAGCCTACCTGCAGCAGCGGCCCGACGCCGGCGACGCGGCGGTGCTGCGCGAGCACCTGCGCGCGCTGGACGGCGGACGGCGCGGCGGGCGGCGCGGCGGGCTGCATTGATCCCGCGGCCTTCTAGAATCGCGGCCCATGCCGCTGACCGCACGTCGATGAAGCAGATTCCGCTGGCGATCGTGCCGGACCCGCTGCCCACCTTCGACACCTATCTGCCGGGCGTGAACCTGGCCGCCGTCGAACACCTGCGCGCCTCGGGCCCGGGTGCGCCGCCGGTGTACCTGTGGGGGCCGCCCGGCAGCGGCAAGACGCACCTGCTGCGCGCCACCTTGCATCAGCACCAGCAGCGCGGCGCAGCGGTCGGCAGCTTCGACGCCGCCGACCCGGCGCCCTGGCTGCTGCAGCCCGGCTGGACGCTGGTGGCGGTGGACCGCTGCGACGAACTCGACGCGCAGCGCCAGCAGGCGGCCTTCGCGCTGTTCGTGCACGCGCTGCAGTGCGGCGTGTTGTGGCTGGCGGCAGGGCGCGTGCCGCCGGTGGACCTGGGCCTGCGCGGCGACCTGCGCACGCGGCTGGCCTGGGGGCACGTGTTCGCGCTGCAACCCGCGGCCGAGCACGAGGTGCGCGCCGCGCTGCGCCGCGAGGCCGACCGCCGCGGCATCTTCCTGGCCGACGAGGTCATCGACTACCTGCTGCGGCGTTCGGCGCGCGACCTGGGCTCGCTGATGCGGCTGCTCGAGCGCATCGACCACTTCGCGCTGGCGCGGCAGCGCACGGTGACGCTGCCGCTGCTGCGCCAAGTGCTGCAAGAAGGCGCTGCCGAGACGGTGGCCGCGGCGGCGGTGGCCACAGGCGCACCGTCATGAACCTGGCACTGTTCGATCTGGACGGCACGCTGCTGGCGATCGACTCCGACCATGCCTTCGGCGAGTTCATGGTGCGCATCGGCTGGGCCGACGCCGACACCTTCCGCCGCACCAACGACGCCTTCTATGCCCAGTACCAGGCCGAGCGTCTGGACGTGGCGCAGTACGTGCGCTTCGCCACGTCGGCCTGGCGCGAGCGTTCGCCGGCGCAGCTGGCCGAGGCGCGCCGGCGTTTCATCGACGAGGTGATCCGCCCGTCCTTGCGCGACAGCGCCAGCGCGCTGCTGCAACGCCATGCGCAGGCCGGCGACCGCATCGCCATCGTCACCGCGACCAACGAATTCGTCACCCGGCCGATCGCCGCGCTGCTGGGCGTGGACGCGCTGATCGCCACCGAGCTGCAGCGCGATGCGGCCGGCCGCGTCACCGGCGAGGTGCTGGGGGTGCCGTCGTTTCGCGAGGGCAAGGTCGCGCGCGTGCGGCAGTGGCTGGCCGGCGACGGGCTGCGGCTCGAGGACTTCGAGCGCAGCTGGTTCTACAGCGATTCCACCAACGACCTGGCCCTGCTCGAGCACGTCAGCGACCCGGTGGCGACCAACCCGTCACCCGCGCTGCAGCGCATCGCGCAGCAGCGCGGGTGGCCCATCGTCAGGCTCTTCGAATGATCAAGAAGCTCATCGGCCGGCTGCTCGGCAGGTCCGGCAGCGGCGCCAAGGCGGCGCCGCTGGGCAAGCGGGTGGAGATCGGCGCCGAGCAGCACGGCATCGACAGCCAGCTGCTGGACGAGCGCGCGGTGCGCGTGGTGCGCACGCTGCAGGACGCCGGCCACGAGGCGTACATCGTCGGCGGCGCGGTGCGCGACCTGCTGCTGGGCTTGCGGCCCAAGGACTTCGACGTCGCCACCGACGCCACCCCCGAGCAGGTCAAGGCCTTGTTCCGGCGTGCCTTCGTCATCGGGCGGCGCTTTCGCATCGTGCACGTGATCTTCGGCCGCGGCCGCGACCACGAGGTGATCGAAGTCTCGACCTTCCGCGCGCTGCTCGACGCCGCGGCGGCCGATCAGGTCAGCGGCAACGAGAAGAGTTCGAAGCACGAACTCAGCGGCAAGGCGCACGTCGTCGATGCCGAAGGCCGCGTGCTGCGCGACAACGTGTGGGGGCCGCAGATCGAGGATGCGGCGCGGCGCGATTTCACCGTCAATGCGCTGTACTACGACCCGACGCGCCAGCTCGTGGTCGACTACCACCACGGCTGGCGCGATGCCCGGCAGCGTGTGCTGCGCATGATCGGCGATCCGGCCACGCGCTACCGCGAAGACCCGGTGCGCATCGTGCGCGTGCTGCGCTTTTCGGCCAAGCTGGGTTTTGTCATCGACGCCAAGACGCAAGCGCCGATGCGCGAGCTGGCCGCGCTGCTGGCCAACGTGCCGGCGTCGCGCATGTTCGACGAGATGTTCAAGCTGCTGCAGACCGGGCATGCACGCAAGAGCCTCGAGGTGCTGCGCGCGCAGGCGCTGCCGGCGGGGTTGTTCCCGGTGCTGGACGTGCTGCTCGACCCCGCGCAGCGCGACGCCGCGCGCGAGCGTTTCATCGAGCTGGCGCTGGACGATACCGACCGCCGCGTCGCCGACGGCCTGGCGGTGGCGCCGAGCTTCCTGCTCGCCTGCCTGCTGTGGCACGAGGTGCTGCAGCGCTGGGGGGCGCTGCAGTCGGATGGCCTGCCGCCGTTCCCGGCCTTGCAGCAGGCGGTGGACGCGGTGTTCGACGCGCGCATCGGCGACATCTCCGGGCGCGGCAAGCTCGCCGCCGACATGCGCGAGATCTGGCTGATGCAGCCGCGTTTCGAACGCCGCAGCGGCAGCACGCCGCGCGCACTGATCGAGCAGCCGCGCTACCGCGCCGCCTACGACTTCCTGCGCCTGCGCGCCGATGCCGGGCAGGTCGGCGCCGAACTGGCCGAGTGGTGGGAGGACTTCGCGCTCGGCGACGAGGACGAGCGCGTGGCGCTGCTGCAGGCGGTGCGCGAGCGCGAAAAGCCGCGCCGCGCCGCCAAGCCGCGCGCCGCGCCGGCCGGCGCCGCCAAGGCCGACGAGGGCGATGCGGCCATGCCGGCGCCGGGCGAGGCCCACGCCGCGGCGGGTCTCGAAGGCGAGGCTGCGCCGCGCAAGCGGCGGCGTCGGCGCCGCAAGCCGGCGGCAGCAGCCGAGGCCGTGGCCGACGCGGCAGCCGGGCAGGCAGCCGAGCAGAGGGTCGCATCGAGCAACGCACCAGATGCCGCACAAGCGGCGGCCCACGCCACCGAGCCCGCCGCCGACAGCGGGGGCAGCCCGGCTGCGCAGGCCTCGCTGCCGGCAACGCCTGCCGCCTGAGCATGGCCGCGGCGGCGCGCGCCTTCGTCGGCGTCGGCGCCAACCTCGGCGAAGCGCAGGCCACCGTGCGCGCCGCGTTGCTGGCTTTGCAGCAGTTGCCGCACACGCGCTGGGTGGCCGCGTCGTCGCTGTACCGCAGCGCACCGGTGGATGCCGGTGGGCCCGACTACGTCAACGCGGTGGCCGAGTTGCGCACCGAGCTGGGCCCGCAAGACCTGCTGCACTGCCTGCAGGCCATCGAGCAGCGCTTCGGCCGCGTGCGCGGTGCACGCAACGCGCCGCGCACGCTGGATCTGGACTTGCTGCTGCACGGCGAGTTGCGCGTCGACACGGCCGAGCTGACGCTGCCGCATCCGCGCGCGCACCTGCGCGGCTTCGTGCTGCGGCCGCTGGCCGAACTGGACCCGCTGCTGTGCCTGCCGGGGCGGGGCCCGATCGCGAACTGGCTGCCGGGTGCCGCCGATCAGCCGGTGCGCCGCCTGGCCGCCGCCCTAGAGTGATCACCCAAGAGGGCGCGCGAGCGGCACCTACAATCGCGCCGCCGCGAAAGCGCAGCCCATTGCGCAGGCGGGGGGAAACACATGTTCTTCGGCAAACTGTTGCCGCGTGAAGGCAATTTCTTCGAGCTGTTCGACCAGCATGCCGCCTTCATCAACGAGGCGGCGCGGGCCTTCATGCAGTTGGTGCAGCACTACGACGACGTGCCGTCGCGCGAGCGCTTTGCAGCCGAGGTCGACAGCGCCGAACGTGCGGCCGACCGCGTCACCGCCGAAGTCAACCGGCTGCTGCACACCACCTTCATCACGCCGATCGGGCGCGAGCAGATCCATGCGCTGATCAACGGCATGGACGACATCGTCGACCTGCTGCAGGACGCGACCGAGACGCTCGCGCTGTACGACGTGCGCAAGCTCACCGACGATGTGCGCCGCCTGGGCGAGATCAGCGTCACGTGCTGCGAGCGGGTGCAGCACGCGGTGGGCCTGCTGCCCAAGCTCAGCCGCGCCGAGGTGTCGGCCGCGGCGATCAAGACCTGCGAGGAAATCGACAAGCTCGAGTCCGACGCCGACCGCGTGCTGCGCTCGGCCATGTCCAAGCTGTTCCGCGAGGAAACCGACGTGCGCGAGCTGATCAAGCTGCGCACCATCTACGAGCACCTGGAGTCGATCTCCGACCGCTGCGAGGACGTGGCCAACATGATCGAAGGCGTGGTGCTGGAAAACTCCTGAACCGCACGCGCTGTCATGCAAAGCCTGCAGATCGGCTTCTGGGCCATCGCCATGCTGGTGCTGCTGGCACTGGTGTTCGACTTCATGAACGGCTTCCACGACGCGGCCAACTCGATCGCCACCGTGGTGTCCACCGGCGTGCTCAAGCCGCAGACGGCGGTGGCCTTTGCCGCGTTCTTCAACGTCGCGGCGATCTTCGTGTTCCACCTGAATGTCGCCGCCACGGTGGGCAAGGGCATCGTCGACCCGGGCGTGGTCGACCAGTACGTGGTCTTCGGCGCGCTGATCGGCGCGATCACCTGGAACCTGCTGACCTGGTGGTACGGCATCCCGTCGAGCTCGTCGCATGCGCTGATCGGCGGCATCGTCGGGGCCACCATCGCCAAGGCCGGCACCGGCAACCTGGTGTGGGCGGGCGTGCTGAAGACGGTGGCCTTCATCGTGGTGTCGCCGGTGCTGGGGTTCCTGCTGGCCGGCCTGGCGATGGTGGCGGTGTCGTGGATCTGCCGGCGCGGCTCGCCGCTGCGCATCGACAACTGGTTTCGCCGCTTGCAGCTGGTCTCGGCGGGGCTGTATTCGCTGGGCCACGGCGGCAACGACGCGCAAAAGACCATCGGCATCATCTGGATGCTGCTGATCGCCTCGGGCGCGGCGGCGGCCACCGACCGCATGCCGCCGGCCTGGGTGATCTGGTCGTGTTACCTGGCCATCGGCGCGGGCACGCTGTTCGGCGGCTGGCGCATCGTCAAGACCATGGGCCAGCGCATCACCAAGCTCAAGCCGGTGGGCGGCTTTTGCGCCGAGACCGGCGGTGCGTTGACGCTGTTCCTGGCCACCACGCTGGGCATCCCGGTGTCGACCACGCACACCATCACCGGGGCCATCGTCGGCGTCGGCGCGGTGCGCAATGCGTCCAAGGTGCGCTGGGGCGTGGCCGGCAACATCGTGTGGGCCTGGGTGCTGACCATCCCGGCCAGCGCGCTGGTCGCTGCGGTCGCCTACGGCGTCGGCCGCTTCCTTTTCTAGCCGAGATGCTGCTCAGATACGGGCACTGACGTCTGCTGAGGGTCCGGGTGCAGGGGTTCGCCGCGATGGCGGGTGTCGAAGTTGCTCTTGCACTCGACTGCGCGATCTGCGCGAGCAGCGTGTCGCGCGTGCCGTCAAGCGCTCAGGGGGAATGGCCGCGGCTTGCGGCATCTTTCGCTTGATCACGCGCACCGCGTGCGTGAAGGCCAGCCGATCGGGATCGAGCCGGCGCGCCCAGGCGGCTTGCGTCATCCGCTGACGCACGACGAAGGGCGCCAGCAGCAGCCCCCACCGCTCTTGCTGCACCACCTGCTGCACCACCTGCTGCACCCGATCGGGCGTCTTGCTGCGCAGCACCGTGCCGTTGGCGCGCCGCTGCGTCTTGAACGCGTCGGCGACAATGCCTCTCGCGGACCGCCCGAGCAAGCTCGCTCGGCTTCGAGGTTCCCCTGTCCGGACACGGGTCACGCAGCCATGCCGCACCATTGTTCGAGTAATGCCGGAGAGATCCGGTGGGCAACGCAACCGACGCCACAAAATGCACTCACAGCCGTCGACCCAAGGGCCGCACATGGGCAACGTGGATCCGCAGGAACTCGCCAAGTTCGGTGAACTGGCACACCGCTGGTGGGACCGCAGCAGCGAATTCAGGCCGCTGCATGACATGAACCCGCTGCGCCTGCAGTGGATCGACGGCCTGGCGGGCCTGGCCGGCAAGCGAATTCTCGATGTCGGCTGCGGCGGCGGCATCCTCAGCGAGGCGTTGGCGGCTCGAGCCGAACACGTCACGGGCATCGACCTGGCCGACAAGTCGCTCGGCGTGGCACGTTTGCATGCGCTGGAATCCGGCGTGGACAATGTCGACTACCGCGAGGTGGCCGCCGAGGCGCTTGCGGCAGAGGCCCCGGGCAGCTTCGACGTCGTGACCTGCATGGAGATGCTCGAGCACGTGCCCGACCCGGCCTCCGTGGTGCGGGCATGCGCGGCCCTGGTTCGCCGCGATGGCTGGGTGTTCTTCTCCACGCTGAACCGCAATGCGAAGAGCTTCCTGTTCGGCATCGTCGGCGCCGAGTACCTGTTGCGCCTGCTGCCCAGAGGAACGCACGAATACGCACGCTTCATTCGGCCCAGCGAACTGGCCGGGTGGTGCCGGCACGCCGGGCTGGATCCGGCCGCCAGCCGCGGCATGGAATACAACCCGCTGACGCGCCGCTTCCGCCTCACGGACGACTGCAGCGTGAACTACCTGCTGGCCTGCCGGCGCCGCACATGAGCCTGCGCCGCGGCAGCGCGGCCGTGCATGCCGTCCTCTTCGACCTGGACGGCACGCTGGTGGACAGCGCCCCCGATCTCGCCGGCGCAGCAAACGAACTGCGCCAGGCCCATGGTCTGCCGCCGCTGCCGTTCGCGGCGCTGCGCCCCCTGGTGGGCAGCGGCGCGCGCGGCATGCTCGATGCGGCATTCGGCATCGGGCCGGACGATTCGCGCTTCGGCGCGCTGCGCACCGAGTTCCTCGGTCTGTATGAGCGGCGCCTGCTGCGGCACACGCGCGTGTTCGCGCCGATGCAGCCGGTGCTGCGGGCCATCGAGCAGCAAGGCCTGCGGTGGGGCATCGTGACCAACAAGATCGCGCGCTATGCGGTGCCCTTGGTCGAGGGTCTGGGGCTGATGCCGCGCTGCGCGGTGCTGATCAGCGGCGACACCACGGCCTACGCGAAACCGCATCCGGCGCCGCTGCTCGAAGCGGCGCATCGCCTGGGTCTGGGCGCTGCGCACTGCGTCTACGTCGGCGACGATCGCCGCGACGTCGAAGCAGGGCGAGGCGCACACATGCCCACACTGGCAGCCGCCTGGGGCTACCTGGGTCGCGGCGAGTCGGCGCACGACTGGCAAGCGCAGGCCGTGCTGGAGCAGCCTGGCGAGCTCTTGAATTGGCTGGGAATGACCTAAAATCCATGCCCTGGGGCCGACCTGGCTTCGACGCGGGTTCGGAATCGACGCAGGGCATGCCGAGCACCAGTTCGCTCGTAAATCCACTGGAAACGAAGTAACTGCGAACGACGAACGTTTCGCCCTCGCCGCTTAAAACCGGTGAGCCTCGCAACAGTTGGCCCATGGGCTGGGCCTGAAGTCGCAAGACCGAAGGCTGCGAGGTCATCTACATGGGCTGCGCTTCGCGCCGGGTCACTCGGCACGGGGCAAGATCAAGTGACTGGCGCCAAGGGTAGCGTGCTGCTGCGCGACCCGGGGCGCGAGACGCAAATCAGCCAGCTACGCATGTAGAACTGCCCGGTGATGGCTTGCGGACGCGGGTTCGATTCCCGCCGGCTCCACCATTTATGAAACCCCAACTGTTCTCAGTTGGTGTTTTCTTGTCCGATGGCGACAGTTTTAGCGTGTTAGCGCGGGTTTCTGCGAAAACCTGCGGACGTCGCCGGTTCGCCATCTGGACCGTTCTCGGCCACCTTTCGCTCTCTCCAGGCCTTTCTTCTCTCGTGCGTATTCAGCCCCTCCCCTGGGGCGCACGCGCAGGCTCAGCCTGGGGGCGCGCTGGCGGTGACGAGGCTGGGATGGGGCGTCTTGTCGATCCAGGCCACGACTGCGCGATGCAGGTCGTCGAGCAGGTCGCGCCCCTGGCGGCAGGTCTCGAAGGCCGTGCAGCCGTGGGCGACGAACTCCTCGCCGCGTCGCGATCGTGTGGGCCCGCAGATCTTGTGCTCGAGCACGATCGCGCGCAGGGCGTGCGCGTTCCAACTGATCGCGGACAGCGTTCCGGGCGATCGCGGGCACCCTGGGTGGGGTGTCCGAGTGACCGCCCGGATGGCAGGGCAACGGGCCGTTATCAGCGTGGGACGCTGCCCGCCAGCAACGCGCAACGAAGCCGGCCGGGTTATCCGCGCGGCGCCCTGGCGCCCTGGCACCCCGGTGCCGGGTGGGTCACTTGGTGCCGCGGGCGCTTTCCTGGGTGTGGATGTGGCAGCCGATGCAGCCTTGTCCACGGCGGCGGCGGCGCTTGCGACGCTGCGCCGCCGACGTCGCATCCGCGTGTTCGATCGCCACTCGGCATCAATCGCGACCCGGCTCGCGGATGCCCCAGCGCTTCATGCGCCGGTAGACGGTCATGCGCGTCACGCCGAGTTGGTGTGCGACCGAACTGATGTTCCAGCGCGCCGCACGCAGGTACTGCAGCAGCAGCTGGCCCTCGGGCGCCAGCGTCGGCGGCGCCGCAGGGGTGCCGCCGCGCGCGAGCAAGCCATCGGGCAGCTCGGCCAGGCCGATCAGGCCCGAGCCGGCGGCCATCGCCGCCGCGTAGTCGAGCACGTTCTTCAGCTCGCGCAGGTTGCCTGGCCAGGCGTGATGGCGCAGGCAGTGCTCGGCCTCGGGCGACAGCTGCACCGCGCGCGGCTGGGCGCGCAGCATCTTGCGCATCAGCCAGGGCAGGTCGCGGCGTTCGCGCAGCGGCGGCAGCTCGAGCATGGCGCCGGCCAGCCGGTAGTACAGGTCGTCGCGGAAGCGCCCTTCGCGCACGCGCTGGCGCAGGTCGGCGTGGGTGGCGGCGATCACGCGCACGTCGACCTTGTGCGCGCGCGTCGCGCCGATCGGCAGCAGCTCGCGCTCGGCCAGCACGCGCAGCAGCCGCGCCTGCAGCGCCAGCGGCATGTCGCCGATCTCGTCGAGCAGCAGCGTGCCGCCGTCGGCCTCGTCGATCAGCCCGCGCTTGCCCTTCGGGCCGGCGCCGCTGAAGCTGCCCGGCAGGTGGCCGAAGAGTTCGCTTTCGATCAGCGTCTCGGGAATGGCCGCGCAGTTGACGGCGACGAAGGGCCGCGCAGCACGCTGGCTGGCCGCGTGCATCGCCTTGGCGAAGAACTCCTTGCCGCTGCCGGTTTCGCCGCTGATCAGCACGCTCACCGGGGTGTCGACCAGCCGCGCCGCGCGCTGGATCAGGCGGTCCAGCGCCGCGTCGCCGCCCGACAGTTCGGCCAGTGCGGGTGGCGCTGCGGGGTCGGGCGCAGCGGCGAGCCCTGGCGAAGCGCTGGCCCAGCGCGCCGGCGGCGGCACCGCGTGCAGGAACAGCACGCGCCGCGTGCGCGCCAGCACCACCGCGCGCCGCTCGCCCGGCAGCGCGCGCATGAAGCGGCCGAGCTCGTCGAAGCGCGCGTCGAACAGCTGCTCGAAGGGCAGACCGAGCACGCACGAGCCGTGTTCGGCCTGCAGCAGCAGTTGCGCGGCGCGGTTGTGGCCGACGATGCGCCCGGCCGCGTCCAGCGCCAGCAGATGCTCGGGGCTGATCTCGACGAACTCCGGGCTCGGGTGCAGCTCGAGCACCCAGTCGTGGCGGAAGCAGCGCAGGAAGAACGCGTTCTCCACGCGCTGCGCATAGACCTTGACCAGCTGCAGCGCCAGGTGCTGGCTGCTCTTGGCCTGCGGCGAGCTCAGCGCGCTGATGTCCAGGACCGCGGTCAGCCGGCCCAGCGGGTCGTACACCGGCGCGGCGGTGCAGGTCAGCGCGATGTGCGTGGCGTCGAAGTGGTCGCCCTGGTGCACGCTCAGCGCCTGGCCGGCAGCGATCGCGGTGCCCACCCCGCAGGTGCCGGCGTGGTGTTCGCTCCAGTCGCTGCCCAGGGTCAGCCCGGCGCGGCGCAGCGAGGCATCGAGCTTCAGGTCGCCTATGAAGTCCACCGTCACGCCGCGCGCGTCGGTCAGCAGCACGCAATAACCCATGCCGGCCACCTGCTGGTACAGCGATTCGAGCCCGTGGCGCGCGATGCGCAGGAACTCGTCGATGCGCTCGCGGTGCTCGCGCCACTGCGGCTGCGGCAGGACCACTGCGTCTTGCATGCGCGCCGGGTCGAGCCGGTGCTGGTGCACGCAGCGGCGCCAGCTGGCGGCGATCAGGGCATCGGGGGCATCGGCAGCGGCCGGCAGCGGCAGGCCGTCGCCGGCCAGCTGCATCACGGCGTGGATGTGCTCGCGCTGGTGTGATTCCATCGTGGCCTCGGCAAGCGTGGGCCATGGGGCGCGACCGTGGGTCGCAGGCCGACTGTAGCCGCGCATCGCTGCGGCGGCCAGCGCGGCAGGAGCGCCCGGCGGACGGCGCGCCGCAGCGTGATGCGGCCCACGCCCGGCGCCGCGTCGGCAGCCGTCGTGCTCAGGTGTTCAGCTTGCGCCCCAGCCGCTGCTCGACCTTGTCGACCTTGCCCTTCAGCCGCCCGGCGGGGCCCTGCCGATAGTCGACCTTCAGGTTCACGCCGATGCGGGGGCAGTCGCGCTCCAGCTCGCGGAAGCAGGCGGTGACCACGCCGATCACCTGGTCCCATTCGCCTTCGAGGATGGTGCCCATCGGCGTGAGCTGGTAGGGCACGCCGCTTTTGTCGATGACGTCGAGGATGCGCGCCACGTGGGCGCTCAGGCTTTCACCCTGGCCGTGCGGCGCCATCGCGAATTCGAGCATGACCATCGTCGGACTCCTTGCTTTGCCTGGTTCTACCGGGTTGCTCGCGGCGGCACCACGCGCGCGAACTGTTCGGCCAGCACCTCGAGCGTGCGCGCCTCGAGGGCGATGATGTCATGGGCCACCGGGCTCGCCTGGGTCTCGAGCGCCAGGCTGGTCAATGCGCCGGCGCGGTACGGCGTGCCGTGGCCGAGTTCGGCTTCCAGCGCGTTGGTGCGGGCGGTCAGCGCCGCCGGGTCGGCCGAGACCACGATCAGCGCATGCGCCAGCACCACCTGCCGCGCGCCGAAGCGTCGCCAGGCCTGCGCGGTGCCGACCAGCTTGCGGCCCTTTACCGCCAGGTTCCAGCGCCCGTCGCAGAACGAACCCTGCACCGGCTGCGGTGTGGCCGCGACGCCCAGCCGCGCGATGGCGGCGCTCAGCGCTTCGCACAGCGCGGCGTAGACCGCGTGCATGTCGGCCGGCGTGGTGTCGGCCGCCGGCCAGGCCAGGCTCAGGTTCCAGATGCCCGGCCCCTGCGGCACCAGCCCGCCGCCCGAGCCGCGCACCTGCAGCGCCGGCCCGTGCGCGGCCTGCACCGCAGGCCACGCCGGCAGCGCGGTGACGCGCCGCGGCAGCACCCAGCCCGGCGTGCCCTGCCACAGATGTGCGACGGCGCGCTCGCGCTGCGCGGCGCCGGCCATCCATTCGGCCTCGCAGGCGATGCCGTCGGCCAGCGGCCGCTCGTGCACGCAGACGAATCCGAAAGGCGGCAGCTTCACCGCGCCAGATGTTTGCACACCAGCGCGTTGAACTCGCCGGCCTTCTCCATCATCACCATGTGGCCGGCGCCGGCCAGCACCGCTGTCGTCGCGCCGGCCGGTGCGGCCCGGGCGTGCGCGGCCGGGATCACGCGGTCCTGCTCGCCCCAGACCACCAGCAGCGGCAGTTGCGCCGGCTGCAGCTGCAGCGCCGGCAACGTGTGCTGGACACCGCCGCCGAACAGCGCGCCGCTCAGAGCGCCCAGCAGTTCGGTGACGCCGTCGATGCGCTTGTAGCGCAGCAGGTCGTCGAGCAGCTGGCGGCTGACCAGCGAAGGGTCGGCGAACAGCATCTCGACCACCGGCTTGAGTTCGCGGCGCGACGCGGCGTGCACGAAGCCGTCGATGTACGCGGCGTCGATCTCGGGGCCGAGCCCGGCGCTGGTTACCAGCGTCAGCGAGGCCAGGCGCTGCGGCTGCTGCAGCGCGAGTTGCGCGCCGACCGCGCCACCCATCGAGTGGCCGACCCAGTGCACGCGCTCGATGCCGAGCTGGTCGAGAAACGCGGCCACGAAGTCGGCCAGTGCCGTCAGCGAGGTGCCGGGCAACCTGGCATCGGACTGGCCGTGCCCGGGCAGGTCGAGTGCAAGCACCGGCGCCTTCTCGGCCACGACGTCGAGGTTGAACAGCCAGTTGCCGAGGTCACCACCGAAGCCGTGCACGAACAGCACCGGCACGCCGGCCTCGGGCCCGCGCCGCGCGTGGCGCACGCGGATGCCAGCCACCTCTGTCCAGGCGAAGGCAGCGGCCTCGTCGGCCTCGCCCTCGCCGACTGCCGGCACTTCGAAGGCGGCGACGAAGGCGTCGATCTCCGCGTCGGACACCTCGGGCTCCGCCAGCACCGCCAGCAACCCCTTCACCGGCAGCACTTCGCCGTCCTTGGCCACCTTTCGCCGCAGCAGCCCGGCGTCGGGTGCCTCGACCGCGTTGCTGATCTTGTCGGTCTCGACGTCGACCACCGGCGTGCCCACGGCGATGCGCGTGCCTTCGTCCACCAGCCAGCCCGAGACCGTGCCCTGGCGCATTTCCAGCCCCCACTTGGGCATGACCAGTGGGGTGATTGCCTGATTCATAGTGCCCCCTTGGCGCTGCGCGCCGTCCCCCCGAGGGGGAGTTGCCGCCTTCGGAGCGGCCGTGCGGCGGCAGCCATCAGTGCTTGCCTCCAGCGCGCGAGCGCTTCACCGCCGCGGCGATCTGCGCGGCGCTCGGGATGTAAAGATCTTCCAGCACCGGCGAGAACGGCACGGGAGTGTGCGGCGCGGTGACCATCTCGATCGGGCCCTTCAGCGCGCCGAAGGCTTGTTGCGCCACCTGCGCCGACACGTCGGCGGCGATGCTGCAGCGCGGATTGGCTTCGTCGACGCACACCAGGTGGCCGGTCTTTTCCACGCTGTCGAGCACCGTGTCCATGTCGATCGGGCTCAAGGTGCGCAGGTCGATCACCTCACACTCGACGCCCTCCTTGGCCAGCGCCGCCGCCGCATCCAGCGCGCGGTGCACCATCAGCCCATAAGTGACGATGGTCGCGCCCTTGCCGTCGCGCAGCACGTTGGCCTCGCCGAAGGGGATCGCGTACAGCGCCTCGGGCACCTCGCCTTCGAAGCCGTACAGGTTCTTGTGTTCGAGAAAGATGACAGGGTCGTTGTCGCGGATGCTCTGCACCAGCAAGCCCTTGGTGTCGTAGGGCGTGCTCGGACAGATGACCTTCAGCCCGGGAATGTGCGTGAACAGCGGCGTCAGCATCTGGCTGTGCTGCGCCGCGGCGCGAAAGCCGGCGCCGCACATCGCGCGGATCACCACCGGCGTTTCGGCCTTGCCGCCGAACATGTACCTGAACTTGGCCGCCTGGTTGTAGATCTGGTCGAAGCACACGCCCATGAAGTCGACGAACATCAGCTCGGCGATCGGGCGCAGGCCGCAGCAGGCCGCGCCGATGGCCGCGCCGACATAGGCGCTCTCCGACAGAGGGGTGTCGAGCAGGCGGTCGCCGTGCTTCGCGTATAAGCCCTTGGTGACGCCGAGCACGCCGCCCCAGGCGTCGCGCTCACCGTCGGCGCCGGCACCGCCGACGATGTCCTCGCCCATCATGATCACCGAGGGGTCGCGCGCCATTTCCTGGTCGATCGCCTCGTTGATCGCCTGTTTCATGCTGATCTTGCGTGCCATGGTCGGGTCTCCTCGATCTCAATACTTGACGTAGACGTCGGTCAGCAGGTCCGCGGCTGTGGGCTGCGGCGCCGCCTTGGCTTCGCTGACCGCGCGCTCGATCAGGCCCAGCACCTCGTGGTCGATCGCCTTCAGCTCGTCGGCAGCGATCACGCCGGCGCCGCTGACCGCGGCGGCGAACTTCTTCAGGCAGTCGTTGTGCTCGCGGTTGTGCTCGTTCTCGCCGGGCGCGCGGTAGGTCTGCGCGTCGCCCTCGAAGTAGCCGTGGAAGCGCACCATCTTGCATTCCAGCAGCGCCGGCCCGCCACCCTTGCG
>ERZ795045.2266-NODE-2266-length-19213-cov-193.125274_pt1 | contig 19213 bp, 16 predicted proteins | sample MGYA00375129_ERZ795045 | MGnify/ENA primary metagenome ERZ795045 (study PRJEB30174, sample SAMN05720166) | activated sludge metagenome | isolation source: anaerobic digester from wastewater treatment plant | place: Japan | collected 2015-05-15 ...
ATCTTCGCGCGCATGGTCTCGGCGTCCATCATCTCGATGTTCACGTCGTGGATCATGCGTTCGCCCATCCCGTAGCGGGTCGTTTCATACCACTTTATCGCGTCGACTGTTCCAGCGTTGACGCGTTTCAGCAGCGCAGTGGACGAAGAAACCAGTCCACGACTGCGTCCGCGCGCTATCGCTCTATCTATCTCACGGAATTTTCGACGATAATCCGCCCATTGCTCGTCCACAAGCCCTAGCAACGCCATCATCTGTTGGTGGTTGAGTCCCATCGCGGCCCATTCCTCTATCTGCGCCAGTGTCTTTTCATCTATGCGCACCTTTCGGGGTCTTGCCATCGTGTCACCTCCTCGCAATACTTGAGAACCCGCACGGTTGCCGGGTTCTCACCTTATTGTACACCCGTTGACTTGACAAGACGGGCGAGGGGAGCTATATTTAGGCCACCACACAAAAAGGAAATGCAAAGGGAGGGGAACGGAAATGAAGTTTAAATGTGCAGTTTGTAACCGCGTATTTGATGATGATACCGAGGAGTGTGCATACTTCACTGACCCGGACGGCCGGCAGCGGTACCTCTGCGAGGATTGCTCCTTACAATATCCGTACTGCCGCGACTGTGGCATCCCGGAGCCACTTACCCAACTTACAGAGATAGAGGGTGACTACTACTGCCCCCGCTGTTTGCAAGAACACGTCGTCGAGTGCGCCGGCTGTGGAGTCCTCGTGCCGGTAGGCTCATCGGTTGTGTATTGTATCGAGGAGAGAGAGAACCTGCAATACTTCTGCGGTGATTGCTTTAGTGAACGATACACCTACTGCGCCGAGTGCGGCGAGGTGATACCCATTGCAGAGGCTCACTGGCACCGCAGCGCCCCGTATTGTTCTGACTGCTATAGAGAGTATGGGACAATAGAGCGGTACCATTATGTCCCCGACGACCTGCATTATTTATCAAAAGCTAATCAATACTACCCGCAAATACCCTACATGGGTATTGAGCTAGAGGTAGACGGCGGCGACGACCGCCACGAAACTGCTGGAAAAATCCTTTCTCAATATGACTACCGTCTTTGGATTACAAGAGACGGCAGCCTTGACTGTGGTTTCGAGATAATTAGCCATCCCGCATCGTTATACTTTCACCTCTCACAATTTGGATGGCAGGGAGTATTTGATGCAGCTAAAGCCGGCAGTTTCAAGTCTCACGACGCTGGTACCTGTGGGCTGCACGTTCACATGAACTATGCAGCCCTTGGCCGCAATAATTACGAACGGGACTTAACCGTGGCTAAGATTTTACTTTTCTACGAGAATAATTGGCCCGACATCGTGAAATTCTCAAGAAGGACTTCCAGCCAACTTGAACGCTTTTGCCGGCGCTACGGCTACAACTGCGATGACGTGGCCATCGAAGACGACGCCATGGACATCTTGGAACACGCCAAACGTCAATCACGATACCACGCCGTAAACCTCCAATGTTTGGAGGAGAACGGCACTGTTGAATTTAGAATTTTTAGGGGCACCCTAGTTTGGCAGACCTTCGCGGCTACATTACAGTTTTGCTACATCCTCGCGATGTTTGCGAGAAAGAGCAGCCTAACCGATGTCCTTAACGCCGACTTTTCGACCTTGCTGGAGTTTGCTAGACTGAATAAAATCCCATACGGGGAGTTTGAAGGATACTTAAGGGTTCGTAAAATAATAGAGGGAGGGGACAGCAATGTCTAAGAAAGTTTACGAGATAATCACAGAGAGGATACAAGAGCAACTGAAGAATGGTGTCATCCCGTGGCGTCGCCCATGGGTGACCACTCCGCCCGTGAACTGGGCTACGGGGCGGGCTTATAGCGGCGTAAACGTCTTCATACTTGGTGAGGGTGAGTTTGCCACCTTCCGGCAGATTAAACAAGCCGGCGGGAAGGTAAAAAAGGGGGCGAAGGCTTACCCGGTGGTGTTTTGGAAGTTCGTTGAGGTTGAAAAGACTACCGTCAACGCCGCCGGACACGAAAAAGTGGAGGTAGTCAAGGTGCCGTTCCTTCGGTACTACTCTGTATTCAAGATTTCAGAGCAGACCGAAGGGCTGGAACTGCGCCACGCGAAACCACCACGCAGGGGGGAAGAAGACATAATCCCCCGCTGTGAAAATATCATTCATGGCTACGAAGATAGACCCGTCATCAAAACTGGCGAAAAAGCCGCATACTGTCCAATCACCGACACAGTCACTATCCCCGAGCGGGGCCGGTTTTACATCCCCGAGGAGTATTATGCCACACTCTTTCATGAGCTGATTCACTCTACAGGGCATCCGGCCCGGCTCAACCGTGAGTTGTCGACCCGGCACAACTCCGCGCAGTACTCGCGTGAAGAATTAGTCGCCGCACTGGGTGCCGCATTCTTATGCTCCGTGGCCGGTATTATTAACGCATCGTTGATTGAAAACGAGGCCGCCTATATAAATGGCTGGCTGTCATTCCTACGTGATGATTCAAAGGCCTTTGTGTGGGCGGCCGGCAGGGCACAAAAGGCGGCCGATTATATATGCGGGGCAAGAGAGTTTGCGGGGATTGAAGAAACCGAAGAAAAAGAAGACTGAATATCATAAATATCATAAATATCATTTTGAGGGAGGAATTTAAATGTGTCGTCTATTGTTAGGGAATAGGAAGGGTGTTATATCGTTACACAACGCGCTTATTAAATACTCCACGACTCAAATAAACGATACCAGCTTGTATGAAGATAAAACCAGTTTTGAAGGCAAAAATTATTGGAGTCTTTACTCCTGGGGCTTGACCGATTACGGCCCCAGCAGGGGCAAGACTTCTTACCCCAACGGGCTTTACGATTTACTCGAGGAGTTGGAATTCCTCATGGGCGGCCACGGTAACGGCCTGGTGCTTGTGGGGAAAAAGCCGGACGATGTGCGGTTATGGAGGGGATTGAACGTCCTAAACGTCGACTTGACAACACGTATGCTAAGCGAAAAATACTCCTGGGCGGTATGGCATACCAGGATTTGTACCTCCGGGGGTATTACCGACGAGAACTGCCACCCCTTTGTGGCCTATGAGGGCAAGAACACCCTTGTGTGGGCCATGAACGGGTCCGAGCCGGCCTATAATCTCAACTCCTACGCCCACAATAAGACCGACGCCGAGGTTATAGGCCTTATGGTGTTAAAGCTGCGTTTTACTATCCCTGACGTGTTCACCAAGTTTGGGTCTGTCTTCGTGGGCGTGTATAATGGCAGACCCTTCGCGGTACCAAACCGCGGCGACCTAATGAGGTACGATGACGGAGCCGGCGGGGTGGTATTCGCCAGCGAGCTACCCGATGACCTACCCGGGGTGTCGCAGTGTGACTTTTTGGTATGGTACGACGGGAAGTCATACGGTAAAAGAACGCTATACCGTTTTGGGGTTGACGCTTACGCCACAAGGGGGTATACTCGCTACAAGACTGGCAGAGAAGGCGGTAGTCAAACTAATAATGGCAGTATCATTAAAAAGGGAGGGAAAGAAATTGAAAAACATTAAAACTCTTTTGATGAAGAGAAAAGGGGACTTGAGGGAGGTAAACTTTAACGGCGTGGACCTAGCAGGGATTAACCTCAAAGGGGCCAACCTGGAGGGCGCCCAGCTTGTCAAGGCGAACCTAAAGGGCGCCGACTTATCACACGCCAACTTGAGGGGTGCCAACCTAAGATGCACCAACCTGGAAGGGGCAGTCTTAATTAACGCTACGTTAAATCAAGCAAACTTGAGGCATGCCAACCTTACCGTAGCGAACATAACGGACGCCCGCCTAATCGGTGCTGACCTTAGGGGAGCCATTCTTGACGCCGCCGATTTACGCTGCTCGATACTAAGGGGGGCGAACATGCGGCGTTGTGTCCTTACCCAGGCGAGCATGCACGGGGTACACCTTCATAACGCCAACCTTAGCTACGCCTCTGCGCCTTTGGTTAGCTTTTATAACGCCGTACTTGTTGAGACAAACTTAGCCGGGGCAGACCTGCGCGGCTGTACTTTCAAGTTTGCCTCACTAAAAGATTGTAACATGGCAGGCGCCAACCTAAGGGGTGCCTGCTTTTGGAAGGCGGAGATTGAGGACGTCAACCTTGAGCGGGCCGAAATCGAAAACTCGGCCTGGCCGGTTGAGTATTTCGCGCTGTTATTCAAGGCCGGGCTAATTTAACTGGTGGGGGCTAGGGTTTAGCCCCCTACTTTTTATGCCTGAACTTGCAGGGAGGGAATGATATGACAAGTTGTCACGTGTGCAATAAAAAGACAGAGGGGTTGACCTACGTTCGCAACGAGCCTGACGGCTACTACCTATGTCAAGACTGCCTAGCCAATGCAATGGCACACCAATGCTCCGGCTGTCACAACTATTTTGACGACTCGATGCTATATTACGTCGACAGCGAGGGGGTCTACCTCTGCATTGACTGCTTTACCCACGCCAGGCGGTGTTCCTTTTGCAGAAGCCTTGTCTTTAATGACAACTTTGCGGACTTAGGCGCCATCGTTGCCTGCCCTGGCTGCTACGAAAGGTATCGGCGGGGCGAACTTTGCGTCGCCGGGGACGACACCACCGGGGTCGACGATGACTTGCTAGATGGTGTGGAGGAATTGTTCGAGGACGCCGGCGGCGATGACGACGCCACCATCCGCCGCCACGGCTATACACCACGCACGCTGTTTTATTACTCCCACAAAAGCCTAAACTGGACGCCCGGGGTCCTCTACATGGGCGTCGAACTCGAGGTTGACTGTGGCAATGTTTACCAGGCCGCGGAGGAGTTAATGCAAAACTTCTCTGACCGGGTCTGGCTCACCTGGGATAGCAGTCTTGACGACGGGTTCGAGATAATAACGTACCCGGCCAGCCTGTACTACCACATGACAGAGATGGACTGGCATGGTATATTAGACTTAGCTGCCAGGCACGGGTTTATGTCCCACGACGCCGGAACTTGTGGCTTACACGTCCACATGGACTATAACGCACTTGGCCGAGACTTGAACGAACGGGACCTAACTGTGGCAAAAATCTTATTATTCTACGAGAAGAACTGGCCGGACATTGTAAGGTTCTCAAGAAGAACTTCCGACCAGCTTGAACAATTTTGCCAACGTTACTGCATCGACGCCGACTCCATCACTGATGAAGTGGCCGCGCTGGGGACTCTGGAGGAGGTAAAATCGGCGTCCAGGTATCACGCCGTAAACCTGCAGTCGGTTGGCAAAAACTGTACTATCGAGTTTAGGATTTTTAGGGGGACTTTGCAGTATGGTACATTAATGGCCAGCCTACAGTTTTGCCTCACCCTGGCCCTGTTTGCCAAATACACCACCTTAACCGACATACTCCAGGCAAACTTTGCCACCCTGCTCGGGTTTGCAAAAAGAAACAAAATCCCGTGCAGGGAGTTTGAGGAGTATTTAGGCAGGAAAAAGCTGCTGGCACCTGCCGGTAGCTAAAACTAGCTAAAACTGATTGTAACTAAATTATCTGGAGGTGGAGAAAATGAAAAAAGGAGTTAAGGTCTTATTGCTTCTAGCAACTCTGGCTGTTATAACCTTGCCGGCGGTTTCAATAGCAGAGGCCGGACAAGTCAGCAGGGTTGGTAATATCGTTTACTACTACGATGACTACGGCAATATATTCGCCTTTAACGTCATGCCTTTGCTAGATATGTACGGCCTCATGGACCCGGTCGTTACGCCGCTGTATGTCATACCGAATGACCGGTGCCACCACCACTGCTGTAACCATGACTACTGGGACGACGCAGACCCCAAGGAAGTGTTATTTGACTTTCTGTTTGGTGGTTTCCCGCCCTGCGCGTGGGAGTAGGGGGTGGCAGCAGTGGAGTCCGTTTTAATCGTAGCTTTTTACATGCTCCTGACTGTTTTGTCATATAAAATAAAATAATCTGAAGTGGGGGTGGCGTTATGTATGAAATTGACAGCGCAGGACTTAGAAAGCGACTAGAAGAGGTGTGCGGCTCAATTGTAGAAACGGTAGTCCGCAAAAACGCTGACTACGGCAACTCATACTTTGCACTGCGGGACGAGTATGACCCTCACGTGGGTATGTTGCCGTTTCTTATAAGGCTGGGTGACAAGTACGCCCGGCTAAAGAACTTATGGGCAAAAGGAAAGGCCGAGGTGCTTGGCGAATCGGTGGCCGATACGGTGCAAGACATCGTAGGCTACTGCCTGCTTGAGTTGGTGTATCGTGGCACAAACAGCGCAAATAAAAAGACGGAGGGTTAGCAGTGGCTGTTAAAATGGACCTGGAAATGGTCAAGATGGCCCTGCTGACCGGGTACGAGGACTTCTTGCCGCTGTCTGTTATCGCGGCGGAATGGAACCTTAGCGCGAATATGGTGCGTAAGTACCTCGCCAGGGGGTGTTTCCCGCCAGACTCGCTGCTTAAGGTTGGCGGGCAGTGGTACATTACCCGAAGGGGCGCCTTTGAGGCGATGGGGCCGCCAAGGAAGGAGCCTAGAAGGTACCCAAAGAGAAGAAAGAAGAGAAAGGCCGCCGATAAGGCCAAGTCAACAAAGAAAAGGAAAGATAACCCCGGCGGCGAGGATTGGGCGAATAAAAAGTCAGAGGGATAGGGGGCGGAAGTTGGTTTCCGCCTCCTTTTCATCTAGTCATCTAACCTCACCCTGGCTAATATCCTACATAGCTCATTAATACCTTCCTTGATGAGGCTGTCGCACTCGTCGAGGCTAATATTTAACTCAAGGCATACTTCACTTCTGGGTGTGCCGTGGATGTATTTACGCCTCATAACCTCTCTGCAGATATCATCGCGGATACTGTCAATGCCTGCGCACATAATGTCCTTTACCCTTAAGAGCCTGGCTAGTTTTTTATTTGAGTCCCGCCTAAGGGTCATATCCTCCACGGGACGGCCAAACCCTGGCCCCGAGTGTAGCGTGGATACACTCTTACTGGACAGGCACTGCCCTAGATCAAACTCGTCATACCACTCTATACGCGCTATTATGTCCGGCAGTGCCTCCAACAGCTCAGTAATCCTCTTCTTTTTCATTGCCCAGCAACGTCCTTCTGCAATACTCTGCGATGCATACGGCATCAGCCAACCCGTCATGTGGCCTGCCGGTTGGTGTGGCTATCTTTTCGGCCCCCACTAAGGCAGACGCAACTACTATCGACTTCTCCTTTGATGTTCCGTTCCTGAGTCCGGCCAGCATGACCGACTGCCACTCCTTTGGCGATACGTTATAGAACCCGTGCCCGCACAAATCCAGGGTAGCACGGAGTGCTCCGTGGATAAAGCCGTTCTTGACTGTAGATTTTACCCCCTGCCCTGGCATGGGGATGATGTCCTCAATCATGGCTACTATATCGTACTGCCCCTTATAGTCGGAGAGTACCTCGGCAAGTTCTAGCACGTCTATGCTGTCCTCGTAAACAGGTAGGGGTAAAACAAATTCAGGGGTGCCGTCCTCAAGGAGTGCACAGATTCCACCGTGTAGGCCGGGGTCTATACCTACAAATAACCTCTTCTTTTCACCCTTCCTCTTGCGATTGCCTCCCAAGTTACCCCTCCTCGATGACGTAGTCACTTAGTTGAACCTCCGTAAAAGTCTCTATATAGCCGCCGCGCGCTGACCGAAACATCGCCAGCGACTTTCCGTCCCCGCTGACCCAGTCCACGAACTCATACACGACCGTATCGTACCTGACGGTTTCGGGACCCTCGGGTATTCTGGGGCTGAACTTGTACCTACACCCCGGCTGGAAGTTATGGGCCACCTCTGGCTTAAGTAGCCGCAGCTGGTTGAGAAATCTTTTGACAGCCACAAAGGGCTTTCTAATGTTTCTGCTAATGATGTCGGCCGGGATACCCTTGTAATACTGGGTCAGGATCATCCTCTTGTCGTAGTCGCTTAGCCGAGTCATAAGGGAGTCTCTGTCCTGGAAAAGCTTATATACGTGCCTTCTCGTGCACCCTATCTTCTCGGCTATCTCATCGGCCTGTAGACCGAAGAAGTAATACGACATGGCCTCCTCTATCCTTTCAGGAGTCCATACAAACCTTTCCTTAACGTCCCCTCCCTGCACTATATCTGCCATTTCCTCACCCTCCTTTCACAAAACCTCACACAGGATGCCCTGTAGGGGGCCTATCTTAGCCGGTATGGTATGTTTATACCTGCCGAATAAGTTAGGGGCCCTACAGGGCATTGTAGAGGGGCTAGAACGGTATGTTAGCCTCCGGTACGTCACCTGAAGGGATATCCTCTCCGTACTGACCTGCCCCCGCCTTTCTCTTTCGCTCATACTCGCTGAAGTTATAGAACCGCCTGGGCGTTACGTTAGCGTAGACGCTGCCTGAGTCGGGGACTGGGTCAAGCTTGATGGTCCCGGTGACGTTCACTAGGTCACCTTTTTTCGTCTTCGATACAGACGAGTACATGTACCCGTCCTCGCCTGTGGGCAGTTTGTTATTGAAGATGCTTACACGAAAGAAGTCGGCGCCCAAGTCGTTGCCGTTCTTATCTTTGCCTCTACCAACGGCCACGGTAATTTTGGCCACCTCCTTGCCCGTGCCGGTTGTCACTACCTCACAATCCCTCACTGCGTGTCCTAAAATTTCTATGCTCTGATAGCTAGGCATTTAACCCTCTCCTTTATTTGTTGTTCTCTTAACTGTTCTTAACTAACTGTTCTTAACTAACTGTTCTTCCTGGACGCCAGCAGTGCTACAGGCCCTTGCAAGTTTGTGAGCAGGCATGCATGGCACCCCGACAGCTTAAAAATTTTAACCGGCCTAGACACGATGTAAACAGCCTTTAACATCCACCCGTTGAGGGTGAATTCCTCACCCCCCTCCTGTAAACTCAACGCCCGGCAACGCAGTATCGGTATGCCCTCAAATTCTTCTATACCGGACAGCACCACCTCCGCTCTTTCCTTGGCCAGATAAAAGTTCCAAACCTTTACTGCGCTTTCTTGTGAGTAAAAGTACACCCCCCTTCCCTTTTTGTAGGTTTCTATACTTTTACCCGCGCATGTCTCCGAGTCTATGAGCAGGAAGTCTGTCCCAATAAACCTGCCCGGCTTAATATAGTTAAAGGGAAATGCCTTGGCCTTGTTGCTGGGTATATTATGAACTATTCCCCACCCCGTGTCAATATACCCTGCCGGGTTCTTTGTATTTGTGGCTTTGATATCCTGAGTTTTTATGTCCTGAACAATCTCGTCGGGACTAAACAACCCAAGCTGCCCCTGCCGTGACATCGACTCCCCTCCCCTACGGTCATACCTTCATCTGCGCCTCGAGGGCGTGTCTTTTGTCCTCAAGGCGTCTTACGTTGACAATTCCCAGCTCGGACAGGTCGGTCAGCAACCGCCTAACCAGCGATACCGGCCTGTGCATTCTCTTCGCCAACTCCTTGTCCAGCACCCATGCCGTGCCCTGCTGGTGTAGTAGCACCAAGTGGTTCCTAACCTCCACGTAGAGGGTGTCGTCCCTGTTTAAGGGTACCTGCCTGAGAATATCCTCTATCGTCGACATCAAGACCCGAATACAGGCTATGGCATGTCCCCACGCCGTTGCGGATATGTTTCCACCAGTGGCCCCCATGGACAGGTCAAAGAGCATGGCAAGTTTAATAGCGTAGCTCTGGAATCTGGTATAGATGGCAGAAAGTTCTAGAGAATATTCGCTTGACCTGACGATTCGGTCCATCTCCTCGCGAAGTTGTGCCCTAAACTCGTTCAGGTCATCGGTTCTAAACTCGGCCCCCTTTATCGTGCTTATATCTTTCAGAAACGCGGCCAACTTCTCCTCTAAGGCCACGTTTCGTTCCGGCGGTACGTCCATGGTGTACTTTTTTGAGGTGGCGGCCACCCAGAGAATACGGGCAAGAAACCCGCCGCGCAGGTCCTGTCGGATGTTCTTATCCAACATCCAGTCGATGTTTGTGGCCCCCAGCATGGTTATATAGGGCCTTTCGATATGGAATGACTCCTTCCGTAGGTCGCGGGAGTACACGTCCGGGCAGTCGTACAGGTCCGAGAGCAGGTCCTTGGTGCCTGCCATATACTCCCTGTTCATCATGGAAAGCGCCTTCCCAAACTCAGAGAACCACAGCATCGTGTGAGGTTTGTTCGACAGTTCAACGATAAGCTGCTCCTGTGAAAATTCTTGCGGAAGAAAGGAAAACCCCGCCATGGTAAGTAACCTGCGGGCAATTGATATACTAGTTGTTTTTCTATAGGCCGATGATGGGGCCAGCAGCACGGTCCACAGGTTGGGCCTCAAGGCCTGCCCACCAAACCCTGGCGTCGAGACGCCAACCGCGGCGTGAGACAGGGCCGTCAGCCCCGAGAATAGGTGGAACACCCTGGGCGCGTCTGTAAGGCTTTCAGCGTACTCGACGTACTCCTTAATGAAGCCAAACTTGGGTACCGCCAGGTTAACCTGTTCCCACCTATACTTGTCTATCTCGGTGAATGGGTTAACGTCTGTCTCGGTGGAGCCTGCCAACTTCCAGGCAAGATTGGCGGGTGCCTTGACCCCGCAAGTTTTTCCGCAGTCCCATATCTCCTTTATCTTGGCACACCCAACGATTGGTTGGTCAAGGCATTGAAGTATTTTCCTGTCCGTTTCCTCGGGGGTGTACTTTGGGTATGGCTTGCTTAGTTCATGCACTATTGTCCTGCCCCCTCTGAAGGCGCACAGGTTGGAAATCATGGCCCACCACTCCGGCTCGGACAGCGTCTCTGCGTCCAGCTGGCAGTGCCTAAGGAAGGTGCAGTTCTCAAGGCATCTGCGAATGTCCACGCTGTTTTTTAGGTGGGCCTCTATGCTTAGCTCCAGTGGGGTGTGCTTCTTCTCGCCCAAGTCCTCGAATACGCTGAGGTCGTCAAGGCTGTAGGTGACGTCGTCTGCGTGTACTACCTTGACAAGGGGTTTGTTATTATATTTTAGGTTGTATGTATTAGGTACTCTTAAAATACGCGCTATGTCGGTGGCATTCAAGTCACCGCCAATGCGCCTTGCGATACCTCTGTTGATGCATTCTATCCTCTCAAAATCCTCGGGTTCTGCCGGTTCTTGGAGGATGGCGTATGCGTGGTAGCCGCCGCCTGTGTCCACGATAATAGACCATCCAAACGGCAAAGCCCTAAACACGGCGTCCTTAGCATCGGAGGGGGTGGGGAAGTGCTTAAAGTCGACATCGACCCAGACGCAGGGAACCTGCGCCACGTGCACCTTCCCGCCCCCGTTAGACTTCCTAAGCCCGACTCCGAAATAAACGTTGTGCCCTTTTTTCATTGAGTTCAAGTACCCCCACATGCCATTACTGGTGCCGTCCAGAGGAAACCATTTCTGGGTGACCTTGGGTAGGGTACGAAACTCTAGTAAGTACTTATCGTCACAGAATCGGTAGAGTAGCTCGAAGAATTCCTTGGTCATCAAGGCTACTCACCCTTTGCTAACGCTCTGTACAGCTCCCTAATTTTCTTAAACTCATCCTTTCCTACAGACTCAATGTCTAATTCCCTACCCAACGTTTCGGACAGTTTAGCCCTTACCTGCTCCTCAGTCATTCCCAGCGCAAGGAACGCCTCTATAGCCTGTGTTACCTTTGCTGGGTCAACGTACTGAACTGCACCTTGGACTGCACCTTGGTCCGCCACGGCGGGGAGAGGTTGTGTGGGCACATCAAAGGTACCGTCGCCACTAGAAATCCACTCGGCAATCAGTTTACCCCACTCTGGGGTAGGAACAAATATCTTTCCGTCCAAAAGGCCTGTCCTGTCCTTATCAACGTGTGCGGTGTGAGTCAGGTCTAAGTCCAGGATGATATCGAACTCAAACTCCGTGCCCTGCCTCAGCTGTGGGGTGGTGCCGACTTTCTTTACAGTCTTTTTCCCGTCACTTTCCTCGATTACCCACTCCGTCTTACTCCTGGCCGTGCAGATTATATGCACCGGCGCGGCGAGGATGTACTCAATAAACTTTTGCTGCCTAGGCGAGGCCACGCTCCAGGCCTGAAACTGGTTTTTAAACCTGCCCTGGAGTTTGTCGACGTAGTCCTTCATCCACTCCCACTCGTGGGTAAGAGAGTCTATGACCAACACGTCGTAGCGGCTGTCAACGCCGGCCTTAATTGCCTCTAGGTAGGCCTCGTCGGAGAAGTCCTCCAGCTCCCATATGTCAAAGTCAAGTCCGTCCCGGCCGTGGTAAAAGGTACTTCCCCCATGCTCAGAGTCTATTACCGCCACCCTGCCGCCCATGCCGTGTGCAAGGTACAGAGCGGACAACGTCTTGCCCGAGTGGCTTGGCCCGGTAAGAAGCATCTTTACAGGTTTTCTCTTCCGTTGTGCCTTTACAAATCCTTTAGACATTACTCTTCGTCCCCTTCCTCTAGCCAGTCAAGGCTGGCGTTTTTATTTTTTCTGTTCTTATCTTGCCCCAAAGTTGGGACACTATATTTTTCCTGAAGCAAGTCATGGCAGATGTCCCAGTACCCACACCACTGCGGGTGGCAGCCATAAAACTCCGGCTCGCACAGCATGGGTGGGTTTTCCTCCCAGTCATCAAGTATGCGCTTCATCTGTTTTATCGCAGACTTGACAATAAACATAAACCTGTTAATTTCCTTCTCTGTTACGGTCCCCTCCAATGGAAGATGGTATGGCTCCTTAGTCGAGACAAGATAGTCTAGGACAAGTTTTTGCGGCGGCTGTCCAAATATAACCCTGTGGCCTAAATCATATGCGATGACCTGCAACGACTCCTGAAAGGCTGTATCCTTCGGGCGTTTTGCCGTTGTTTTGGTGTCCCTGACAATTCCACCCTCCTGAACTACGTCAATGTAGCCAACCAAGAGTACGTTATACACAACCGTCTCGAAGCCCTCCTCCACAGCGACGGGCTGAACGTTGGGGGCCACGATGGTATGGTACAGCTCCGTAAGCTGTAGGGACTGCTTAAGAAAGTGGTCGGGGCTTTTGTCCTGCCAGTCTGTACTGGAGGCCAGCTCCTTGAAGGTGTCGTGGCATACGTCAAGGACGTCATCGACGGGTAGGTCCTTGTATGTTTTTATCTTTTGCCGGTAGTTCACCTCCTGTGCCTTGTGAACCGAGGTACCTTGCGCCATGAAGGCGTTTGGAGGAATTTTCAACATAAAGTCTGGATGGTATCTAAAAAACCACCTCCCCTGACATTGCATAAACGTCTTAAGCTGTGAAGGGGAAACATGAAAGTCCATTTCTACCTCTCCTTTCTGGTTTTATTTGCTGCGCTTATATGATACCAGCACGGCCGGAAAAGTCAACACAAAAAGAGGACTGGGAAGAAAAAATTCCCAGTCCATAGGTCCCATATTGCATTATAGATATAGGTCTACAGTCCTACCTTCTGCCGTATTTATCGTAATACTGTAACCCTCGCCTGGCCAGCCGTATCATCCTTTGATTGATTATATCTATTTGCTTTCTTTTCTCCTCCCTCGACATATTCTTTGCGTACTGTATCATCTTAATTCTTTTTCTCAGCTTGCCCAGGTCTGTGTTTATTTTGGTAAGTTCCTTATATAGTGGCTCTAACCTGGAGTGCTGTCTCATCCCTCTTTTGCCCAATACTTCCTTACTTACCTCGTCTAAAACGTCGTAGAACCTTTGAATTGACTCCGGCGAGGCATATGGGGTATAGGTTAGCCCCTTTACCCCAGGGGTGGCCTCTATCACCCTGGGCAGTGGCCTTTGCGGTGACCCTGTCAACATCTTTACTGGCGCGTCCAGGGCGGTTAGCACGTACTGTCCCAGCCCACCGGTATATGATATCAACAGGTTGTCTATCTTTCTCGGGCTAAACTCGGCCATACTTCTGACCACGGGGGTGTTTTCAAGTAAGATTGCCAGGGCCTTGGCTGTTTCCGTAGTGTATGGACCGGACTGCTGTTCTGCGGGTAGTTTCTCCTCTGCCATGGGAACTATGCGCCTTTCCCTAAAGAAGGAATAATTGGTCATCCACTCTATGATCGGGACCATAGCCGTTGGCAACACGCCGGGGGCAAAGTTAGAGAAGGTGTCGCCAAGTTTTCTAAACGCGTCTCTGTCGTTTAGAAACATCCACTGAACAAACCTCTCCGGCAGGGACCCAAAGATTATACCAATCTCAAAAGGCTTTGGGATTCTAATTATTGTGCTCTTCTTCAAGTCTTTGGGGTTCTTCTTTATGTAAATCCAGAACAGGTCCTTCTGCCACTGCGGGATTTCCTCGTAGATGTCTCTTCTCTCAGGGTCGGCGAGGTTAGCTATCATGGTAACTATAGACGGGACCGTAACAAAGAGAAGGGCACGCTTAAACGTGGCCGGGTTAACCCTACCCGAGGGTGTCTTGCCCGGCGTCAGGTAGTCGTAGAAGCTTCTCAGCATCTTGTCAATACCCTGTATGCCCGCATTCATGAAGGCCACGTACTGGTTGGCCGTCTTGCCAAACGTACCCCACCTGTGGAAGTCCAGCGTTACGTCCCTCGCCTCCAGTGCGGCCTGCTCTAGGCTTTTACCCTTCTCGAGGGCGCGTTTAAACTCGCCCAGCCTCGTGGATAGCTCGGAGTACTCAGCCATGGTGGTCAATACGTCAAGTGCGTTACGCGGGTTGAGAAAACTTGTCAGCTTCAAGCCACCCTTTTTCTTGAGCATCTTATAAAAGTTTTCTCTTAGGTAGTTTCTGTCAAGGTTTACTATCACCGACTGGGCCGCACCTGACTGCATAAACTTCATAAACGTTTCGTCCTGGCCTATCACCGACATAAGGCCACGGAAGTTGTCGTAGAACGGTATAAACCCGTTATCGGAGTATATGGCCGCAGAAACGGCGTCACGAATCATGTTGCGTACCATAAAGTCGGGCGACCTGGTGGCACCAATTCTAAGTACCTGAGTTGGCGCGCGTAATGCCTTTGCTATGATGCTGGTATATCCTTTGTCCGGCATAGTTAAGACACGGTACAGGTCAGGTTCCGTTGAGAAATACTTTTTCTCACCATTCTCCCACACGAAGAACACCTTACGCTCTGGTGTATTGGGGGTAGATGACGTGGCCGGGGATATAACCTCAGGGTCTATTTCGCCCCGCTCCACCATCCTGGCTATCTCCTGACCTACCGAGTTTCTGGCCCCAATCTCGGCAAAGGTGTAGGTGTTCTTCACTATCTGCAGCAGTGGGTTAACCACGTTGCGCTTACTTCCCTTTAGAGTCTTGATGGGGTTGGCTATGTTGACTACCCCTTTGCGGGACACAAACGTATCAAAGTCCTCTACGTCAAACTCCCTCATGAGCGGAACGTAGTCTGGGCGGTATTTAAGGTAGGCATCGTATGTTTCCTGCGATATAACCCCACCATCAAGCAAGAACTTCAGCACCTCCCGTTGGAAGGCTAGAAGCTGCTGCCTCTTTTCCTCCCATCCCGGCCTAAGAGCTAATATCTCGTCGGCCTGGCGTTTATACTCTTCATAAGACAAGGCCAGCTGCTCTACTTTAGGGGCGAAGCCTTCCTCCCTTGCCTTTGCTAAACTCTGTAGGTGTCTGTCGGTGACGTATTGCATAAAGTCAATTATTTCGTTCTCCGGAATGTCTTGAAAAATTTCCAGCAACGACTTGACCCCAGAGTCGGACTTCCCGTATCTAATTAAGGACTCGGCCCGGCCAACCGCACCGCGCAACTCTACCCAGGCATAGTCATATAAGCCTTTGTCCTTCAGTTTATAAAGCAGCGGGTACAGCTCGTCCACCCATGCCGTGTATAGGCGCCTCACAGTGTCGGTAACCTTGTCTTTAAACGACCTGGTATCTTCTTGGACGGTGTCTACAACCTTCTCGCCAGAGTGTTGTTCTATTAGCTGCCGTACCTCGCTGGGTTTATGCAGCTCCGACTTTTTTATTAGCTTGTAGGCAGGGTCGTTCGGGGAAAGGGACAGCTCTATTCGCTGGGCCGTTCGGTCGAGAAGTTCCCAGTACTCTTTTGTAGAAAGTCCAGTACCTGCCTCGCCTTCCGTGACCGGCGTTCCCCGCACCCCTGTGCTAGCTGGTTCAGCAATCCCTGCAGTTCCAGCTCCTCTCGCCTGTTCAAGTCTTGTGCCATACCCACTCCTCCTTAGAATTTCCTCAACCACGCTATCGTTTAGTAGCCTTGCAATGTTGTCAACGTTCTCGTAAAGCATCTCTGGGGTGAGTTTTTTAAGCTCGGCGATAACGTTTAGCTCACCCGTGGACGCCCCTGCCCGTAACCTCTGGGCAAGTTCCCTAGTTAGCAGCCAGGACGTTTCTTGAACCTCCGCGGGGGTCCACACCTCACCCGTCCAGGCTGTTAAAACGTCCGCGGCCTGTCGGAACTTATTTGCACCGGCCAGATAAGCTGGGGAGTAGCCTGGAATTTCCCCTGACCTGGCAAGCGTGGTTTGGGGGATGCCCAGTTGTCTTGCCATGTGCCTGTCGAGCGTAACGTGCTGATAGTATCCTAGCAGGTTTCTGGCGAAGGAGTGAACCTTCGGACCACTTAGCCTGGCGGTTAACGGGTCATCGGCCGTAACGGCTGTCACTATATTGTTTAAAAGACTTCTAACCCCAAAGGAGCGAATATTTTGTAGGGCAAGTTTTTGAACGGTGTCCACATCCGTGGGCCTGCCGGCCTCCTCCCAGGCAACCCAGAACCTAATAGAGTTCAGTAGGTTGCTCCTAACGTTATTATTGGGGGATGTGGCGGCCAAAAGTAGGGTAAACCGTGGCGCGTCAATACCAAAGAGGGTATCTATTGCCTGCTTGCTTGTCTGATACCATCCCCGTGCTATTCTTCCTGTAGCCGACCAGGCGGCTATCTCCTCAGCGGAGGGCAAACTCTTGTAGAAATTTAGGAAGCTATCCACGGTTGCCTTGGTCCACCTTCCCTCAAATTCCTCGGGGATGATGTACTTTAAAGCCGACGCCGGCAGTCTGTCTGCAACCTCTACGTCCAGGCCGTCCTTTTTTCTAACCTTATAGGCGACACCCTCACCTGGTATGGGAGTTAGACGGCCTAACCCTCTGTCGACGTAGCTAGCCTCCAAAGGATAAAACGATATAAACCCGCCAGGGTATTTAATAACCTTGTACCCGTCCCTGACGGCGAGGTGTTGCATGATGGTGTCGAGAAGTGCGTTCCCCTGCTCGGAGGAAATAATAGGCAAGCTTATATTGTTTATGGCCCTCAGGTTGGAACCGTTGGCGTCAACTCCGTCGTACCTGTTGGCCTTGTATATCTCCAGGGCAGCGTTAAGTAATTGTTTATAGGTTGGACTGTTGCGAGTACTAAAGTCGGCGACCCATTGAGACGGAACCTTGCAAATATAACGGTGTGGGCCAAGCCCATACTCCACCCTAGCCGGCGCTACGGCATAAAAGTATAACCTGTTTTTAAACAACTCCGGGTAGGTGCTTCTAACCCAGTCCTCGGTCCCTTTCTTTCCCGTCCCCGAGTAGGCTGGGTCAAGTTCACTCAGCTCCGGTGCCTTCCCATAGTGCTCTAGCAGATAATACTCCTCATCCGAGAGGGGCAGCTGGAACCGGACCCTTTCATCATCTATAACAACCTCGCTGTAGTAGTTGTCAATACCGACCCCCGTTCGCATGGCCGCGTCCTTATCAAATGGAACAAACCTGCCGTCGGAGTAGACCAACCCTGAGGGGCAAAGAATAGACTCCTGCTGAAACTGCTTTGCCAGATTCAATGCATCGGTTAATGGTATGTCGTATACAAGCAGGCTGTGCTCTGGGCCATCGTAGTAGCCGTCCACTTCGATGTACCGGTACCCACTTCTGTCCAGGTGCCTCTTAAGCTGGGCCATCCTGGATATATTCTCTTCTGCAGAAAGGGTTATACCTGACGGGTTCTCAGCTGTCATAACCACCCAGGGGCGTGACGTGAGCATGTCGTGAAGTTTTTTGACCTTCGGGTCGTCACTTCTAGAGGCGGCGATTATTTTCCCAAGCCTATTATCAACCGCGTCCTCGTTTATGTCTAACCCTTCCCTTTGGGAAATCTTAAACCAGTCGCCAAGAAAATCCTCAGAGGACAGCGGGGCGTTGTACCACACACCCCCGCTTTGAATCCGTCTCATTATGTCCACTGCGCTTTCGCCCAACAGGTTGGCCTTTATGTTACGGAAGAAGTCTAGAATCTTTTGGAAAATACGCCCCACCACTGAGTTGGCATATCTTTCCCTGTTGGCCACAAAGTCGGCGTACCCATCCGCTATGGCCTCGCTGTTATCCGCCCTAAAGTAGTCCCGCAGCGTGGCCACCTCGTCTGGTGTTAGTACCGTTCTCATGGCCATTTCCATAACCTCATGGTTTAAAACCTTTTGGTCGGCTAGTTCGCCGGCAAGCGCTATGATGTGTACGTTGTTAACTTTTTTCCACACCCCAACGGCTATGTCGTCGTCACTCAAGGGACGCCCGTAGGCGCGTTCCACCGCCGCTTGGTTTATAAGTATGTTGGCGTCAGGGTCAATTACCCCGACCATACCGTTGGGTAGCTCAAAGGCAATTAAGTCGCCCCTCTGTTCTAAATTGGCTGTGGGCAGACTTCTTGCCACATCGTCCAGGCTGACTAATTTCCTTCCAGGCTGCTCTGTAGTCTTTTCAATCTTATAAGCGTCCAAGTCCTTGGAGGCCTTTTTAAACACCTCGTCCCAGAAAGCCTTAGAGCGCATGTCGGCTACCAGTTGTCTTTTCTGTGTAACCTTGTTTTCTTTTACCTTGACGGGTTCTTGTTGCCTTGTAGGTTCCTGTAGTCTTTGTGACCTGGTGGTGCCTCGAATGCTGTCTAAAAACGCCTCGGCCTCATCTGGTCTTGCCTGCCACTCGCCGGGACGCCTCCCATCTTCCCCTATAGGCGCCGTAATATCGGCCGAGTACAGGTGCCCGTCGTCGCCAAGAAAGTATTCCTTGCCTTCTATAAATTCTACGTGCCCCTTACTCTTGGGAACTTGCACCGCTTCCCTAGCCTCGGCGGCCGTCTTGTTTGCCGGGGGTACCTGCTGTGGAGCTACCTCTGCCCGCCTTTGCGCTGCCGGCGTTGTCTCAGGTATAGCCACAGACGCTACCCCCGGTGCCGGCGCGGGAGTTGCTGTAGGTGTTACCGCAGGCGCTACCT
>ERZ795045.2272-NODE-2272-length-19188-cov-5.814457_pt1 | contig 19188 bp, 13 predicted proteins | sample MGYA00375129_ERZ795045 | MGnify/ENA primary metagenome ERZ795045 (study PRJEB30174, sample SAMN05720166) | activated sludge metagenome | isolation source: anaerobic digester from wastewater treatment plant | place: Japan | collected 2015-05-15 ...
CATGCGCGGGCGCGCTCCGGCCAGAGAAGCGATGCCGCATCGATCTGCTGGAGAGGGTACCGGAGCAGCGCCGACAGGCGCCATGACCCTCTTCCACGAAAGCGGATCCGGTAAGCGCCGGCGCGGCGCTCCTCTGCCCGGACCACGAGGATGTACTGCCCTCGAACCGGCACCTGGAGGGCAAGCGAGCTGCGCGCGGGTCCGGCCCGGCGCATGTCACCCTCTTCCATCCGGCTCGGCTCAGAGGCGCGCTGAGAAGAGAGGCCGGGCCCGACCATTTCCAGACGGAGGCGAGGGGGTGGTCGGCCCGGCTCGGCCCACGCGTGCAGATCGACATGCACCCGTTGCCCCTGGTGCGCGATCAGCGAATAGTAATGCGCTTCAGTGTCCTCATCGATAGGCGAAACGACCTGTAGCAGCGTTTCTACCTTTCCCAAGGGGTAGGCCAGCACCCACGCGTCATGCCGCTGCCGGACCACGACCTGTCGCGGCACCCCGAGTGGCTCCATCACCACGAGGGCGGTGATGGAAAGCAGCAGGAGAAGTGATCCCACACCTGCCTTCCGGATGAACCCATGGGGGTGCATATCCGATTCTTTCCCGCGAGCCAGGGCAGGGAAACAGCGGTCGGGCGCGGGCGTGCCGTTTCGCACGCCCGCTTGCCGGGTATGACCGACAGAGATGAGCGGGGGCTACGGATCCGGTGGCCCTCGGGAGTGTGTTGCGACCGGCGCGGTCCGGCGGCGGTTTGGCGAGGTTTTTGCCGTCTTGGCGGCAGGAGAGAGGGCGCTATGTCGATCACGCGGGTGCTGGCGTTCACCTTGTTGCTCCTGAACGTATTAGCCCTGTACGACATCCTGCGCCGCCCGGTGGATCTGGGCAGCAAGCTGATGTGGATCGCGCTGGTGTGGCTCTTTCCGTTCGTCGGCCTGCTGCTCTATCTGCTTTTTGGGCGCCCCAATCTCATCCGGGCCGAGCGAACGGGGCAATCACAGTTCTAGTGACCGCCCGGGGGGCAGCTGGCGCGCTGTGGAGCGTCCGGGGGAGGGGATGGCATGCGTTTGGGAAGGGTGCGCGGGATCACTATCGACATTCACATGTCGTGGATTGTGATCTTCGCGCTGGTCACCTATTCGCTGGGCGCCGGCTACTTCCGGGTGACGTTCCCGGAATGGGGTGGGGGCGTCCTCTGGAGCGTCTCGCTCCTCTCCGCGGTACTTTTCTTTGCCTGCGTCGTCCTTCACGAGTTAGGGCATTCGCTCACGGCCCAGAAGCACGGCATCTCGGTGCACGGGATCACCCTCTTCCTCTTCGGAGGCGTGGCCCGGATGGACCGAGAGCCCGAGACACCCCAGGTGGAGATGCGTGTGGCCCTCGCCGGTCCCCTGGTGAGCGTGTTGCTGGCCCTGGGCTTTGGTGCCCTCGGCTGGGCCTTTGGGGGACTCGGGGGGAAGCACCCGGTCGCCATGGTAAGCCTCTACCTGGCGCTCGTCAACGGCATGGTCGTCATCTTCAACATGGTTCCAGGGTTTCCCCTGGATGGTGGCCGCGCTCTGCGCGCCGCGCTCTGGTGGTATACGGGCAGCGTCGCGCGGGCCACGCGTCTGGCCGCCGCGTCTGGCAAGGGGTTCGGGGCATTCCTCATCGCCAGCGGTATTCTCCTTGCCTTCGCCGGGAATCTCTTCAACGGCACGTGGTTCGTGCTAGTCGGCTGGTTTCTGGCAGATGCCGCCGGAACGGCCTACGCGCAGACGCTCTCGCAACACGCGCTTTCCGGCACGCCCCTCTCCGAGGTGGTTCCCTGGCCGGATGAGGGCGTCACCGGGGAAACCTCGATCCAGACCCTGGTCGATACGCGGCTGGGCTACAACTCTCCCGATCCAGTGCCCGTCGTGGAGAATGGGCGGGTGCAGGGCCTGGTGGGGATTCCCGAGGTGAAGCGCATCGCCCAGACGGAGTGGACGAGCACAACGGCGCGCGAGGCGATGGTGCCGGTGGCCGCGCTGGGCACCGTGAGCTCCGACCGCGATGCCTGGGAGACGCTGGTGCGTATGTCCGACCAGAACCTGGAGTGGCTGGCGGTGGTTGATGACGGCGAGTTCCGCGGCGTGATCAGCCCTCGCCGTCTCCTGGAGTACGCGCGCCGCCGGCGCCTGGCGGCCACCTAAGCGTTGCTGCGGCGGCTTCTCCTCAGCGGCCCGGAGGGTCCGGGGAGCGACATGAGCCCCCTTGCTCTTCGCGGAGCCGCTGTGAGGAGAGCGCGTCTTTCACAGAAAGGCGACTGCCTCTGGATTTCATACCCCTGTTTCTCTATGCCAGGTAGCGCCGGGCAAGACGCACCAGGATCTCCACCGCGATCCCGATGGCGCGTTCGTCCATGTTGAAGCGCGCGTTGTGGTGGGGGTACGCCTCTTCCGAGGGGTTTGCAGAGCCAACCCACAGGTAGCAGCCGGGCACTTCCTGCAGGTAGTAGGCCATATCTTCGCCGCCCATCGTTGGCTCCGGGGAGAGCACACCCTCCTTGCCCACGACCGCGGCTGCCACCTCGCGCGCCAGGTCCGCCATCGCCGCATCATTGACCAGAACGGGATAGCCTGGCCGGTGATCGTAGTCGTAGGTGGCCCCGAGCGCCTGAGTGGTCCCGTGAAGCACCTCCTCGATTCGCTTCAGGAGCAGAGTCCGGTTCTCCTGGCTGAGGGTGCGCAGAGTGCCCCGGAGCAACACCTCGTCCGGGATCACGTTGCCCGCATCACCCCCGCGAATGCACCCGATGGAGAAGACGGCGGGGGCCAGGGGATCTCTGGAGCGGCTGATGATACTCTGCACGGTGACCAGGAAGTGGGCCGCGGCGAGGACCGGATCGACCGCCTGGTGGGGCGAGGCAGCATGACCGCCTCTGCCTCGAATGATGATCTCGAAGTAATCGGTCGCGGCCATGGCCGGCCCGGTGGTGACGCCGACCGTACCCAGCGACATCGAGTTCCAGAGGTGGAGTCCGAACGCGGCATCCACGCGCGGCGCCTGCAGGACTCCCTCTTGCACCATGCGCTCGGCCCCTGCGCGAGATTCCTCGGCCGGCTGGAAAACGAACTTCACGCTGCCAGCCAACTGCTCGCGCATCGCGGAGAGCACTTGCGCCGCGCCCAGAAGCGCCGCCGTGTGCCCATCATGACCGCAGGCGTGCATCACCCCAGGTACCTGAGACGCGTAGGGGTAGCCGGTCAGCTCCTGGATAGGGAGCGCATCCATGTCGGCGCGGAGCATGACGACCGGACCTGGCTGGCCGCCCTCCAAGAGGCCGACCACCCCCGTCTCCGCCACCCCGGTTTGCACTGACAACCCCATTGCCTGCAGGCGCTCGGCAACCAGCGCCGCGGTGCGCACCTCCTGATAGCCTAGCTCCGGGTGGGCGTGGATCTCACGGCGTATGGCGATAACATCGGCCAGGACCTCCTGAACTTCCGGACTGAGCGTGATTTCAGGCTCCACGATCGCTCCTTTCCCATCTCCCATTTTCTTCTCCTCTACGGCTACAGCCACCCCTTGCGATGGAAAAAGAGGCCCAGTGCCACCACGATCCCCAGCATCAGCAGGAGCGCAAAGGGATAGCCGTAGGTCCATTCTAACTCCGGCATCCGCCGGAAATTCATCCCATAGATAGCCGCCACGAGCCCGGATGTCATTAGCATCGCCGAGAGGGCTGTGAGCGTCTTCATCACCTGGTTCAGCCGGTTGGAGACCACCGAGAGGTGCGCGTCGAGCGCACTCGCGAGGATATCTCGAAAGACGTCGATGCTCTCCGTGAGCCGGGACAGGTGGTCATACACATCTTGTAGGTACGCCAGATAACGCACGTCGATGAAGGGATGCTCGCGGCGCATCAGCACGTTGACGACGTCGCGCTCCGGGGCGACGACGCGGCGCAACGCCAGGAGCACGCGCTTCAACTCGAAGATCCCCTGCAGGGCAGCCGTCTCTTCCTCTGCGAAGATCCGATCCTCCAACGCATCGGTGCGGTCGGCGAGCGAGTCCACCACGGGGAAATAGTCGTCGACGATGGCATCGAGCAGGAGGTAGAGGAGCCACGTAACGTTGTGAGCCGAGGTCTGATCGCTGGCCTGCCACAGCGCCGTGACTTCTCCGATGACCGGAATTGCATCCGGGTGAACGGTGACCAGGTAGTTGGGGCCGACAAAGAGGGCCAGCTCTTTAGGGTTCAGCTCCTCACTGGCGTCATGGGGAGAGACGGCGTAGAGCACGATGAAGAAGTAGTTTTCGTACTTCTCGATCTTCGGTCTCTGGAACGCGTGGATCACGTCCTCCACCGCGAGGGGGTGGAATCGGAACACCTGGTGGAGAAGGGCGATCTCCTCCTGCGTGGGGCGCTCCAGGTCCAGCCACAGCAGGATCTCCGGGTCCGAGAGAAGGCTGGCGAGCCTCTCCACGGACACGTTCGGCTCGAAGCCGTGCCTGGCGTGATGGACAAGTAGCCTGGTCAAGATCCTCTCCTCGGAGCCGCCGCGACGCGGCAACGAGGCGGCGCGCCGGATTCCATCCTGATTATAGAGCGGCCACTGGCGAGCGTCAAGGGGCCGGTCCCGCCGACTGTGATACCGTCGATGCAGGGGCCGGACGCGGATGGGAATAGCGCGGCGGCCCAGCTCGCGCGGTGCCCGGGGGTGTGGATCGCGTCCGGGTGAGGTGCTCTCGGAGGAGCGCGAAGCAGACCGGCGTTCTGGCCGGGGCGCCAGAATTGTGGGTGCGCGGGCTGGCGATGCGGCCGGGCGGTGCTCGCGCGGGTGGCCCCCAACATGATTGCGTCTGGTTGGTTGACCGTTGACCTGGATTATGCTAGAATACGCCCGGATGAAGGGCAGGTCGCGCCGATCAGGAGGCGAGATCGCGAGGAGGAGACCGTAGTGAGCCGTCGGGGAACCGTGTTCGTACTATCCGCGCCTTCTGGAGCGGGGAAGAGCACGGTCACGCAGGGCGTCCTCGAGCGATTGCCCCGGGTACGGCGCTGCATTACCGTCACCACGCGTGCCCCGGCTGCAGGTGAGGTGGATGCCGTCGATTACTTCTTTCGCACTCCCGAGGAGTTCCAGCATCTCGAGAGGCAGGGCGAGCTGCTGGAGTCCGCCTGCGTGCACGGCCACTACTATGGCACGCCGCGATGGTGGGTCGAGGATCAGATCGCCCAAGGCACCGATATCCTGTTGGTGATCGATGTTCAGGGCGCGCGCTCGGTGCGGGCGCAGCTAGAGCGAGTGGTCAGCATCTTCCTTGCGCCGCCATCGCTGCCAGAGCTGGAGCGCCGCCTGCGGACGCGAGCCAGAGACCCGGAGGCCGCAATCAGGACGCGCCTGGCCAATGCGGTCACCGAGCTCCAGGCGATTCCAGAATACGACTACCTGGTGATCAACGACGACCTCGAGTGCGCCGTCGCCGAGATTGTTGCAATCATCACCGCGGAGACCCTGCGCATCCCCCCTGGTCCGGCCGCCCAGGAGATGGTGAAGTCGCTCCTCCGCGGAGACGATGCCCCAGGAGAATGATGCACCGCAGTGTCTGGCCTCGGCTCACCGCGCCATGACTGCCCGCCCGCGCGGTGGGGCCGGCCGCCGCGGAAAAGCATCGCGAGACCGCGGTCGATCGCACATACGGCAAGGGGAGTGAGTGGGAGCGCGTCGCGCGCTGTGACTCCAGGGAGGACGACTTGAGCAACAGGTTTCTCTTTACCTCAGAATCCGTAACCGAGGGCCATCCCGATAAGATGGCGGATCAGATCTCGGATGCGGTGTTGGATGCTATTCTGGCCCAGGACCCCTATGGCCGTGTCGCCTGCGAGACGATGCTGACGACCGGCCTGGTGATGGTGGCCGGTGAGATCACCACCGCCTGCCATATCGACATCCCTGAGATCGCTCGAGCGACGATTCAGGATGTCGGCTACACCCGCGCGAAGTACGGCTTTGACTATCAGACCTGCGGCGTCCTCACGGCGATCCAGAAGCAATCGCCCGATATCGCGATGGGCGTGGACCGCGGCGGGGCCGGCGACCAGGGGATGATGTTCGGATACGCCACCAACGAGACGCAGGAGCTGATGCCGATGCCGCTCATGCTGGCGCATAAGCTGGCCCGGCAACTCTCTCTCGTCCGCCGCAACGGCACGATCCCGTACCTGCGCCCGGACGGCAAGACCCAGGTCACGGTCGAATACGAGAATGGACGCCCGATCCGGGTGGACAAGATTCTCGTCTCCTCGCAGCACGATCCTTCCGTCAAGCAGAGCACCATCTACGAGGATATCGTCGAGCACGTCATCAAGCCGGTGATCCCCGAGCACATGGTCGACTCTCAGACGAAGCCGCCCCTGGTCAACCCGACGGGCAGCTTTGCTGTGGGGGGCCCGCAGGGGGATACCGGCCTCACAGGACGCAAAATCATCGTCGATACCTATGGGGGCATGGCACGCCACGGCGGCGGGGCCTTCTCCGGCAAGGACCCCACCAAGGTGGACCGCTCGGCGGCCTACATGATGCGCTACATCGCCCGCCAGATTGTCGGCGCCGGCTTGGCCGACCGCTGCGAGCTTCAGGTGGCCTACGCCATTGGCGAGCGCGAGCCACTCTCCGTGAATATCAACACCTTCGGGACCGGCCAGATCCCCGATGGTCAGATTCTGCAGATTGTGAGCCGCCTCTTCGACCTGACGCCAGGCGCGATCATCGAGAAGCTGCAGCTTCGCCGTCCGATCTACCGCCAGGTGGCTGCCTTTGGCCACTTTGGGCGCACGGATCTCGACGTGGCCTGGGAGAAGGACGACATGGTCGACGCGGTGCGCAACGCTGCAGGCGTCTGATCTCTTCCGCGCTGGTCTGATCCAGCCGGGTGGCAAGCACGATAGCGGCGCAGAGGACACAGGAGCGCATCGAGCACTGTGTCCTCTGTGACGTACTCCTCCCGCGTCTGAGCCGGGCACTTGCCCGATGCGACACCAATGGCTCTCCCCTTCCGATGGGTCTCGCTTGAATGGGCCGCGGGCACTCCCACCGGCCATCGCGCGATCCGCCGCGGGGTTTGATACTCGCGGGGCAGGGGAGAGTGGACCGCGCGGCCGGCTGAGCCATCCGGGGTAGACCCGACGCATCACGAAAAGAGCCGAGCTTCATGTTTGCAAACGTGGTCGTCGATCTCGAGGGCCGCGGACTGCCGGGGCCACTCACCTACGCGATCCCAGAAGCGATGCGCCCGCTGGTGCGCATCGGGACGTACGTCCAGGTGCCCCTGGGCACGCGGCAGGCGCTCGGCTACGTTGTGGAGTTGCAGGGCGAATTCGAGGGCACTGCGAAGCCCCTCGCCGCGGTGCTCTATTCGGAGCCGCTTTTTGATCCGCCGCTATTGCGCCTCGCTATATGGATGGCCCATCGCTATCGTGCCTCTCTCGCGGAGACGCTGCGCTGTATTGTTCCCGAGGGAATTGCCACCCGCCTGCGCACTCGGGTGGCTCTGGAAGGCGTGGCCGATCCGGAGGATGCCGCCCGGACGCTGGAGCGGCGGTCGCCGGCGTTGGCATCCCTCCTGCGGATTCTGGCGCAGGAGGGAGCGATAGATACCCGAACGCTGCGCGAGCGCTGGAAGGGGAGCAATCTGACCGCCGCGCTGGGCCGGTTGCGCACCCGGGGGTGGATTCGTCAGGAGATGGCGCTGGAGTCGCCACCGGCGCGCCCGCGTGAGGTGACGGTGTTTCGGCCGGCGGTCGGCACCGAGGCCCTCGCTGCCGAGGCCGAGGCGCGCCGCCAGCGCGCACCGGCCCAGGCGCAGGCGCTCGCTCACTTTTTGGAGAGCGGCGCGGGCGGTTTCACCGCGGCCGAGTTGGCGCAGCGCGGCACCAGTCGTAGCGTGCTTCAGGCTCTGGCACGGGATGGTGTTTTGGTCGCCGAGCGCGTGAGCCAGCGGCGCAATCCGTGGAGCGGACGGGCAACTGCTACCGCCCCACCGCCCCTTACCCCGGATCAGAGCGCGGCGGCGGCGGCGATTGCGGAGACAATTCACGCCGGCCAGCATGATACCATCCTCCTTCACGGCGTGACGGCGAGCGGGAAGACGGAGGTCTATCTGCGCGCGATTGAGACCGCGCTTTCCGCGAACAAAGGCGCCATTGTCCTGCTGCCGGAGATCGCGCTCACCGCGCAGGTGGTGGAAGTGTTCAAGTCGCGGCTGGGAGAGCGCGTGGCGTTGTTGCACTCGCGGCTTTCCGCCGGGGAGCGGTATGATGAGTGGCAGCGGCTGCGCACCGGCGAGGCGCGAGTGGCCGTGGGCCCGCGATCGGCGCTCTTCGCGCCCATTGCGAACTTGGGCCTGGTGATTCTGGACGAGGAGCACGAGCCATCCTATAAGCAAGAGAACTCGCCGCGCTACCATGCGCGCTACGCCGCCATTCAGCGGGCCCGCGACGCGGATGCCGCGCTCGTCTTGGGGAGCGCCACCCCATCGGTGGAGAGCTACTACCACGCCTGCAACGAGGATTACCGTCTGGTACGCATGCCAGAGCGCATCCCAGGGCGCGCGATGCCCTCGGTGCGCGTCGTTGATATGCGCGCGCATCCGCCGCTGGGGCCGGAGGGCGTCTTCAGTGACGAGCTGTTGGATGCCCTCGCCCGACGCGTGCACGATGGCGAGCAGGCGGTGCTGTTCCTGAACCGGCGCGGCTTTGCCAGCTTCATCCTGTGTCGCGACTGCGGATACACCTCCCGGTGCCCGCATTGTAGCGTTTCGCTGACTCTCCATGCCAGCGACGCGTCGCTCCGCTGCCATCACTGCAATCACCAGCGGCCAGCGCCCTCGCTCTGTCCCGTATGCAAGGGCGAGCGCGTGCTTCCGTTCGGCTTGGGCACCGAGCGCGTCGAAGCGGCGGTGCATGCCCACCTGCCAGAGGCGCGCGTCCTGCGCATGGATCGCGATACCACGGGCGGGAAGAACGCGCACGCGCGATTCTACCGGGCGTTTCGCGCCGGCGAGGCCGAGATCCTGATCGGCACGCAGATGGTCGCCAAGGGGCTCGATTTCCCTGGTGTCACGCTGGTGGGAGTGATCAGCGCCGATGCCGGACTGAACGTTCCCGATTTCAGGGCGGCCGAGCGCACCTTTCAGCTCCTGACGCAGGTAGCCGGACGCGCGGGCCGCGGCGAGCGCGCCGGCGAGGTGATCATCCAGACGTACAACCCAGAGCATTACGCCGTGATGGCGGCATGCAAGCAAGACTATGAGGGGTTCTATGCCCAGGAGATCCAGTTTCGGCGCGAGCTAGGCTACCCTCCTTTCGGGGTGCTGGCTGTCGTCCTCTCCATCGATCCAGATTCGGCAGTGGCGGAAGGGCGGGCTGGTCGGGCCGGGGCGTCGATCGCCCGGGTCGCCAGGCGCCACGGATGGCCCGTGGAGGTACTCGGGCCGGCGCCCGCGCCGCTGGCGCGCATCAAGCAGCGCTATCGGTGGCAGCTGATCGTGCGCGGCCCGGATGACGAGCAGGTCCACTCCGCGATCCGAGAGGGAATGGCTCTACTGCCGGCCGCCGACCAGGATGCGCTCATTGTAGACGTAGACCCAATGACAATGGTATAGTGGGAGTAGGTATTGTAAATGCTAGTGTTGGAGTGCCCGGCGGAGGCGGGCGATATCGCGCTGTGGAGCGGTGTGAGACCCATTGAGGGAGGTGGGCGTGATCCGAAGAATTGTTCACTATGGTGACCCGGTGCTGCGGCAGAAGGCGCGAGCTGTGCCGGAGGTGACCCCGGAGATCCGGGAGCTCATCCATGACATGATCGAGACAATGCATGCTGCGCCCGGAGTGGGTCTAGCGGCGCCACAGGTGGGCGAGTCGCTCCAGGTGATCGTCTACGACGTGGGCGAGGGCCCGGGCGCGCTGGTCAATCCCAAGATTATCCGCAAGTCCGGCTCGCAGACGGGGCCCGAGGGCTGCCTGAGCATCCCCGGGCTTCAGGGCAACGTGGAGCGCCCCGAGCGCGTCGTCGTCCGTGGCCTCGATGCCGACGGAAACGAAGTGCGTGTGAGTGGCGAGGGCTATCTGGCGCGCTGCCTCTGCCACGAGATCGACCATCTTGAGGGCATTCTCTTCATCGACCGGGCGGATCCCACTTCGTTGCAGTGGGTGACGGCAACTGAGGAAGATGAGGTGGATGAGGATGGCGAGGAGATCGGGGTCGCGGCCTCTGCGGAACAGCCTCGCCGGAGGACGCGGGCTCTGCGCCGTCGCTGAGGTGATCTGATGCGGGTGGTTTATATGGGCACGCCGGAGTTCGCCGTACCGGCACTGCAAGCCCTCCATGGCGCCGGCTACGAGATCGCGCTGGTGATCTCGCAGCCGGACCGGCCGCGCGGGCGCGGGCGGCAGGCAAACCCGACGCCGGTGGCCGCTACTGCCCGGGAGTTGGGCCTCCCCCTGCTGCAGCCGGCCAAAGTCAATGACCCAGAGGTCGTGGAGCAGGTGCAGGAGTTGGCGCCGGACGCGATTGTCGTCGCTGCTTTCGGCCAGATCCTGCGCAAGCCGCTTCTGCAGATTCCCGCTATCGGCTGCGTCAACATTCACGCCTCGTTGCTGCCCCAGTACCGCGGTGGGTCACCTGTGCAGCATGCGCTCCTCGCTGGCGAGCGCGTCACCGGCATCACCATCATGCTCATGGATGAGGGGATGGATACCGGTCCCATCCTGATGCAGCGGGAAGTGCTGATTTCGCCCGAGGATACAGCGGGAACGCTGCTCGACCGGCTCGCGCGTGTCGGCGCTGACCTGCTTCTGGAGGCGCTTCCGGCGCTGGCGGCGGGGCGCCTGGAGCCGACCCCCCAGGATGCCTCCCGGGCCACATATGCTCCGAACCTGTCGCGTGAGGACGCGCGCATCGATTGGAGCAGCAGCGCCGAGAAGATCCGCAATCAGGTGCGCGCGTTCAGTCCGAAACCGGGCGCCTGGGCCGAGTTCCGCGGCAAGGAAGTGAAGATCTGGCGCGCGCGCGTCGATTCTGATGCCACGGATGCGTCGCCTGGGCAGATCGTAGCCATTGGGCCGGAGAGTATCCGGGTCGCCACCGGCGAGGGTACCCTCTGGCTGGAGGAGGTTCAAGAGGCAGGCAAGAGCCGGATGGGAGCTGGCGCCTTTGCCCGCGGCGCGCGCCTTGCCCCCGGCGAACGCTTCTCCTGAATCAAGATGTGGGCACGCGGCCCGCATCGCCGCTGGCCCGCGGAAGATGCGCGCTTCTCCTAGCGGTTGGACTCCTTGATCGTCGCGAGGAGCTCATCCATGCGCGCCTTACCGGCTTCCGCCTCCTGGAGTTGCTGCCGTAGCGATTCGATGCGTTCCGAGAGCTCCGAAGGAGTCTCAGCGATGATGCGTGCCTGAAGCTCCTCCGCGGCCCGGCGCGCCGCGAGAGCTTTTTCCATGACGGCATCCGCCTGCATCCGATAGCGCATCCAGCGGAGGATGGGAATGAACGCCCACCCGCCAAGCATGACGGCCGACAGCAGCAGTCCGACGGGCGTGCGGAGGACGGCCGCGATCTCGCCGTGGAGAGCAGCCAGGCCGCCCAGGAAGGCGGCCCCGGCCAGCATAATCCCGCATCCGGCAAGGGCATGTTCCTCCAGTGGAGGCGGTGCTTCCAGGAGGGCTTTGCACTCGCGCTCCGCTGCCTCTGCCTCAGCTTCCTTCTGCCGCACCTCGGGCGAGCTTTCCCAGCCCGCCTCGTGGATGGCATTTTCCAGCTCTTCTTTGAGTGCCGCCGTGGCGTCTCTGCGCCTGCAGGCCTCTTCCTCTAGCTCGCGCGTGGCGAAGGCGAGCGCAGGCGCCGACGCGCGCGCCGCGTAGCGCTCGATCTCAAGCACTGTCAGGTAGCCGGCATCGGTCACCTCCGATGCGGCGGCATCAGCGCATGATCGCCCTAGATAGGTCGGAAGCTCAACGGTATGCCCGGACTGCTCTTGCCAGGAGGCGATGCGGTCGAGAGCGTCGCTCCAATGCGTGACCATCGTGCGCGCCTGATAGCGGGCCTGAGAGAGGACTCGCGATATCAGTTCGTGCAGCTCGCGGGCTAGCGCCGTGAAGTCCGCCTCGGCGAGTGCGGAGATGGCGACCGCGGGAGAGCGTTGGATGCATTGCGCGATCCACTCTTGAGCCTCGGAGATGCGTCCGGTGAGCGCCGCATAGCGGGCGCCATCAAAGAGGACCTCTGGGTCGAGCGAGACCTGAAGGGCATCGGCGATGGCCCGATAGGCACCGACGATGTTGCCACGCAAGTAGCGGATGTGAGCGACGTGCCGGAGGCTCTCCACGTAGAACAGGTCGCGGGTGACCGTTGTCAGCCGGGCGCACTGTGCAAAGGCCTCCTCCGCCTCGTGCAGCCGCTGGGCGTGCTTCCAGGCGAGCCAACCAAGCTGGAACCAGGCCGCGTGATCGCGCCGGCCCGCACGGTCGTCTACGACACGTCGAAGTAGCGAGAGGGCGTTCTGATGGTAGGCGCGACGCTCGGCTCCTGTGCTCCGTAACCCGTTGCGCAATGCCTCATCCGCGCGCCAGGAGCGTTCCTGAAGCTCGCGGGGGAACGTCTGGTGTGTGGCGCCGGTGAGACTCTCGAGCATCCGCTGCGCCGTCTGGATCCGCTCCGCCGCCAGAGTGAGCGACTCGTAGAGGAGACCGGCCACGTTCCAGGGGCGGCTCTCAAGCTGCTCTGGCACCTCGCCCGCGGGGTCGACGCGTGAGAAGCTGTGCCCCGCGGCAATCATCGTGAGCGCTTCGTTCAGGGTGTCGGAGTCGAACGCCAATGTAGCCACGGCGGCGTGCCGGCGGATGGCGGTAGCTGCCTGGATGCTGAGGGCTGTCGCCAGGCACTGGGTGATCTGGCGAACGCTTTCATCCGAAGCGATCAGCTGGTAGTGGAGCTCGATCTCGCGCGCGTACCTCTCATCGGGTTGGGCCTGAAGCTCGTAGAGCAGACTGGCCGTAGCCGGGCGCTCGCGCAGCTTTTCCGGAAGCTCCGGGTTGCCAACAGTACCCGTAAAGAAGTTGTAAAGATGGATCCGGACTCCATGCTTCACTTCGCAGGGGCCCAGGTCGTGGATTGCCGACGACCACTGGCGGATCTCCTTCAGGAGTTCGGCCATGGTGCTGGAGAGGAGAATGTGGCCGGCGTCTCCAGCATCCATGACGCGTTGGGCCATATTGATCCCGCTGCCAGCCACGTTGTTGTGGGCGTTGATATCCTGAACGCGGTAGACGGCGCCACTGTGGATTCCCATGCGAAGCTTGAGGTGGCGCCGGTTGCGTAGCGCCCGCGAGATGTCCACGGCGCAGCGAATGGGGGCCACCGGGTTGTGGAAGAAGACGAGCGCCATTCCGTCACCGGTGGGAAGAGAGATCAACTCGCCCTTGGCTTCGGCGCGCCGGAAATCATCAGTCGCGCGCACGACCTCCTGCAGCTCTGAGAGGAAACGGGTCTGCTCGTCCATGGGGAGGCTTGAGTAGCCGACCAGGTCCATGAAGAGCACATGCGCGATTTGAAGATCCTGCGGCCGATCCGTATCGAGGGCGCTGTTAGGCACGACGCTCATCCCTGCTTCTCCGCCGTTGCACGACAGGCCCATCCAGGCAGTAGTGGCCGGCAGCCCATCTGTACTGGTATTTCGGCACTCCGGCATGGCAGGTTAAGGGGGGAACGACAGACTGCGGCGGAACTCTCGCGCGGTGGCTGCCCCGAGGCCGGCAACCCTCCTCAGGCGCGAGGTTAGTCCCGCCTGTTGACATCGCACCCGCTCGGTGATATACTATCGCCAACCAGCCCTATCCTATGAGAAAAGGGCAACCCTGACCGAAAGAGACGTGAACGCGAAAGGAGCAAGGTCGATGTCTGCACCGCGTCGTCTACCCGGGTTTACCCTGATCGAGTTACTCGTCGTGATTGCCATTATTGCCATTCTGGCGGCGATCCTGTTCCCGGTGTTTGCCCGCGCTCGTGAAAACGCGCGCAAAGCCACCTGCCAATCCAACCTCAAGCAGATCAGCATGGGCCTGCTGCAGTACGTGCAGGATTACGATGAGTGTTTCCCGTTCATCTTCCAGTCCGTGTCGAGCCCGAGCACGGGTCTGATCCAGATCACCCAGCCCTACATCAAGAACTGGGAAGTGCACAACTGCCCCAGCTCCGATCAGAAGACGCTGGTGGGTGATTACCTGGGCCACCGCAGCTACGGCTACCACATAGATCTGATGCCCGAAAAGAAGCCCGAAAACGTTTGGCGTGGAGTCTCCTTGAGCGAGATTCAAAGGCCAGCGGAGATCGCGATGGTGGCCGATGTGCTTCAGGATCCCAATGTCCGCGGGCGGCTACATACGCCCGCCGCGGGCAAGATGGTTACCGACCCTGACGGCTCGAACTGCTCGATCTGCGGAGGGAAGCACCTCTCGATGTTCCCGTCTTCGGATAAATACCATGACTATCAGAGGCCGGGCTTCAACGTGCTGGAACGGCATAACGGCGTGGCGAACGTGGGCTTCGCGGACGGGCATGTGAAGGCGATGAAGCACGTGACGCTCTATAACAACGGGAGCAAGGCGCCCTACTTCAACTACAGCGAGTAGGGTTTCAACGCCATCCTCTCTCCCTGCATCCCGGGAGAGACGGCTTGGGGGTGTTTGGCGGCATCGCTACCGGCGACCGGCGACCGGCTGATGCGGGTCGCCGGCTGCGCTCCGGGCACCAGGGTGTGGCCCATGGAGCGTGCGCCTGGGTAGGGGATTCCGGATATCCCCCCCGCGCCGGCGGGGAGGCGCGGCGGACGGTACAAGAGAAACGGCGCGGATTCTCTGGCCCCTTCGCGAAGGGATTGAGAAACCGCGCCGTCTCTTCTCTCTGGTGCCGAAGGCGGGACTTGAACCCGCACGGGACTACTCCCACTAGACCCTGAACCTAGCGCGTCTGCCATTCCGCCACTTCGGCGTGACGGGTATATAATACACCAGCGACGCCGATCTGTCAATAGGTTGCTCGTTGTTTTTTTGCTCTTTCGACGGGTGTGGTCAGGGCTCGGCGATTTCGATGTAGCCCCGGCGCTGGGGATGTTCCGCCCTGTCGTGAAAGACGCGGGCGTCATGCACCGCCGAGGTGACCGCGCCCAGGAGCAGGATCATCGCCGAGTAGTAGAGCCACAGGATGAGGATGATTGCCCCCGCCAACGCGCCATATACTTCGTTATAGGAGGCGAAGTTCACCACGTAGAGCTGGAAGAGGTAGCGCGCGATCTCCCAGAGGACCGCCGCCGTGATCGCGCCCGCGAGCGCGGACTGCCACGGAACGGGCCGGTTCGGCACATACTTATAGAGGATGAAGAAGAAGGCGATGGTGGCGATGAAAGCGAGCACGGTGACGAGCGCCGGCCAGAAGGCAGAGATTCCGGTCGGAGCCCCCACCTGCGCCGCAACTCGATCCCCGTAGCGCAACAGAAAACTGACGGCAAGCGGCCCGACAAACATCAGCATGCCAAAGATGAGTGAGAGGAGCACAAGGCCGATGGCCAGGAGGTTGCGCTTGAAGAAACCCCGGCTCTCCGGAACGTCCCAGGCCATGTTGAACGCTTCGGCCATAATCGTGAAGACGCGGCTGGCTGCCCAAAGGAAGCCAATCAGACCGACGAAACCGGCGATTCCCCGGGATTCCACGACGCCTCGGAGGACGCTGGTCAGCGTCCGGCTGGCATCGCCAACGAGGAGCTGCCCGGCGACCTGCTCAATCTGGCGGAGCGCCTGCTCCTGGCTCCCCAGGGCATAGGCCGCCATGCTAATCGCCAGGAGCGCCAGAGGGAAGATAGAGAGGATGCCGAAGAGGGCAATCGCAGCCGCGGTGAGCGATGCATGCTCCCCGGTGAACTCCTGGTAGATGTGGCGGCCCCATTCCCACCCCTGCGAGGCGAGCCGCTTCAGCTTCTCGGACGCATGGCGGAACTGTTGAGTGCTCTCTGCCATCGCCGCCTTCCTGCCTCTCCGCTTTGGGTGACCGCCGGCGCTCCCCCTGGTGCCCATGGCCTGGCCGGGAATCGGGTCTGGTCATCCCTTCTCACCTGAGAATGGCGTTACCCTGGGGTCAATCGCCACAAACCAAGCGAGGTCGGGACGCTGCGGTGGTCGCATCGGCAGGTCGCGCTACTATGTGGAGTCGGATCTGGCACCAGGGTCGTCGGGGTCACGAGGCCCGAAGGGGCGCGTACGGCGGCACCTATCCTGGTATGGCGGGAACCAGGCCCCAGCGGATCAGCGCGCGAGCACCCCCCGGACCGTCCGGACGAGGACCTTGGGCAGGAACGGCTTCTGGATGAGGCCGGCGATTCCATCTGTCTCCGAGGGTGCCGGCTCGCCGAACCCGCTGCAGTAGACGATGGGAACTCCTGGGCGAGCGCGGAGCAGCTCCGGAATGGCTGTGATGCCCCCGGAGGGGGCGATGGCGCTGTCGAGAAGAACCACGGCGATATTGGTATCTCTACGAAGCGCCTTCACCGCCGCGGCTACGGAATCGACCGACAGCGCCGCGATGCCCGCTTCCTCCAGTGCCGACTGAGCCAACCAGCGCGTGCCCGCATCCGCATCCACGATGAGGACCGTGGATGGGCAGGACCAATCCGGAGCCTCCGCTTCGAACGGATGCTCCTCGGTTGCATCCTCGCGCTTGTGAAGGCCAAAAGGCAGGAGCAGAGAGAGTGAGAGACGCCCGTTCTCCTCCAGGGATGCCTGGAGAGCGCCGCCGTGATCCAGCAAGATGCAAAGCGCATTCGCGACCCGGATAGCGGGAGTGCCGTAGTTGCCGAGCAGACGGTCGAACAGATCATCCGCCGAGAGCGTGGTGGTCTCCGGGGCGTGGACCGAAAACTCGACACAGGCGTGCGTGCCCGGGAGAAGCGATTCTGAGAGGATGAAGTGAGCCAGGTCAAGCGCGTCCACCGCCCGGGTGCCGCTCCACACCTGAAGCCCGGTATCGCCAGCGGGGAAGGCCGCGAGGAGGCCCGCAGCGAGTGTGGCCAGGGCGTCACGCAACAGGGCCGGATGGCCTGTGACCGGGGGAAGCCTCTCGGTTCTGGCGTGATGAAGCTGCGTGCTGCAGGAGACGCGCTCCCGAATGAGCGGCAACACCTCTTCGATGAGGGATGGGATGTCGATTTGCTCGCGCGAATCCTTATCCTCGCTGGTATACCCGAGCAGGGTCTGCGCATAGGCGAGGATTGGCTCTGTAGGAGTGTCCGGGCCGGTCGGCAGCGCCTCGATCTCTCGGCCAATCGCTCGGGCCATGCCTCTCAAGCAGCGCACCTTCTTGCAGCGTGACGCGCGGGCCTCCACGAGGTGGCGCTCTTCCTCTCGCAGTCTCAGTTCGGTAACGTCCCTGGTCGTGCCCAGGATCCCGATGGGAGAGCCCTCCGGGTCACGCACGAACTCCGCACGGACGGAAATCCAGAGGGAAGAGCCATCCTTGCGCTTTGCCTCGAGCTCCACCACGCGGTGGTAGGCAGGGTCATGCGGTGTGCGCCACTCGCGCGCCATCTCCTCCGCGAGAATGCCGCGTACCAGCGAGAGCGAACCCGGCGCGAGTATCTGCGGGAGTGGCATCGCCATGATCTCCCCGGGGGTGTAGCCGAGAAGGTGGCGAACCGAGGAGCTTACGTAGGTGAATCGGAGGCGGAGGTCTGTCATCCATACCACGTCCGCGGCGTGCTCGGTGAGGAGTCGGTAGCGCGCTTCGCTTTCCTGCCAGGCGGCCGCCACCTGGCGATGGTGGATGATCAGTGCCGCGTGCCGGGCGAGCGTTTCGATGACGGGGCTATTCAGCACCGGCGGGCTTGAACGCGCGATGATGCCGACGCTGCCAAGGAGTTTGGAGCCGGCGCACAGCCCGATGACGAACGTCCCCGAGAGGCGCGTCAGGCGCTCGAGCGCGTGGCAGATAGAGCGGGGGACCACGCCCAGGGCGAGGTTGTGGATGCATCCTTCAAGTTGGAAGAGGCGGCCGCTTCCCAGGCCTGCGCGCGCCTGGTCATGGATGGGGAAGGACATTCCGACAGGATGCCCCCCCATCACGCTCAGGACTCCATCGAGTATGCCCTCAACGCCCACCAGCGCGCGCATCGTGAGCTTGCCATCCGCCTCATCGTAGCTTTGGACCGCCACCACGGCATCTCCGATGGCCTCGCGCACCAGTTCGCCGATGCGACGGTACACATCGGCCTTCAGGGGCAACAGGGAAAGCTCGGTGACCGCGCGGGCAAGGAAAGCCAGCTCCGGCGGGGTATCCGCGGGATGCCTTACCGCGACGGCATCACCTTCAGGGGCGGGATGTCGCGTTGGCGACGTGGGTTCGAGATCGTTCATCTCGCCTGTTTCCTGCTCCAGGTGCTCCCTCGATCCGACGAGCTACCTGGGCCACATAGAGGCGGTCTGCCCGCTCTTCCTGCGTGCGGAGCCCGTGGTCGGATAGCACCTCCGCATGATACGTGAAATCCGCTATCTCAGTCCAGCGGTGTGCATCTGTGCCGATAGCGATCGGCACGCCCTCCGCAAGGCAAGCGCGGAGCATGAGGTCGTCCAGACTCCGGATGATGTAGTGTGAGTTCAGCTCCAGGGCGATACCGCTCGCGTGCGCCTCCGTGACGAGCCACTGAACGTCCTCCTCGGTCACGGGGAAGCGCCGCTGGATCAGGTATCGGAATGGATGCGCGATGATGTGAGCCCCGGCCGCGATGAGCGCCCGGTTCTGGGCCTGCCACTCTCGTCGAATGGCATCCTCCGATTCCCCATGCCGGACTGCCGCCAGGGCATGAACCGCGCCCACGATCAGATCGAGGCGGGGGAGCAGATCCTCGGGGAAGACGGGACGGCCATCCGGCAGCACGTCGAGCTCGGTACCCAGGAGCACCCCGTCGCCTAGGCGAGCCCGCATCTGGTCGAGGTAGCGCAAGGTGCGCTCGCGCGCGCCCTCCCGGTCTTCGGTAAAGACCGAGGATGCGAGGTCACTATCGAACTTGCCGCGCATCTCGGGCGCGAAAACGACGTGGGCGCTATGGTCAGTGATCGCCAGTGGGTATGGCCACGAAGCCGCGAACTCCGCGATCCTCTCGGTGGTAATATCCTCACAGCAGTATGAATGC